>Ga0207655_1001809_pt1 | contig 18508 bp, 6 predicted proteins | sample KBSM44metaG_FD_184398 | JGI IMG/M metagenome (GOLD analysis project Ga0207655, IMG submission 184398) | Miscanthus rhizosphere microbial communities from Kellogg Biological Station, Michigan, USA - KBS M4-4 metaG (SPAdes) (version 2) | ecosystem: Host-associated > Plants > Roots > Rhizosphere >...
AGAACCCCCCCCATGCGATTCGTGCCCATTGCCGCCCTTGCCCTCAGCGTCCTCGCCGCTTCGGGCTGCACCCGTTGGTCGATGAACCATCATTTGAACAACGCCTACAGCGCCTACGACCGGGGCAACTGCGAGCAAGTGATGCTCGAACTGTCCAAGGTCGAACGCGCCAGCCGTGCCCGCCCTTACGTGTGGCCGGAAGTGTCGATGATGCGCGGCCAGTGCCTCGAGCGGCAGAAAATGTTCGTCGATGCGGCGCAGACCTATCAGTTCATCATCGCCTCGTACCCCAACAGCGAATACGCCTACCGCGCCCGCGCGCGTCTGGAAACCCTGCAGAGCCTGGGTCACTACCCGACTCGCAGCGCTGCCGCCGTGGTCCGTCCAACCCGGTTCTGATGGCGGTTGTCATACAAAAGCTGGCTGCTTGTATAGGGTGAGCTATAGTCGAATGAAACCGGTGCAGATCGAATTCTGTACCGGCGCAACACCTGCGACTGGCATGAGATGCACGTGGCGAGCGCCACACCGGGAGCGGGGAGAGCGAACCTGACGCACAGGTCCGTTCCGAAGCGAGAGTGCGGCTCTGTGATGGAGCCTTGCATGGCGAACTGAGTATGTTTACCGACCGTCGAATCGAACGGCATCAGCTGCCGTATTTTCTGCGAGTGTTCAACAGCGTCACCGACAAACCCATCGGCTTTCTGGGCAATGTGTCCGAAGACGGTTTGATGCTCATCAGCCAGTTGCCGATGATGATCGGTGCCGAGTTCAACCTGCGCCTGAAAATCCCCTTGGGCGAGGGTTGTCAGCAGGTTATCGACCTGACGGCTTGTTGCCTGTGGTGCCACGAAGACGCGACCCCCCGACACTACGACGCCGGCTTCAGCCTGTACCGGACACCGCCCGAGTATGGGCAACTGGTCGAGGCGTTGAAGCAGTATTTCAGTTTTCAGCCGTTGCCGGCCTCGGCCTGAAAACAAAAAAGGGCCACAACCTGACGAAGGTTGTGGCCTTTTTTCTTATGCGGTTATCGCAATCGCCCGCTCGTTATCCAGCGTCTTCTCCACCAGCAACAACCCCAACTCACTCAACTGATAGATCGCCATCGCCAGATGCCGCGGCTTGTCGTCCAGGCTGTCGGCCAGGTCGAGCAGCAGGATGCTGACTGACGAAAAGGTTTCGTAGGTCTGGATGGCGATGGCTTCGGGGTTGATCTCGGGATCGACCTTGAACATCTGCATGCGGCGATCCACGGAATTGCGCGGTTTTTCGGGCGAGGGATTGAGGTAGAAATCCAGAGCCCGGTGAGCGGCGTCGTGGAGTTTCTTTGAATCGACGGAGGCGTAGGGGGAGACCGGATCGGGTTGATCGGACGGTTCTGTTGGGTCGGTGTCCAGTGGTGGATTTGGAGTTGCTTTGAACATAAACGTAAATCCTCTAGTGGGCCTGCCACCACCTCGCGACTAAACGAGGGGTGGCGGCTGAACGCAGGTTAGTCGACCGGGAGGAATTACGAAAAACCGGCGCGCCCGAGGGCGCCCTGCGTACAGCCACCATCGAGTGCGGGGATAGGGAGTACCCGACTTGATGACGCTTATACACCTTTCGTAATACCTGCCCGAGCGACTAAACCCGGCCGCTGATTGGCAGCGACACGGATCAAGTTACGGGGCAACGCCAAGGCGCACAAGCCGGCGGATTCTGAGTGATTTGTAGGCAATGGCACAAGCCGTCGTAGCCCGTTGTTACGACTTGCAGGACGCTGCCGAACCGGGCTGTGGGAAGAGTTACCGTTTGTCGGGACTGTCAGATTTTACAGGTGTCGGCCATAACCGAATTGGCATTAATGAGAACGGTCAGCTCGTGTCCTATACATCCCGTCGAGGAGCAGGTTATGGAAGATCATGAAGAAGGCACCATTGAAAATGATGTTCCAGACACGAGCATTTCGACGTTGCCATCATTCATCCAGTCAGATGAAGTTTTGGAGGAACGACAAGAGATCAGAGCGTACAAAACCGTTGCAGGCACTGCCTATTGGTGCAGTTTGGAATTTTTCAGTGAATTTACTGCGGACGGTAGTCAATTCAAGTGCAGAACATCACGTTATAACGCCAAGGCTAATGGAGGGACAAAGGGCAACTTATATGTCAGAGCCAGCAGTCAGAACACATGGGATTTCACCTGGAATGATATAGGTAACCAAAACGGCCAGTGGAATACGCTGGAAGCTACCGGGTGGATTAATTCACCGAGCGGGAGCGCCACTGTTTACTTCAAATACATTTATGACAGATCTGGTGCCAGTGACGTAGAAATGGATGTGGACATCGTCCTCACCTTCAAGCCCGCCACGCCCGTCATTACAAGCCCCTCAGGGAATGTGGCAACGACTCCATTCACGGTTACCGGCACGCGAGGCATTCCTAACGCTGGAACTATCACCCTGCATAATGCCAATGGCGGTGCTCAACTCGCTACTGCGGTTATTGCGACCGATGGAAGTTGGACTGCCTCTGTCGCCTTTCCCCCCGGCCTTAAGACGCTGACTTTCTACGCCAAACAGACTATCCGGAATTCTGTTTCAGACGAGTCCAACCGTGTCACTGTGAATCTGGTGGTGGCTGCTGTCACCATTGACTCTCCAAAATCCGGTGACTCGCTGCGAGAGCGTCAACCGGTGATCAATGGCAAGGGCCATTCGGGAGCGACAATCAAGGTCTACGAGGCTGATAGTGGGGTGATTCTCTATGGATCTGGAACGGCCCAAGGCGGACAGTGGAGCATACGGCTGACCACACCGCTCCCCATCGGGCGGTTCACTTTTCATGTAAGCCAGGACTATGCCGGGGAAACGACATGGTCCGACAAGGTGCCTGTTTTCGTTTTGCCCGGATTGCCTGTCATTACCCAACCCGCCGCCCAATCAGAACAGAACCGTTCATTCACGGTCAGCGGCACCGGGGGCGAGGTCGGGGCCATCATGAGGATCCATCTCGATCTGAATGATGCGGTGGTTGGCTCTCTTCAATCGGTAGCAGGGAATGACTGGAGTGTACCGGTCGTTATCCCGGCCAGTATCGCTCCCGGCGAAGTCCGCCTTACTGCCCAGCAGACTTTGGGAGTGCCTTCCGATCGAAGCGATTATCGGCCATTTAAAATAAAACCCCCGCAACCGAGCAAACTGACGGTACAGGTCGATGCCCAAGGCAAGGTGACCCTCGGAGGTGTCGGACATATCAGTGCGACGTTCTATCTCCACGTCGTGAACAACGGGACGCCTCTCCACTCCTTTACCGTGACAACGTCTCCCTGGTCGGTGTTCTTTCCCGATTGGTTGCCGGGTACTTCGCTGATCGGTGGCCGACAAAGTGTGCCCGACGGTGTAGGGCAGCCGATCTATTCGGACTGGATATCGGAGGGCACCACGGTCGTGGTGCCTGTTCCTCGTCCAACATTGAGTGTGCGCGTCAGCCCGGACGGCATTCCTACGTTTTCCGGTACGGGCAGGAACTGGTCCGGTCAACCGGCCTCCAGAATCGAGGTCCGACTGGAAGGCGCCAGCTCCGCGATCGTGCCGATCGTCGACGTTTCCGAAGATACGACCTGGACCAGCACGGCAACAGCACGCTGGGCTCCTGGTACGTATCAGGTTACGGCCATTCAGTGGTTCACAATGCTGCAATCGGAAAGGGTTCAACCGCCTGTTTCGGTGGTCATCTCCGCCCCCCCTGCCGTTATCGAAAAAGTGACCCCGAACGGCTTGTTTGCAACGGTTGCTGGCCAATGCTGGCCGGGAGCGGTGCTGACGATCAAGTTCAGCGACGATACTACCCCCTATCCGGTTACGGATACGGACAAGAACGGGCAATGGGACTTCCAGCGCCCCACGGCGTTTCGCCCCGGCAGGCACTTGGTCACGGTCACGCAGACTTTCGGCGGGCAAACCTCTAATCCGGTGTCCATGTCCTTCGATATAGCGGTGAGCGTACCGGTGATCACCCCACCACCCGGTGGGCAAACGGATCATTTGCCGGTATTGCACGGCACCGGCGGGATCGACGGCTTCACGATCAGCGTTTTCGATTTCGTGACCCTCGACCGGTTGGGAGAGACGCTCGCAACAGGGAATGCCTGGTCGGTACAGCTCACGGAACTCGACTACCTGACCCAAACCGTTTTCGCCATACAGGTGCTGGGTGACTTGCAATCGCTGCCCAGCACTTCGGTCGCTTTCAAAGTGGTTTTGTATGCGCCAAGGATCGACTTTCCAACAACAAGAACATCGGTCCCCCGTACATTCACGGTCGAAGGTTATGCCAGAGCAGGGAAAGGATTCGTCCGGACTGAGGTCGATGTGTATCTCGACGGCGTTCCCTTTCGTATTTATCCGCATTTTGGCGATGGATATTTCAAACAGAATTTCACACGGCCAGTGGGGCCATGCGTACTGAAAGCCAGGCAGTATTTCAAGGATCAGGAGTCGCCACTTAGCGAGGATGTGCAGGTCACGATCGTTCCCGACAAGGCATACATTGAAACGCCAGGTAGTGGTGAGGCTGTCGGACGTACTGCGGTGATCTGCGGGTTCGGATACGCAAGAGATACCGTCGTGGTTGCTTTGCCGGGTGGTGCGGAGCTGGGGCAGGCCAAGGTCCAGGAAAACGGGACATGGTTTTGCCGGATCGAAATCCCAGGGACCGGCACCGACCTTTCACTCGTCACCGAGCAGCGCAAGGGGGAGTTCCACTCCGGTTGGTCCGAGGCAAGACCCCTGCAGCGCCTTGCGCCCCCACCCTCATTCAACGAACCGTCGGAGGGCAAGTGGGAGGGAGCAACGCCCAGATTCGCAGGCGGTGCTCTGGCGGGTCCGAAGGTTGATGTGGTCGCCTGGTATGACTCCGAGGATAAACATGCCAAGTCTCTTGTGACCAACGGCGGACGTTGGGCCGGAATATCGGAGCGAAATCTGCCTGCTGGCCCGCAATGGGCCTGTGCCGTACAGGTCGTGGGTGGAAAACATTCCATGCCAGCGGACAGCAAGCGATTCGATGTCGCGCCGCCTGACGAACCGCCAAGTCAGGCTTAATCCGACCAAAGGTCAAGTCTACTGTCAGTTCTGACAGTAGACGCCACCCGCTCGATGACGCCAAATCCTTTGCAGGCACCATGCGAAAGGCGCCGTTCCTTTACTGGAACTCGTTTCAGACCCAGGAGCATCCACATGTACCGCTCTCCCGCTCAGATCGCTCAGAAGATGTTCACTCAAGCGGTCGGTAAACCCAAGCGCTCGTCCACGACGGCTCTGACACGTTTTTTCAAGGCGGGGGGATCGGTTGCCGTACTGGCGCAGAAAGGCGTCGACGGGTTGATGCACGATTTTGGCCTGAACCGGCAGCAGGCCGGGGAGTTCCAGCAGCGCCTCAATGTGCTGTCGACCGTGGTATTGCGGCAGTTCATCGAACACCAGTTGACTGCCAGAGATGCCAGAGCTGTTGCGCGTTCGGGGCTCAATAACGGTCCGACTTACGCCTTGTTGTTCAAGCCGAACTTCGACGCGTTATGCCCGCCTGATGCGATCGAAGCCATTCACTCGCCTGCGGCGTATCTGACAGCCCTGTTGCATTGGGCATTGCATCGGCTGGGGGAAACCGATGGCAAGGACCTTCCGCTGGTTGGCCGGCGTACGGATCTCGAAAAACTGCTGATCGATGTCAAGGCCGTCCATGGTGCAGTGCCGTCGGTGGAAGTGATCAGCCACATCATGGAGCACTTCATCACCGCCACGCAGGGGCCCATTCAAAACCTCGATGAGGCGTTGAACCAGAAGGCCTTTCCTCGGGAACTGCCCTTTCACTGGCCTTGGGTTACGCTCGATCATGTACTGAAGGGACATGGCGAATCGGTGGGCAGCGTGGTGCGTCTGTGCGATTTGCAGTATCCGTGCTTTCTTCGTTCGGCACCGTGGAGCGACAAGTCGGATGACGCCCTCGTTCAAGCTTCACGGTTGAGTCCATCACAGCGGACAATCCTGACCGAGGCGAGTCATTTTCCAGACGGGGGCGACGAGTTCTACCAGAAATACCTCGGTCTCAAGGGAATTTCGATTGGTAATCTGAGGCTCGTCCACGTTTTCAATGAAAGAACGAAGCTGGATACGCCGGCGCTTGAGGCATTGCTTTCGATTGAAGGTTTCACTCCCTTCCTGTCCGAAAATGCGCCGGGTGTCGTCACGGGCCCTGTTACAGGCAAGGACCATGGGTCTGTCTTTGTTCATGAGGCAAAGACCCCGTCCATTACCATTGTCAAAACGGACTCGGGCCTTCTCAATCGTTTCGAGAATATGGGGAGGCCCGACGAGCCCGACGAGCCCGACCATTCCGAGCGGGTTGATCGTGCCAATCGTATATTGCGACTGACTGACTGGTTGCGGTTGGCCAGTGACGAAACCGATCGACTGATCGTTGCGGCAATGCTCGCTGAAGTGCCCCCGCCGACCCCCTCTCGCTACTGGATCACAAGCAATACTCTGCGAGCTATCGGGCTGTTCCAGGCACTGCGGGAGGTCTTTGGATGCACCGCAGAAGACTTCGCCGCCTTTATCGGGCCGCTTTGCGTTTTCGGGCGCGGCACGGAGCGTGCCCAATACGATCGAGTTTTCAACAGTGGTGCCACCGGTTCTCGTCCTTTGGTACTTGATGACCGATCCTTCCCGGTGATTCCCGTGACCGCTGCCGACCTGATTACGGTCAAGCAATTGTGCGCAGGCCTGGGTATTGATCTGGAAACCTATTTTTACCTCGCCAACCTGATTGCCGCCGCTCACGGCCTGGCTGAACTCAAGTGCAGCTTGCCGATCGTGTCCGGTTTTTATCGCATGGTCAGGCTGCCCCGGTTACTGGGGATTACTCCGATCGAGGCGGTCCTGTTGTTGAATCTGACGGGAGGTCAGGTCTGGGTGAACGCACTGGCCGGCGTGCCGCAGATCAACAACCAACAATCAGCGGGTAAGCCGGACGTACTGAGTGTGATGCATGCCTTGATGGATGGCGTGCAATGGGCCCGGACCGCGCAGTTGCCGGTGCACTGGGTGGTGCAACAAGCAACAGCCTGGCCACCGAGCCGGCCCGATGAAAGACAACTCTCGTTGTTTGATCAATGGCGTCGGCAGGTCCCGGTGGCTCGGGTGACGGAAGATGTACTGAAAATGGCCGGTATCGAGCCCTTGTCGAACAATCGCCAGTGGCTGCGGGCGTTGAGGGCGTTGGTTGACGAACAGGGACTGATTCGTGATTTTGTTGAGTCAGCGGATCAGACCTACGAAGCCCACGCCCGGGAAATGACGGAGCGGGCCGTGTTGTTGGAGACGGGGAGCCTCGATACAGGTCTGGTGGCGCTGATTCTGGCGGTGGTGCTGCGTTGCCGCGCCAGTCAGAACAGTATGGTTCAGGAGGGGTTGGCTGCTTATAGCGGTCTGAAGCCGGATCTGGTTCTGCAGGTGCTTGGCTGGTCCGGCGCAAATGTGCATTTCGTATTGGCTCAGGTGCTCGGATTGCCGGAAGCCTCCAAGGACAGCGCTACTGTGCTGCGGCGGGAAGACCCGTCGAGCGATCCTGTTCTGCAGGTGTTGGCCGAGTTCTCGAGACGCAGCGCCGTGGTCGCGAGGCTGGAACTCAGCGGTGAATTTCTCACTCACTTCATCGCGACCGGGTATCGCGAATGGTTCGGTCTGCACTCGGTCGACGCATTCGACCTTTCAGCGTTGTATTACCTGACAGTCTACAAACGTGCCCTGGGCATGAGTGATCAGCCGGAAACGAGGCTGGTTGACTATCTGCGCCGCGTTAACGCGCTGCCGGCCAACCTGAGCAATCACGGGCTTGAGCTGGTCCAGGAGCGAGCCGCGAAGTGGCTCGCCGAGCTGTTCAACTGGAGCGTGGATGAGGTGCGCATCTGCGCTGCCCATGTGAATCCGTCGAAAGGCCTGGTCGTGACCCTGCAACAGCTCGATGTGCTGACACGCATTCGCTTGTTTGCCCAAAAGACCGGTCAGAGTGCCAGGACACTCCTCGAGCTCGGGAAGCTGCCACCGGACAGCGAATATGCCGACTATGAGTACGTCGCAGACCTTGTCAGAGCCAGCCTGACGACCACGACCGAACCGAATTACGCTGACGACGTCATGGCCGTGGGGCTGGACGTGATCGTGCACTGGACGACGGTGCCCGACCCCGTCAGGTTGATCGCTAACAAACCGGACGAATTTGCCGAATTTACCGTAACGGTAAAGAACCGCGAAGGCCAGGCGCGATTGAACGTCAATGTTCATTGCGCCACCACGCTGGGCCGGTTTGAAACTTCAATGATCACCACCGACGTCAACGGCACGGCGACGGTGAAGTTTTTCCCGGACAGCCGGATGGGCAGCGTCACTCCCGTTTTCAGGCTGGATCTGGGTGAGGAGACGGCCGCACCGAGGATCGAAATCGGGCCGGATATGGCCACACTCCATTTGAGAGCCCAAAACCCTTTCCCCGTGCCCGACAGCACCGTGCTGATCGGAACGCCGGTGACCTACCGCGCCATTGTCCTGGACGACTACGACAACCCCATCGCAGGCGCCTCGGTGACCTGGAAACTCGATCCGCTGCCTCAGGGTGAGATCGAGACTGTCACTGATCAACAGGGGCGTACCGAGGTGACATTCACCGGTACCGAGCGGGTCAACGTCAAGGTTACAGCGACAGCCCAAAACTCGACGTCCGTTAAATTCCGGGAAGTGTGGTTTGTCGAAAACCTTCTTCATCGCCGGCGAGTACCGGCGCCCCGCAAGCAACGCAAACAGTGACAGGAGATGGTGATGCTCAACAAAACTTCAGGTGAGCTGTCAGCCCTGCGTCGCAATGCGTTGATTGATTTCTGTCTTCACGCAAAACATGACAAGGCCAGTCATCCCTTTCCGATGAATACCCAATCGGCGGATGACCTCTGGGAATGGCTGCGCACCGATCCGCTGGACAGCGACGAAATTGAAACCTCGTGGGTGGCGGAGGCCAGGAGCTGTTTGCAGTCCTACCTTTTTGCGGTGTTGCAGAAATTTGAACCGGGGTACGACGGGCGGGAGTTCGATCCTGACCTTCTGCAAGAGTGGGATCTCGCCAGCAGTTACGGGTCGTGGTCGGCAAGCATGCTGCTGTTGTGCACACCTGAGGATTACATCACGCCTTATGTGCGCATCCGCAAAACCGGTTTGTTCAGGGCTCTTGAGAGTTATGTGAATCAGACCTCGATCACTGACGATTCGGTGCTCAAGGGCGCTCAGCGCTACCTGCGCAGCTTTGAAGAAACGTGCAATCTGAACGTCAAGACCGGTTATCTGGATGGGGCCAATCCGCTGGAGACGCATTATTACCTGGTGGGCAGGCAACGTGTTGCACCTTTTGGCTGGTTCTGGCGTGAAGCGAACATCAAACTCGCCTTCGACTCGCCATCGGTCAACCCGACTGACTGGCGAGAATGGAAATCTGCCGACATTCCCACCGATGACACTGTGCTGGATTGTCGGATGGTCTTTTGGGAAGGCCGGGCGTGCATGGTCTGGGTCCAATGGCGCCCGGGTGTTTTCGATAACGCGGGTCAACTGCAAAGCCTCCATGAGCTGGAAGTCATGGTGGCGTTCATCGCGCTGGACGACAGCTGGTCGCCACCCATTCGCTTGCATCTGCTGCAGACGGACAAGGACGTTTCGAAGGGTTGCCGGCTGGTCGCGGTAATTTTGCGCGACGAGATCGATACCTCGTATCCCAAGGGCAGGCTGGCGGTACATGTGACCAATGCCGAGCCCAAAGTCGGTACGTCGTCTGTGGTGTCTGTCGCTATCTATGAAACCCGTGACTCGCTGTTTCGCAAAGTGAAGGACGAAACGGCGGTCATGGATTACCTGGCCAATCACCTGTTTGTCGAGCGCCGTACGCTTCAGCAAAAGATGCAGCCGAAGCTGTTTCCGGCCGTTGACAGTGAGATCACCAAGCCCGGCACGCTGGCCGAGTACCTGGGGATCAAGGCTTATATCGTGCGTAACAGCGCTACTGAGCACTCGCTCTGGGTTCAGGGGCATTGTGCCCATGTCTCACGTGGCGGTGGCACGAACGTTGAGTTCACGCTGAAAGTCGAATTCACCACTGGTGGTGACCCGGACCCAGTTACTGCCAGTTACTCGAGTTCCGGTGGATGGGCAACGAAATGGCAGGAGATCAAGCGAACAGGGTTCAACAGCAGCACGCTCACCGTGAAACTGACAGGCGCCGCAGACTACGGTGAGCGAACCCTCGTCCTGACAGTCCCCGCCACGCTCGGTGATCATGGACCTCTACCGTACATCCATGACACCGATGCGCAGGGCGCCCAGTTTCTGGCCTTCAACCAACCGGCAAACGTTCTGAAGTTGAAATACGTCCGGCTCAATACGTTGATCGGTCACGAACTGGTGTTGCGCTCCAGTGTATCGATCGGCGTGTTGCTGGACTGGGCGACGCAGTTTCCGAAGGAGCCGCCTTTGCCCGAAAGCCAGGTCGAGCCGAACGGTCCGTTCGATGGTGCCAATGGTCTGTTTTTCTGGGAGCTGTTTTTTCACCTGCCACATCTGATTGCCGTCCGGCTGCGTGACGAGAACCGTTTTGAGGCGGCCCAGCGCTGGCTGCATTTCATATTCGAGCCGCAGTCGCCCGCTAAACCGGCGCAGGGTGATACCCCGGCAAGGCCGCAATACTGGCATTGCCGGCCTCTGGACGTGGAAAAGCCCGACATCTGCTATTGCTATGAAGTCTTCGCACCGGGGGATCCGGATGCCATCGCCTATTCATCGCCCTGGCATTACAAGGTCGTGATTTTCCTCGAGTATGTGAACAACCTCATCGCCTGGGGTGACTGGCTCTATCGCCAGATGACGCGGGACAGCCTGACGGCCGCCAAGCTGCAGTATGTCCGGGCCCGATCGCTGATGGGAGCCAGGCCGGATACCCGTAGCGTCAATCGCTGGGTTGCAAAGGAACTTGGTGAACTTGTGGGAGAGATGCAGACCCGACCGGCCCTCGCGGAGTTTGAAACGACATTGCAGCTGCGAACAGAGGATTTACCGGTCAGGGCTGCGCGTACTCAGTATTTGGGTGTGTACGGCACGCGTTCTTTCAATATACCGGTCAGCCCGCGTTTGCTGACGTTCTTTGACCTGCCTGATCAGCGTATCGACAACATTCGCCATGGTCGGACAATCGACGGCAAGCTTGCATCCATCCCTCTTTTTACCGCCATGGATCCAAGTGAGTTGTTGAATCGCCTGGCAGCCGGTAAGGCGGGACCGGTGCGACCGATGGGTGGACAGTTGCGAGTTGCGGTCTATCGCTGGGACGTACTGTTCAATGCAGCGTTGCAGATGGTGCAGTACCTGCAGGAGCTGGGGAACGAAGTACAGCGTCTGCTTGAGCAGCAGGATCGTGTCCAGCAGGAGACGTTGCAGCAACGCCATTTGACTGAGCTTGGCGAATTCGCTCGTCGGGCACAGGAAGAATCCATAGCACGTGAGGTCGAGGGCCTTACGGCGTTGCAGCACAGCAGAACCATGGCCGAAGAGCGAGAGCTGCACTACGCCGATCTGTACGACAAGCACATTTCTCCCGATGAGTTCAAAGTCATGGAGCATGTTGAAGCCGCTTCGGGCCTCGCTTCTCTGGCCACTGGCTTTGAGATGGGGGCAGCGGTAATCCATGCGTTCCCCAAAATCTTTGGATTGTCCAATGGCAATCATGAGCCGGCTTATCTGGTCAGTGCCGTGGGATTTGGTTTTCGGATGGCCGCAGACGTGCAGCGCGCCAGTGCCGACAAGACGGCCACCTCCGAAAGCTATCGTCGTCGCCGAGAGGATTGGTGGTTGCTGCGTAAACAGGCCAATACTGAAAAGAATGCGATCAGTGCCCAGATTGCAGGTCAGGAACGGGCCATCAATGCAGCAAGGATCAATCTGGAACACACCCTTGCCGCGAATAGCCAGGCGCTCAGACTGTTCGAGTTCCTGCAGACCCGGGCGACCAATCTGGAGCTTTACCAGTGGTTGATGGGGCAACTGCAGACCTTGCACTTTCAGGCGTATGACGCCGCTGTTGCTCTGTGCCGGAGTGCCCAGACAGCCTTGCGGGCGGAAACCTGTGAGTTCGATGCCTATCAACTGAACACCGATGTCTGGAGCGACCAGCGGCGCGGCTTGACGGCTGGCGCGACATTGCAGGCCGGTTTGTTGCGAATGCGGTCGGAATATCTGCAACGCAATGAGCGACGCCAGGAGATCGTCAAGACCGTTTCACTACAACGATTGTTCAATGATCCGGCGACCCGGCCAAAGGGTTTTGACAACTGGACTGATGCGCTGGACCACTTGCTGGCAACGGGCGCACTGGATTTCGAGCTGATCCAGCTACTGTTCGATCGCGACTACCACGATCATTACTGCCGCCAGATTTCTCGTGTCGAAGTCAGTCTGCCGGTGCTCACCGGGCCCTTCGAAAATGTGGTGGTGAAACTGATACAGGTCGGCAGCTATATCGCTACAAAACCGTCGATCGAGTCTTTGGAATATCTGCACTCCGGTGGAGGCGTTGCGCCTGTCGATGTGCTGATCAACCTGAGCAGTGGGCAGCAGGTTTCCCTGTCCACCGGGCTGGATGATACCGGTGTGGTATCACTCAGAGCTGACGAAGGCATGACCCTGCCGTTCGAAAACACCGGTGTCGTTTCGCGCTGGCGGATCGTATTTCCCTGGCATTTGAACCAAAAGCCGATGCTGTCATCGCTGACCGATATCCTGATCAAGGTGTTTTACACCGCCAAGGTCGGGGATCTGGCTTTTTCCAGAAAAGTGCAGGAACTGGTGAACGAAGCTGAGCGCAAGGTCGAGGCCAAGAGGACTCAATCATGAACGAAATCGACATCGACACGGATCACAATTTCGTGATGAACGGCGACATGACTGAGGGCTATGACCACTGGGACGATGTGGCCAATCCGGGGGGCGTCGAAATCCGGAACGACGGTAACGTATCGTACATGGCGCTAACCCACCGCGCGGCGGTTCGGCAAAGGATGATCGTGCCGATCGGACAGCAGGCGGAGGTCCGTTATGGCCTGCGTCTTCTTTACGACACCACCTATTTGTCATCGCCCGGGCTAGTGGTTGTAAACAAGAGGGGGAGTGACGAAAAGTTCGAAATCGAATTGCCGGTGAAGACAGGGTTGCAGGATGTCGATCCTTTGGCGATTGATCTGACCGAGATGCGCAAGGATTTGCCGGACAGCCTGGATTTACAAGCGGGTGATGAGCTGGAGATTAATTTGAGCAGCCCGGCAAGGGGTGTGGGCGAACCCAGCTCTGTGGAAATTCGTCTGACCGGGATAGAGATAAAGCTGAATCTTCCGAAGTTGGGGGGGGGGGCCGTTCTCATTGATGGCAAACGTTTCGACGCGGGCAACGTTGTGCCGATCTGCCTGGGGGCTACCGGGGATCAACATCACAGGGTTTTGTTTAAGGTTGATCCGCAGAGTGTCTGGAAAAATCTCGAGGCCAGCCTGTGGATTGAAGATAACCCGCTGGAGGCCATTACCGCCGAGCCCGAGTTGGGAACATCTCAGCTCATCAGTCTGGACTGGCTGCTGGATTGTCCGCAGCCGTCAGGCAAAGAACCTTATGAGCTGGAGGCGAAGATTTACAGCAAATACTCGGCGCCAGCGTATCCGCTATTGGTTTCCTGGGGGCATCACCTCTTGGAGCTGTTCGTACTCAAACAGGCCGAGACGTACCCGGTCATCGAGTACAACCAATCGGTGGAGCTGCAGGTTCAGGTCAGATCCTTCTATACCCAGGCACCGGTAGCGAGTGAGGTGGTCTGGCGGGCAGAGGATAAGGCCGGGAAGGTTTTGCACCGGGCACCCACCGATGCTCAAGGTCGAGCGACCTATCTGTGCACGCCAACCGAGGAGGGGGTGAGCAGGGTTATCGCCTCGGTTGCCAGCCCTTTGTCCGACGATGGCGAAGCGACGCATATCTTCGAAGTTCGGGCGTTTGCTATCGATCCGTTCAAAACCTTACAGGCTCGGTTCGATGGTGGGGCAGCGGCCGTCTGGGGGGAGAAGACCCGCTATCCGGAACGCGGTGAGTCATTCCCTGTCAATCTGGATATTACTGCGGAGCATCCTCTGATTGCCGCCAACTTTTTCCTGATCTGGGCAAATGGTGATTCACAAGAGGACGTCGGAGCAACCGCTCAACCGAACTTCGGGGCTCCTGCGCCTGTAGTTGACGGTACAGTCCTCTGGACAACGACCTTCGAGGACAAGCGCGACGGCCTGTTTGATTGGGTTCTCGGTTGTTCCAGGTTGCAGCATTTATCGCCAGGCAATGCCCTGTCGCTGGCTTACAACAGAGTCGAGATCGGCAAGACCTGGGGGCCGAACAAGTTGCCGATGGTGGACGAAAGCGAAATCGTCACCTGCATGGTGAATGTGCAAAAGGGCGACAGACAGCCTGTCAGTAACGTAAAAGTCGAGTTTGAAACACCGAAGGGTACAGTCACATCCCTCACGGGCGTGGATGGCTGGGCAAGCGTGGATTACTTGCCCGCCAATGCCGGTGACCAGAATATCGTCGCGCGGGTACAGCGCCACGAAGACGCGCCAGTGGATGAACATTCATTCGCCGTCAAAGCTTTGCCCACCAGCGCATGGAAAGAGCAGGTCAACTTCTCTTTGGACGGGAAACCGATTGATCGACTGATTCAGGGTGTGGTCTGTCGGCGTGGCAGAGTGCACAAGCTGCGGATTGATCCCGTTGCGAACAGCAACTTTATCGGCAAGTCGATTGCACTGCACTGGAATGCAAATACGCCCCCTTTACCGGGGTTTCAGCTGGACCCGCAAGTCGATGTTCCTCGGGTCATGACTATTTTCGGCCTTGAGTGGCACATCACCTCGGGCACCGATCTCAGCGGGTTCTCGACATTGGCGTTCAGCAGTTCCCATTTGCCGGAAAAGTGCGAGTTTCCCTTGCGGCTGCTGGCCGCCGATCTCGCCAGTGAGGTCCGGGCGATGCTTGATCATGTTTCAGCTGAACCGGGTAACGACAGGTTGTATCCCTGCCTGTGGACGTCTCACCAGTCGATGTATATGCCATATGGGATCAGCGCACTGCATGGGCTGCCTGTGAAAATGGCCATCACACCCTTGGCACCGGGAATGGAGGTCAACCCACCACTGACTGAGGATGTCGTCATGACGGCGGGTGGTGCGCGCAGGCAACTGGATTTCACCAACAGCACAGCCGATGTCGAGATGACTCAGACCGCTACCATCATGATCGATGGAGAGTCGCTGACGGCGCAGACTCAATTGAAGTTGGGCCATCACAAACTCAAGATTCTGGCCACGCGCGGTCCTGCCATTGATCCCGTCATGAGCAAGGGCGAGCGTGCCAGGGTCGAGTTTCGCTTGGGCTCGGCGTTCAATGATCAGCCGGTCAAGGGGGCAGAAATCGCGGTGCAGACCGGGAGTGCCGGGCCGGTTTCCTTACGGACAGATGCCGATGGCTGGGCGCGGCACGATGCACTGCCGAGTCAGGCCGGTATAAGCTTCATCACTGCTGTTGCTTCGAATCCTTACGATGGGTCAACGGCGGAAACCCGGACGCAGCTCACTGCCCTGGCAACGGATCCCTGGCTGGATCTGGATCTGGATCTGGATCTGGATCCGGATGTTTCCGTGAGCGCTTCACAGCGGTATGTGTGGGCAGCCAACGCGTTGTTTCCGAGACGCGGTGAGGCCTTCGGTTTCCGGCTTTTTGCGAGGGATGGCAGCCCCTTGCTTGATCAAAAGTTAGCGCTGGGTCTGGTTAATCCCGGCCGGAGTGAGGTCGGGCTCGAATTCAATCGGGTGTTGGGTGAATTCCACACGCTGGATGAGCGGGGGCTGGATTTTGAGCTCAAGGATGCAGATGTGAAGGACGCCAGTGTGTCTTTGCAGTTGGCTGCCTTTCGCTTGCTGGAACGTTCTCCTGTTCAGCCCCTGTCTTTGGGAAGTCGAGCCCTTGTCGCCCGGATTACCTCGACCAGTAGTGTTCTTGAGGTCGTTGATTGGGGAGCAACAGTGAACGCTGAAGTCACCGTAACCCATGTGTTGACCGGAAAGGCCATGAGAGGTTTACCGATCCGGTGGGAGTTGTCGGAGCAGGAGTCTCGGGTGACTTCCACCAACTATCGGGGGGTTGCGCAGATCAGCTTTGTTCCCGAAGTCGCGGGTCCAGGTATCGTCACCGCTTCTGTTGCCGGTGGCGCTGATTCGGCTTCAGTCGACTTTCGTTATTCAATGAACGAACCGTGCCAGATTGAAGATTTGGTCGTTGATGTGTCGAGCGGAAATCCCGGGCAAAAAGTGTCGGCGCATGTTTTCGTGGTTTCGGCTCTTAGCAAGAAGGCGCTGTCAGGGATCGAGGTGGGCTGGCGGCAGGGTGAACAAATATTGCCTTCGACATTCACTGATGCTCAAGGCAAGGCAACGATCGAGTTCTGGAGGGTGCCCGGTGAAACGCGATTGATCGCTTCGGTTCGAAGCGGTCTGGCCGGTAACAATGTGAAGTCGCTGATACTGTCAGCCCCGCCGGATGAGTTGGTCGTTGCAGAGCTGGCCAGTGACAAAACCAGATTTTGGCTGGGTGAGACCATGACAGCACAGGCCCGAGTGCGCTATGAGCGACACGGGGGAGTTGCACCAGGCGTACCGGTGGTTTGGCGTTTCCCGACTTCGCAGTCGCGCACCTCCATGACCAATGAAAATGGACTGGCAATGATGCAAGAGATGCCTGCGCAAATTGGTTTGCATCAGTTGGCTGCCTATGTCCAGGAGACATCTGGCGGATCCGGGACTTTGAATTATGAGGTTCTTGATCCGCTTGATTCTCCTGACCATGCAGATATCGAGTCTGTGACAGCTTCGATCAGTCCGGTGCTCGTTAACACGTACACCACAATGACCGCGCTGATTGTGGCAACGCGGTCCCGCCAGCCTATGGCGAACAGGAAAGTCTTCGTTTCCAGAAATGGACAGCCAAGCCAGGAATCAAGCACCGACAATCAGGGCAAGTACTCGCACTCCTGGTCGCCGACTTCAACCTCTGAGCAGGTTTCTCTTCGGGTCACCCTGGAAAACCCCGGCGGTACTTCGGTTAGCAAGGGGGTGACTGTGCCTGTTGTGGACCGTTGATCCGGAAGTCACAAGGCCTCGCCTTTTTTCCAGGCCAGATATCGGGCCACCAACTCGGCGCCCAGTTCGGTGGGCCGGGCATTGATGATCGGTACTCCATGAATCCTCAACTGCTCATGGAGTCTTGCCGTGCCGTTCAAGTAATCCACCGTTGCACAATAGGCCAGCGCTTCCGTCAGCGATTGAACCGGAGTCAGCCGCACGTCTTCGAGCCTTTCTTCGTACAGGCTGGCGATGAGTACGCGGTGTTGCCTGCCCAGTTGTGTCATGGCAGTCAGCAGCTCTTCATCAACCTCATCCCGCACATTAGTCACCAACACCACCAGCGCCCGACGCTTCTGCCTGGCCAACAACTGATCCACCGCCGCCGGATAATCCGCCGAACGTCGCGTGCTATCCAGATCATAAACACCGTTGAGCAACACCTTGAGCTGCCCCGTACCTTTGACCGGTGCAATAAACCGAGGCTGATCGCTGGCGAAGGTGGACAAGCCCACCGCATCCCCCTGCCGCAGCGCCACATAACTCAACAGCAGACACGCATTCAACGCATGATCGAAATGCGACAGCTCGCCGTCCTGACTGCGCATCTGTCGCCCGCAGTCGAGCATAAAAATGATCTGTTGATCCCGTTCGTCTTCGTATTCCCGGGCAATCGGTGTGCGGTGGCGGGCGGTGGCTTTCCAGTCGATCTGGCGCAGGCTGTCGCCTTCGCGAAATTCTCGCAGTTGATGGAATTCCATCCCTTGGCCACGGCCTTGGCGCTGGCGTACGCCGAGCTGGCTGAGCCAGTTGTCGACCGCCAGCAATTGGCCGCCGTAGAGTCGGGCGAAGTCGGGGTAGACGCGGGTGTGGTCGGTGATGTTCAGCAGGCGTTTGCCGGACCACAGGCCGAAGGGGCTCGGCAAGTTGAGTTCGCAGGTTTCGAAAGTGAAGTAGCCGCGCTTGAGCGGGCGCAGGCGATAGCCGATCAGGCTACGCTGGCCGGGTTGCAGCTCGGTGGAGAGCGGCAGGTTTTCATGGCTGAGGCCGTCGGGTACGTGGTCGAAGAGTTGAATGGCCAGTGGTGGGTCGAGGTCGTGTTCGACTTCCAGCCGGATTTCGCTCCAGCGACCGAGGGCCAGGCTGCCGGGCATCTGTCGTTGCACGCGGGGCGAGGGCAGGCGCTTGAGGCGCAGCGCGTCCAGCAGGCTCAGCGCAAACAGCGCCA
>Ga0207655_1001811_pt1 | contig 18487 bp, 10 predicted proteins | sample KBSM44metaG_FD_184398 | JGI IMG/M metagenome (GOLD analysis project Ga0207655, IMG submission 184398) | Miscanthus rhizosphere microbial communities from Kellogg Biological Station, Michigan, USA - KBS M4-4 metaG (SPAdes) (version 2) | ecosystem: Host-associated > Plants > Roots > Rhizosphere >...
GTATACAGCGCAGGTTTGAGCCGTTAACGTAAAGCAAAGCCGTTTATAGAGGAAGGACTCGTGGAACACTCGCTCTTAGTTTGGTTGTTGCCGACTCTTGCCCTGGTTGCCGGTGTCGCCATTGGTTTCCTGGTTGCTCGCTTGCTGCCCAATGCCGCGCCTAACCGCACGCAGCGTCAGCTGGATGACATCCAGGAACGTTTTGACAGTTATCAGAACGAGGTTGTTACCCACTTCAACAGCACCGCGACCCTGGTCAAGAAACTCACCCAGAGCTACCAGGAAGTACAGGATCACCTCGCCGATGGTGCCAACCGCCTGGCCCTCGACGACATCACCCGTCAGCGCCTGCTGGCCGCGTTGCATTCCGATGCACCGCAAACCCCACGGGAGCGCCTGACCCCACCCCGGGAAAACCAGGAGCCGCCACGGGACTACGCGCCAAAAACGCCGAACGCCCCAGGCATGCTGGATGAGCATTACGGCTTGAAGAAGTAACTTCTCTTCACGCACAAATAAGCCCGGCTGATCGATGATCAGCCGGGTTTTTTGTTACCTACTCATTCTCAAGAACACTGGAAACCCAACGTGGGAGCGGGCTTGCTCGCGAATGCGTTGTGTCAGTCACAGCAACTACAACTGACACAACGCATTCGCGAGCAAGCCCGCTCCCACAGTTTTGACCGCATGCGGCCTTAAGCCACGGGTTGCTCCCGCAACAACCCGCTCTCGATCCGCACATGCCGCCCATGGAAGCGCTTTAGGCTGCTGCGATGGCCGACGCTGACGATGCTCAGCCCCGGCAACTCATCGATCAACGCCAGGTACAACGTCGCCTCGTCCTCTTCATCCATGGCCGAGGTGGCTTCGTCCATGTACAGCCATTGCGGTGCGAACAACAACGCGCGGGCAAACGCCAGGCGCTGCTGCTCACCCGGCGAGAGCATGCGCTGCCAGTGATTGGCTTCGTCCAGGCGCGCCACCAGATGCGGCAGGCGGCAGGTCTCCAGCACCTGTGCATAACGTTCGGCCGGGTAGAGGCTGTCCTCCTGTGGATAACTCAACACCGCCTTCAGCGTGCCAATCGGCAGGTAGGGCTTTTGCGGCAGGAACAGGTAGCGCGCCGCCGGCAGGCGAATGCTGCCGTGGCCTGCGGGCCATAAATGCCCCATCGCCCGCAGCAACGTACTTTTGCCGCTGCCGGAACGACCACTGAGCATCACGCGCTGGCCCGGCTCCACCGTCATATCGGCATGGGTGAGCAAATGGCGGCCGTCGGCCAGGTCCATGCCCAGGTCTTGCACCACCAGGCGCTCGCCTTCCGGGCGCACGTCGATGGCCGGCGCGCGCTGCTCGTTCTCGCTCATGGCCTGGTGGAAGCTCAACAGACGATCACTGGTGGCGCGCCACGACGCCAGCTCCGAATACGCGCTGATAAACCAACTGAAGTTCTCTTGTACATTGCCGAAGGCCGAGTTGATTTGCATCAGCTCGCCCAGCTCGATCTTGCCGGTGAAGTAGCGCGGCGCGGCGACGATGAACGGGAAGATGATTGCGATCTGGCTGTAGCCGGCGGTGAAGAACGTCAGGCGCTTGGACACTTTCATGATGTCCCAGAAGTTGTGCCAGACCTTGCCGAAACGTGCGCTCAGGCGCTGGTTTTCATTCGGCTCGCCGTTGTACAGCGCAATACTTTCGGCGTTCTCACGCACGCGCACCATGGAGAAACGCAGGTCCGCTTCGAAACGTTGTTGTTGGTTGCTCAAGCCGATCAAGCGACGGCCGATCAAGTGCGTCAGCCAACTGCCGACGGCGGCATACAACAGCGCGCACCAGAACATGTAGCCGGGGATGGTGATGCCAAACACTTCGATGCTGCCCGACACGCCCCACAGGATGATGGAGAACGACACCAGGCTGACCACGTTACGCAGCAACCCGAGGCCCAGGCTCAAGGTGCTGGAAGTGAAGTTATTGAGGTCTTCGGAAATCCGCTGGTCCGGGTTATCGGTGTAGCCGCCCTGCTCCAGCTGGTAGTAGTTCTTGTCGGCGAGCCACCGCGCGAAGTGTTTCTCGGTGAGCCAGGCACGCCAGCGGATGGTCAGCATCTGGGTCAGGTACAAGCGATACACCGCGCCCAGAATCGCCACGGCGGCGATCCCGCCGAAATAGCCGATCAGTTGCCAGAAGGCATCGGTGTCCTTTTTCTCCAGAGCGTTGTAGAAATCCTTGTACCAGTGGTTGATCCACACGGAGATCGCCACGCTGAACAGCGACAGGCCAATCACCGCCGCCAGCAACAACCAGGCCTTGCCCTTCTCTTCGCTGCGCCAATACGGTGTGATCATCGCCCAGGTTCGGCGGAAGAATTGCCCACGCACCGCGTCGTTGACCGCGGAATACTCAGCGTTATGGTTCATTGTTCAGGCTCGGTCGAAAAAAAATGAATGACACCGGTTCGATCATAGTGGATCAGCCCGATAGGCCACGCGGTCTGAAACATATCGTTCAGTCAACGTTCAGTTCATGAATTTTATTTAATGTTTGCCCTCCCTACTCGGTCAGACCGCGCAGGAAAAGACCGCACATACAAGGCCAGGAACTTAAGCGCCAATTTCACCAACTTACCGGCTCAGCATTCAATATGCACCTAGCCAGGACGGCACTTCAGAGAATATGAAAGCATGCCGAGATCCCAGAGCGTCCCCTTCGTTTCCTTTTTCCCAACCGCCTCGCACTACGCAACCACGAGAACGCCGCAGCCGATAACCGACGTACGGGAGAAAAAGCCGAGTTCACCGGGGCGCCCTACTGACGTTTATCACACGCAATTGCCGCACAGCAGCGAGGACGTGCAGCGCTATATAAAGAACAATGTGAGCAGCCTGTTGACGCCTGCGCAGGAAGTTTCAAAATTGATCGCACGTGCCCTGCACAAAAAATTCGGCATGACGATCAACCCTGACACAACCTATATCGTCACCACTAACTACGACCTTTCCAAAGGCAAACCACGTGACGGCAAGATGCTCAACAGCATCAGTCTTACTGATGCAGCGCTTACCAACATGCGCACCCTCAACACCGACGACAACACGCTCTCATCTGCCCAAAAAACCAACAAAAAAGTGCTGGATATCATTGGCAAATTCTCGGTCGTTGGCGGCCTCCTTAATTTATTTAGAGCCCCCTCGCCCCCCAGCCTGCCCAATCCTGACAACATGTTTGAATACGTCGTGGGGAGTATTGCGAACCAAAAAACACCATCACCGGATCTATCCTCAAAACTCCCGTTTGCCCCCCAAGCGTTCCGTGATCTCGTTTGGAATACGGAACTCGCCGCCCCGTATAAAAAGTATCTGGACAGTTTCTGGCGGTCCCATGAAACCACCTACCAGCAATTGAGCAAGATCGCGTTTGCCCAAGCCGCCCATACACAGGCGCAGGAAGGCAGCCTGAGTGAACAGGATGCACACCTGGCAATGCGGGCTGCCGGGCTTGCACCGGGCAAGCCCTGGCTGGAAACCAGTATGAAAAACCTGGAGGCCACCTATGCCAAGGATCCAAAACTTGAGATCGGCCTGCTGTCTGTCAACGGTGATAAGTCCACCGACTTGATGTATGTCATCGACAAAACAGTCCGGCAGGACGCCAATGGCAAAGACATAAAGGCCACCCTGCTGCATATTCCCGGTAACGCCTCCCCCATCCACCGGTTTGACAGCCCCGAAGAGATGAAAACCTGGGTCGCGGATCAAGCGGCTGACCCGAAAAAGCGCGCGGCCTTGCGCGCTCACTTCAAAAAATCCGATCAGGACGACAAGTATTTTTCCGACGGTGTGGACCAATCCCTGAAAGGCCTCGGTGGCTGGACCGAGGCCCATAAACCAGACCCCCTGGGTTTCACATCACCCAATGGTTGGGACCCCCAACGCTATATCACGCTGGAGCCCATCGAGGGCTGCCCCTTCAACACCATTACCCTAAACCAGAAAGAGCGCTCCTACGCCGACGCCAATCACGACATTACCACCGACTCCGACGTCAACAAGGCAACCTTATTAAGAGTTACGGAGGCGGCAACCGCCACGGCCCTGATGCTGACCCCCCTGGCATTTCTGATGCCGGAGATTGGCTTGGCACTGGACGTCCTTTACGCCGGCGCAGGTCTCATGGAAACAGGTATTGGCATTGATGACCTGGCCCACGGAAAATCGGCCGGGACAGACCGGATCGTGTTTGGCTTACTCAATGCGGCCCCCGGGATCGCAGGCGGAGCATCCAGGCTGGGCAAAGGCGCAGAGACCGTCGAAATAGCGTTTGCGGACAACGTTGCCGAACCCACTTCCGACAGCATTATGCCGCTAGCTGAAGAGCACACACCCTGGGAAACGTTCAACCGCTTACGCCCGCAAGCGTCGGGCAATATCAGCGCCTATGCCGTTACAGATGGCGAAAGGCTTATCGACGGTATACCACGCAACGCCAATCACATTTATCAGGTTCCCGGTGCTGACGGAATGGACCGCTGGCTGATCAAACATACCGATCATTCTGCGATCGTACACATCTATGAAATCAAATCGACGTTCAAACTTAGCGATGGCTATGTAGAGATTATTGACCCTGCTTCCAGGCAATCCGTCATGACGGTGCATTTGAATACCGCCGGCGAGTGGGTACGGTTTGAAGGCGCCGGAGGAATGAAGTTTCCATGGCAGCGCAGCCAGCCCTCTGCAAAAGCACAGCTTAACGAGGCGATTGCAAACATTAACCGGGACAGTAGTTCATTCAGCGAGGCCGAGACCACGCAAATACAGGATGATTTATCCAACCTGATCCGGGCGTCCAAAGCGGAGCTCTCTGAAAGCCTGAATGAATATACCGAAGCGGGATCGGACGAAATAAACAGTGAACTGCGCCGTCAGCCGGATGAGCGTCAATACTCTGAACAACTGCAAGCGTTCCTGGCGGATTTCGACAGCCAAGCGGATTACACCGGTAAAGCCTATCGCTACGCCTATGTCACTGCCGATGGCGAAGCCGCATTGAAAAACGGAGTGGGGAAAGTGTTCAGAGACGCAGCTGTTCAATCAGCCTCCACCCAAGCCTTCAATGCAAAGAGTTGGGGAGCCTGGGCGAAAAACGCTTCAGGCGCTTCGAATAACAAGCCCGTGGTCTATGTGTTCGACGAATCAGTTCCGAAAAAGAACCTGTCCAGCAGCTTCTTATTTGACCATGTGGCCGTCGAGCCGGAAGCCTCATTGGAGGTCAAAGCGACAAAAACACAAGACGGGGTTTTATACGTGTACTTGGAGTCCCCGGCAAAAATGCCAGATCAACGCTACAACCTGTTCGACGGCAGTGTTGCGCGCCCGTACTAAGCAGCCGACACCCATGGGACGGTATCGGCTGTGGTCGCGCAAAAGGCACTAGCCGATACCGTTCAGCGGCGTACCGGACGCTTTTGCAGTTTGCGCTGCAAAGTGCGGCGATGCATACCCAGGGCCCGGGCGGTGGCGGATATATTGCCTTCGTGCTCGGTCAGCACGCGCTGGATGTGTTCCCACTGCAGGCGGTCCACCGACATCGGGTTTTCCGGCACCAGGGTGTCGAGGTCGGCGTGCTCGGAGAGCAAGGCAGCGAGCACGTCATCGGCGTCGGCCGGCTTGCACAGGTAGTTGCAGGCGCCACGCTTGATCGCCTCGACGGCCGTGGCAATGCTGGAATAACCGGTGAGGATCACCACGCGCATTTCCGGGTCGAGTTCCAGCAATTTGGGCAGTAGTACCAGGCCTGAGTCGCCGTCCATCTTCAGGTCGAGCGCGGCGTAGTCCGGCAGGTCGGCCTGGGCGATGGTCAGGCCTTCTTCGGCAGAACCTGCGGTGCTTACGCGAAAACCGCGACGGCTCATGGCGCGCGCCATCACCCGGGTAAAGGTGGCGTCGTCATCTACCAGCAGCAGGTGCGGCAGTTCTTCGCCTTCGACTTGGATCTCGTCACTCATCGATATCTCCTCGTGCGACACGGGGCAGGCGCAGCTCGGTGAGCGTGCCGCCTTCCTCATGACTATAGAGCTTCACTGAGCCGCCCGCGCGGGTCACGCTGGCCTTGCTCAAGAACAGGCCCAGGCCGAAGCCTTTGCCCTTGGTGGTAAAGAAGGGTTTGCCGATCTGCTCGGCAATGGCCAGCGGCACGCCCGCGCCGTGGTCACGAATACTGATGGTGACGTTTTCCGCGTCCCAATCCAGTTGTACACCCAACCCTTCGGGGCAAGCGTCGGCTGCATTGTTCAGCAGGTTGAGCAATGCCTGGGTCAGGTCGGGCGGCGGTGCCATACGCGGCACAGTGCCCTGCCCTAATAGATGAAAACGATAGCTGGCTTCGGGGCGCATCAGGTGCCAGCGGTTCAGGGCCTCGTCGAGCCACTGGGTCACGTCCTGCATCTCCACCGCCAGGCGGCGATTGGCTTCGGCGGCGCGCACCAGTTGCTGCAAGGTCTGCTTGCACTGCTTGACCTGTTCGCGCAGCACGCCGAGGTCCTCTTGCAACACAGGGTCGTGATGGTCCTGGGTCATTTCGTTGAGCAACACGCTCATGGTCGCCAGCGGTGTGCCCAGTTCATGAGCAGCGCCGGCAGCCTGAGTGGCGACGGCCAACAATTGCTGGTCGCGCAGGCCCTCTTCGCGGCGGATGGCGCGCAATTCTTCCTGGCGGCGCAGCTCTTCAGCCATGCGCGCGGCAAAGAAAGTGATGACCGCGGCAGATAGGGCAAAGCTCAGCCACATCCCGTAGATCTGCAGGTTTTCCCGGGCGATGGGGAAAGTTTGCAGTGGGTAGAAGCGTGCCAGCAACAGGGTGTACAGCGTCAGGGCAATGCCCGACAGCACCACCGAATAGCGCCACGGCAACGTCACGGCGGCGATGGTCAGGGGCACCAGGTAATAGGAGACGAACGGGTTGGTGGAGCCACCGGAGAAATATAGCAACACACTGTGGATAAACAGGTCGCAGGCCAACTGCAGGGCGTACTCCAGCTCGGTGACCGGCCAGGTGGTGCGCAACCGGATCGCGGTAAACACACAAAGCACGATGGAGAAACCCAGGGTCACGCCCAGTTGCAGCCATGGCAGCGGCAACAGGTCGAACCAATAGGCAAGCCCGACGGAACCGGCCTGTGCGGCCAGCACCAGGGTGCGGATGAACGTCAGGCGCCAGAGGTTCTGGCGGGTGGCGGAAGTCAGTTTTACGGCGGCGAGCATGAGCTCTCCCGGTGAGCGCTGCAGGCGGATCGGCAGGAGTATAAACGAAGCAGGCCCCCTGCCACGGCCTGTGTGGCTCTTTGACGCAGGCCGGGCAAATGACCGTTCGTCGGCACCGCCACAACTTGTAGGTAATGTGTAAACCCGAAGAACCCGATGTCACCGTCTACAGTCATACCGAACACGCACACCCCCAAGGAGCTTCCATGTCTCGTTTCACTCGCAGTGCAGCCGTTATCACCCTCGGCGTCGCCACCCTTGCCAGCCTCCCCGCCCTGGCCGCCGAAGGCCTGAACTACAACCAGATTTCCCTGCGCGCCGAGGTCAGCCAGGAGGTTGCCCGCGACAAGATGATCGTGACCCTCTACACCGAATCCCAGAACAGCGACCCGGCCAAGCTCGCCGCTGAAATCACCAACACCCTGAACAAGGCTCTTGGCGAAGCCCGCGAAGTCAAAGGCGTGACCCTGCGCCAGGGCAGCCGCAACAGCTACCCGATCTACGACAACAAGAACCAGAAGATCACCGGCTGGCGTGAGCGCGCCGAACTGCGCCTGGAAAGCGCGGACTTCCCGGCGCTGTCCAAGCTCACCGGCGAATTGCTGAACACCCTGAAAATGGAAAACATGGACTTCGCCATCGCCGACGCCACGCGCAAGGCCAGCGAAGATGCGCTGCTCAAAGACGCCGTCGCCGCCTTCAAGGCCCGCGCGCAACTGGCAACCGACGCGCTAGGCGGCAAGGGTTACAAGATCGTCAACCTGAACTTCAACACCAACGGCTACCCGATGCCCTACGCGCGCAATGGCGGGATGATGATGAAAGCCGCCATGGCCGATTCGGCGCCCACGCCTGAAGTGGAAGCCGGCACCAGCCAGGTCAATATGAGTGCCGATGGTGTGATTGAAGTACTGCAATAAACGTTTCTAGGTATCAACGAAAACGGCGCGGCCTCAGGTACGCGCCGTTTTTTTTGGAGTAGCGCGCCAACCGCAAACATGAGGGGTAACAGACGAAGGGGAACGCCTGCAAACACATATCCCACACAAGTATCGGAATCTTAAACGGCGAGGGATACGCATAACTGCTCCAGAGATCGATACCCGATGATAACAACTACGCACAACACCCCTGCTTTCCAACCACTCCAAGTCAATAATCGTACCCAGCCGCCACAAGCAGCTGCTGAACTGCCACGCAAAAAAAGCCCAAAACGACGCAACCATCACCAACCGTTGATCCCGGGGCTGCCTTACAACCCTGCCGTAGACCGCTATGTCGGCCGTGCTACCGAGGGTTTCAAGACAGCCAGCCAAAGCACATCAGAAATCATACGGGCCGAACTGAAAAAGCGCTGGGGCAAGGACATTGACCCGGACAATACCTTCATCACCACCTTCAACTACGACCCCAAGCTGCGAAAACCGCCTGGGGGGAAAGTCTTGAACCAAATCAGCCTGACCGACGCCGCATTGCACAACATGCGCCACAAGAACAAACACAATGAGCACCAGACGGCCGACGAAAAAGCGCAGTCGACCTTGCACAAATGGATCAATAGGCTCGCGCCCCTGGCCGCGGCGCCCATCGCCATCTACAACATCGTCCACAAGCTCAACGAACCCAAGACCTATGAGGGCATATTTGTCGGCCCCCAACCCGGTGGTCGCCAGGTCTACAACTCGACCACCCAACTTGCGCAAACGCCCGCCACCTTTCGCGACATCGTGTGGAACACCGAACTGAGCAAACCCTACGCCGAGTTCCTCAACGGTTTTTGGTCAGCGCATGAGCAAAAGTACGCCCAACTGAGCAAGGCCGCCTTCGTCGGCGCCGCCCTGGCGCAATTTGACAACGACAGCCTCAGCGAAAGCGACGTGAGCCTGGCCATGCGCGCAGCAGGCCTGCCAACAGACAAAACCTGGTCGGACATGACCCTCAACGACCTGGACGCCGCCACACAAAAAGACCCTAACGTAGAAACCGGCCTGCTGAAGATCAATGGCTTCAAGTCCACGGATTTGATGTACATCACCGACAAGCAGACCAAAACCACCCTGCTGCACATCCCCGGCAACTCGTCGCCGATTCATCGTTTCGACAGCCAGGAGCAGATGAAGAACTGGCTGGCCGAGCAAGCCGCCGACCCTGTGAAACGCGAAGCCTTGTCGATGCATTTTCCACTGCGCGATCAAGCCGACCGGACACTGTCCGAGGGCGTCAACCAAACCCTGGTAGGCCTCAGCGGGTGGCCGAAAAAGGATGCATCGGATGCCGGTGTGCTGGAGCGACTGAACCAGTACAACCCGCAAACCTTCATCACGACCGAGCCTCTCGACGAAGACCCGTTCAAGGCCATGACCACGCGGCAAAAAGAACGCTCCTATGCCGATGCAGAAACCCAAATCACCACCGACGGTGACGTCACTAAGACAACGATCCTGGAGGCACTGGAAACAGCGACCAAGGTTGCCGTGCTGATGACTCCACTGGCCTTGGTCATGCCCGAAGTGGCGGCTGCCCTTGAGGTGTTTTACCTGGCCTCCGGCGCGGCTGAAGTCGGGATCGGCGCGGACAATATCAAGCATGGCAAACCGGGTGGTACTGACCAAGTAGTGTTCGGCGTATTGAATGCACTGCCGGCTGTGGCCGGGGGCGCGGGCAGAGTGGTCAAGGGGCTTGAAACGGGAGGAGTCGCGACGGGTAAAGTCGTGGATGAAGCCGCCGAGACACCCGTGATAAAACCTGTTGAGTCGCCCCCCAAGGGCCCGGTTGGCGTTGAGCCCGTAGTTGATCGCATCCTCCCGTCGCAGTCGTCGGACATCAGTGCTAACGCCGTGCCCAATGGCGAGCAATTGATTGAAGGTGCTACCCGCAATTCAAAAGGTATATACCAGGTCAAAAACGGTACTGGCGCGGACCGGTGGCTTATTCGCTACAACCACGCGACCGGCCAACCAAAGGTGTATGAAATTCGCAGTGACTTCAAACTGCGCGACGACTATGTACAGATCATTGACCCTGAGACACGCAAGCCGGTGATGACCGTGCACTCTACCGCCGACGGTGAGTGGGCCCGCGAGATTGGCCAGGGGGGCGCGCGCAAGTGGCCATGGCAGCGAACGCCGTCGCCAACCCCGAGTGACGAGTTGAAGTCACCACCAAAACTTTCAGACCTGTTCGTGGAAGGTGACGGATCAAAAATGGAGGGCACAGCGCCCTTGGACGATTACTTCGAGTTCGACAAAAACACGGACTACGTACTGTCCTCGGTCGGCTATGAAGAAAACGCCGTCATCAAGAAACGCCTGTATGTTTCCTGGACCCTCGAGGAAAAAAATTATGCCGTACTACCCGCTGAGAAGGCAGGTCCCTCCGACTATGGTTCAAATGATTACTCACACAACTTCATCAACGACATCAATCGTGATCGCTACACGGTAGAAATAAACGTTTCCGGCAAAAAAACGCAGCACCCCCTGACCAGTGCGGCGAAGAGTGAGCCTGACATAAAAACGGACAAGATCAATCAACTCGAACAGCTCATTCCAGCCCCCGAACTGCGCACCCTCATTTCCGAGGTTGCGCACCAGGGATCGATGGAGCCCGCGATGAAACACTTTCTGGGTTACAGCCTGAGTAATGGGGACTTGAAAAAAGGAATACTGATCAATGACACCTTCATCGCGAATGATGTTTCGAAGTACCACATCGAATATGACCCAGCGAACAACGTCACGCGCGTGACTTCCGCTGGCGAATATCGTCTCAGCCGCCCGAATGAAGGCAAGTTGGGCAATGTAAAAATAACCATCAACAGAACATTCACTATTCATCACACTGGCAATGTGGAGACCCCCTATGTCCTCGACAAGAACGCACCGACCAAAATAGAAGTTGCAGTTACCCCCTCTTAATTATTGATGACCGATGAGGGCTAAATCAGAGAGCTCTATCGGCCCCTGTCAGATAAACGCGAACGGCGGTAACCTCGGTTCCGCCGTTTTCGTTTGGACGGCTTTTATAAGCCTGCCACTTCAGGGGTCTCCATGGAAAGAATCGCCTTCAAACCGCTCCTCCTGGCTGCAGGCCTGCTGGCTTTCATGCCGATGGCCCACGCGGCCACTGCCCTGGTCTACTGCTCCGAAGCCAGCCCTGCCGGTTTCGACCCCAGCCAGTACACCAGCGGCACCGATTTTGATGCTTCCGCCGAAACCGTGTTCAACCGCCTGACCCAGTTCAAGCGCGGCGGTACCGAAGTCGAACCTGGCCTGGCCACGCGCTGGGACATTTCCAAAGACGGCCTGACCTACACCTTCCACCTGCGCGATGGCGTCAAGTTCCACACCACCGATTTCTTCACCCCTACCCGCGACTTCAACGCGGATGACGTGTTGTTTACCTTCAATCGCCTGCTGGACGCCGAGAGTCCGTTCCGCAAGGCGTACCCGTCCGAGTCGCCGTACTTTACCGACATGGGCTTGAACACCACGATCAAGAACATCGAAAAACTCGATGACCACACCGTGCGCTTCAACCTGAACAACGTCGATGCGTCGTTCGTGCAGAACCTGGCCATGAGTTTCGCCTCGGTGCAGTCGGCCGAGTACGCCGCGCAGCTATTAAAGGAAGGCAAAGCCGAGGACATCAACCAAAAACCCGTCGGCACCGGGCCGTTCGTGTTCAAGCGTTACCAGAAAGACTCGCAGATTCGCTACGCGGCCAATAAACAGTATTGGAAGCCCGAGGACGTGAAGCTCGACAACCTGGTGTTCGCCATCACCCCGGACGCCGCCGCACGCCTGCAGAAACTCAAGGCCGGCGAATGCCAGGTCAGTGGTTACCCGCGCCCCTCTGACATTGAAGTAATGAAGCAGGACCCGAACCTGCGCGTGCTGCAACAGGCCGGTTTCAACCTGGGCTTCCTCGCCTACAACGTGACCCATCCGCCACTGGACCAGCTCAAGGTACGCCAGGCCCTGGACATGGCGATCGACAAGCCGGCGATCATCAAGGCCGTGTACCAGAGCGCCGGACAATTGGCGCAGAACGCCCTGCCTCCGGCGCAGTGGTCTTATGACCCCAACATCAAGGATGCGCCCTACGACCCGACCAAGGCACGGGCGCTACTAAAAGAAGCAGGGGTTGCACCTGGTACCACCATCAACCTCTGGGCGATGACCGTGCAGCGTGCCTCCAACCCGAACGCGCGGATGTCGGCACAAATGATCCAGCAGGATTGGGAGAAGGTCGGGATCAAAGCCAACATCGTCAGCTATGAGTGGGGCGAATACATCAAGCGCGCCAAGAATGGCGAGCACGATGCAATGATTTATGGCTGGACCGGAGACAATGGCGACCCCGATAACTGGCTCGGCGTGCTCTACAGTTGTGCCGCGGTCAAGGGCAGCAACTACGCCAAGTGGTGTAACCCGGCCTACGACAAACTGGTGCAGCAGGCTAAGGTCAGCAACGACCGTGACCAGCGCATCAAGTGGTATCAACAGGCGCAGAAAATCCTTAAGGAACAAGTACCTATAACGCCTATTGCGAACTCGACGGTTTTCCAGCCACTTCGCAAGGAAGTACGCGACTTCAAAATCAGCCCGTTTGGCCTGACGCCCTTCTATGGCGTGAGTCTAGATAAGTAACAGCAACGCCCCAACCGAGTGCGCTAGACGCCTCGGTTGGTCTTTTTTGGTGCGTCTCGTGCACCGAAAAAAACCTCTATATATATGCATTTATGTACAAACTTTCATAAATGCGACATTCCTGTACGTTCGTACCACACTTTCATCCTTGCAAGGGTTCAGCATCTTGCATTGGGTATGGCCCCTGCATAAGTATCCGCAGGTCGACTCACGAGGTCGCCCTCACTACCAAAAATGACAACAAATCATGAGGCCAACATGCTTAAACACGCAGTCCTTCCGCTTTTAGTTAGCGCTGGCCTTATGGCCGCAGCTCCTTTTGCCCACGCGGCGACTAACCTGGTGTTCTGCTCCGAAGGGAGCCCGGCCGGTTTTGACCCAGGCCAGTACACCACCGGAACAGACTTCGATGCCTCGGCCGAAACCGTGTTCAACCGCTTGAGCCAGTTCGAACGTGGCGGCACCGCCGTGGTTCCTGGCCTGGCCACCCGTTGGGACGTTTCCCCGGATGGCCTGACGTACACCTTCCACCTTCGTGAAGGCGTCAAGTTCCACACCACCCCGTATTTCAAGCCGACTCGTGAATTCAATGCCGATGACGTGCTCTTCACGTTCAACCGCATGATCAACAAGGACGACCCGTTCCGCAAAGCCTACCCAACCGAGTTCCCGTACTTCTCCGACATGGAGATGGACAAGAACATCAAGAACATCGAGAAAGTCGATGACCACACCGTCAAGTTCACCCTTGGCACCGTGGACGCCGCTTTCATCCAGAACCTGGCAATGAGCTTCGCTTCCATCCAGTCGGCCGAATACGCCGCCCAGCTGTTGAAGGAAGGCAAGGCCGCAGACATCAACCAGAAGCCAATCGGCACTGGCCCGTTCGTGTTCAAGAGCTACCAGAAAGACTCCAACATCCGTTTCACCGGCAACAAGGATTACTGGAAGCCTGAAGACGTCAAGGTCGACAACCTGATCTTCTCGATCTCCACCGACGCCTCGGTGCGTATCCAGAAGCTGAAGAAAAACGAGTGCCAGATCACAGCCTATCCTCGCCCGGCGGACATCAAGCCCCTGGAAGCGGACAAGGACATGAAGATGCCGCACCAAGCGGGCTTCAACCTCGGCTACATCGCCTACAACGTGATGCCTGTGCTCAAGGGCCAGACCGCGCCAAACCCATTGGCTGACCTGCGTGTTCGCCAAGCCCTGGACATGTCGGTGAACAAGCAGCAGATCATCGACTCCGTGTACCAGGGCGCAGGCCAACTGGCGGTCAACGCCATGCCGCCGACCCAATGGTCCTACGACACCACCATCAAGGATGCCAAGTACGACCCAGCCAAGGCGCGGGAACTGCTCAAGGAAGCGGGCATCAAGGAAGGCACCGAGATCACCCTGTGGGCGATGCCGGTTCAGCGTCCGTACAACCCGAACGCCAAGCTGATGGCTGAGATGCTGCAGAGTGACTGGAAACAGATCGGCCTGAAGGTCAACATCGTGAGCTACGAGTGGGGCGAGTACATCAAGCGTTCCAAAGGTGGCGAGAACCAGGCCATGATCATTGGCTGGAGCGGTGACAATGGTGACCCGGACAACTGGCTGGGCACCCTCTTCGCCTCTTCGGCGTTGAACGGTAACAACTTCTCCAAGTTCACCAACAAGCAGTACGACGACCTGATCAGCCAGGCCAAGTCGACCACGGACGTCGCCAAGCGCACTGAACTGTACAAACAGGCGCAGCAACTCCTCAAGAAAGAACTGCCTTACACACCTATCGCGCACTCGACGGTGTATCAACCCATGCGCAACACCGTGCAGGACTTCAAGATCAGCCCGTTTGGCTTGAACTCCTTCTACGGCGTTAGCGTCAGCGGCAAGTAAGGATCGATGACGGCGACGCTTCATAGCGTCGCCGTTATTGCATCCGCCCAGACCGTAGGAATCAGACCACGCCCGCACTCATTGTTGTCCTACAGCAATGAACTGCGATCTGCGGCTCCGCTGCCTACAAGGTCAGTCAGATTTGATGCATTTACTGCAAGGTCCACGACCCATAACGTCGCAGGACAGCAGAGGCTTCAGTCTGAGAAAGGCACTTGCTGTGTGTGGGATCAGTGATGTCCCCAGGCTGTACGCCTGGGTGATTGCTCGCTGATGACAAATACAACTAGGGATCGGGATCGTCATGCGCCATACCACCGTTCTACCTGCATTGTTTGCCGCCAGCCTGCTGGCTGTGGCCACCACCGGCTACGCCGCCGAGAAAAAGAGCCTGGTGTTCTGCTCCGAGGGCAGCCCGGCGGGTTTTGATACTGCGCAGTACACCACCGCCACCGACAACGATGCGGCCGAGCCGCTGTACAACCGCCTGGTTGAGTTTGAAAAAGGCGCAACCAACGTGGTGCCAGGCCTGGCGACCAAGTGGGACATTTCGCCAGATGGCCTGACCTACACCTTTCACCTGCGTGAAGGGGTGAAATTCCATAGCAACAAGGAATTCAAGCCGACGCGCGACTTCAATGCCGACGACGTGCTGTTCACCTTCAACCGCATGCTTGACCCCGAACACCCGTTTCGCAAGGCCTACCCCACCGAGTTTCCGTACTTCAACGGGATGAGCCTGAACAAGAACATTGCCAAGGTCGAGAAAATCGACCCGCACACCGTGGTGATGACCCTGAACTCGGTCGACGCCGCGTTCGTGCAGAACATCGCCATGAGCTTTGCCGCGATCCTCTCGGCCGAGTACGCCGAGCAGTTGCTCAAGGACGGCAGGCCCAGCGACATCAACCAGAAGCCGATCGGTACCGGTCCGTTTGTGTTCCAGCGTTACCAGAAGGACTCGCAGATCCGCTACGTCGCCAACAAACAGTACTGGGACCCGAGCAAGGTGCAGCTGGACCAGTTGATTTTCGCGATCAACACCGACGCCTCGGTGCGTGTACAGAAGCTCAAGGCCAATGAATGCCAGGTGACCCTGCACCCCCGCCCGGCCGACGTCGACGCCCTCAAGGCCGACCCCAACCTGCAACTGCTGACCAAGCCCGGCTTCAACCTCGGGTACATCGCCTACAACGTGCGCCACAAACCCTTCGACCAACTCGAAGTGCGCCAGGCGCTGGACATGGCGGTGAACAAGCAAAGCATCCTGAACGCCGTGTACCAGGGCGCGGGCCAACTGGCGGTCAACGCCATGCCGCCGACGCAGTGGTCCTACGACGACACCATCAAGGACGCCGCCTACAACCCGGAAAAAGCCAAGGAACTGCTCAAGGCGGCCGGCGTGAAGGAAGGCACCGAGATCACCCTGTGGGCGATGCCGGTGCAACGGCCGTACAACCCCAACGCCAAGCTGATGGCTGAAATGCTGCAGAACGATTGGGCCAAGATCGGCCTGAAAGTGAAGATCGTCAGCTATGAATGGGGCGAGTACATCAAGCGCACCAAGAACGGTGAGCACGATATCAGCTTGATCGGTTGGACCGGTGACAACGGTGACCCGGACAACTGGCTGGGCACCCTCTACAGCTGCGACGCCATCGGTGGGAACAACTACTCCATGTGGTGTGACCCGGCGTACGACAAGCTGGTCAAGCAAGCCAAGGTCGTGACCGACCGCGAACAAAGGACTGTTCTGTACAAACAGGCGCAGCAACTGCTCAAGCAGCAGGTGCCCATCACGCCAGTCGCCCACTCGACGGTCAACCAGCCGTTAAGCGCCAAAGTCGAAGGCTTCAAAGTGAGCCCCTTCGGCCGCAACGTATTCTCGGGCGTCAGTATCAACCCATAAGAAAATAACCGGATTGCGCAGGGCGAAGTCTGCCCTGCTGCAAACGTGCAGCCTTTTATTGGGAAATTTCCTACGGCAAACGTTTGCAAAGGCTTGAACGAGTTACACACCCAATAGCCGGTTCACCTAAAAAGACTGGCATTAAAAAAGAGAACCAAAGGAGCTTCATCAAATGAAACTGAGCAGCAAAGCGCTTCTGGCCCTGGCCATCAGCAGCATCACGGCAACCGCCTTCGCTGAAACCCAGAGCCAGGACTTCGTTCCTACCACCCTGGCCGGCACCAGCGCCCAAAGCGAGGCCAAAGGCTTTATCGACGGTCAAAGCCTGGGCGGTACAACGCGTAACTGGTTCTCCAGCGAGAATAAATTCCGTGGTCAGCGTTTCTCCTACGAGAAGCACGGTCAAACGCGCACCGACGCGAACCGTACCAACTGGGTACAAGGCACCATCCTCAACTACTCCTCGGGCTTCACCCAAGGCACCGTAGGCGTGGCAACTGAAGTGGCGGCCTACAACGCCGTGGTGCTGGACCGCAGCAAGCGCGACATCAAGGGCGGCTCCAACCGTACCCTGGCTGACTCCGACGGTGACGCAGTAGGCCAGTGGAGCAAACTGGGCCTGGCTAACGTCAAGTTCCGTGTGTCTAACACCACCTTGACCGCCGGTCGCCAGAACTTCAGCAGCGGCATCGTCGACACCATCGGTAACCGTGCCCTGCCTTCGAGCTTTGAAGGTGTGAGCTTCAACAGCGAAGAGTTCAGCAACCTGTCCTTCCAGGGCGGCGTGTTCGATCGCGTGTCCCCACGTACCGAGCAGAGCCTGTCGAAATTCCGTTCCGAGTACGGCAACGGCCAGGAAACTGACAAGGTCAACACCTTCGGCGTTAACTATCAGCCGTTCAAGAGTCTGAAAACCAGCCTCTTCGCCGCCAACGTCGAAGACTTCTGGAACCAGTACTACTTCGGCGCAACCCACGAATTGGGTGATGCTCAGACCCTGGCACTGACCACCGGCCTGAACTACTACAAAACCACCGATACCGGCAAAAAGCTGATGGGGAATATCGATAACGATACCTACTCCCTGTCCCTGGGCCTGACTCACCAAGCCCACAGCCTGACCTTCTCCTACCAGGCGATCAACGGTAACGAGTACTTCGATTACCTGCACGAAACCAACGGCATCTACCTGGCCAACTCCCTGACGTCCGACTTTAACGGACCGAACGAGAAGTCCTTCCAGGTTGCCTACGGCCTGAACATGGCTGAGTACGGCGTGCCAGGCTTGAAGTTCAACGTGTACTCGGCTCGCGGCTGGGGCATCGACGGTACTCACTACACCGGCACCGCCTACGGCGAAGCTGGCAAATCGCGTAGTGACCTGCGCCTGATGGACGGCGAAACCCACCAGGAATACGGTGTTGGCGCGTCGTACGCCCTGCAAAGCGGCCCGCTCAAGGCCACCACCATCCGTGGCACTTACGTCACTCACCGTGCCAGCGCCCAACAGGCTGACGGCAACATCCGTGAGTTCCGTCTGGTGACCACCATCCCGTTCAACATTCTTTAATTAGCGCCAGGTAGACGGCGGGCTCAGGACGAGCCTGCCGTCTACGCTTGTCTGGTTCAATCGATTGCAGAGGGCTCTGAATGAAAATGCTCCCACTCCAAGCCGCCATGGCCGCTGCGCTGCTGAGCGTTGCGATCGGCGTTTCGGCCAAACCACTGGTGGTCTGCACCGAAGCCAGCCCGGAAGGTTTCGACCCGGTCCTGTACAC
>Ga0207655_1001815_pt1 | contig 18458 bp, 16 predicted proteins | sample KBSM44metaG_FD_184398 | JGI IMG/M metagenome (GOLD analysis project Ga0207655, IMG submission 184398) | Miscanthus rhizosphere microbial communities from Kellogg Biological Station, Michigan, USA - KBS M4-4 metaG (SPAdes) (version 2) | ecosystem: Host-associated > Plants > Roots > Rhizosphere >...
GTTTTCCACCCTGATGCCGCCCTGTAGGAGCGCGCTTGCCCGCGAAGGCGTAATTACCGACACCACCGCACCGCCTGACCCACCGCCATCGCGGGCAAGCGCGCTCCTACAGGCGATTGTGCCGCCCATCCCGTAGCAGTCCGGCTTGCCGGCGAGGCGATCTCAGGTCCGCCCTCGTCCGAATGCAACCCCTGACCCCTGTAGGAGCGCGCTTGCCCGCGACTGCGCCAGGACAAACACCACCGCACCGCCTGACCCACCACCATCCCCGTAGCAGTCCGGCTTGCCGGCGGGACCGGTGTGTCAGTCACACATGTATCGCCTGATCCACCGCCCCCGCCGGCGAGCCGTGCTGCTACGGAAAGGTGTTGCGTCAGATAGCGTGTACAACGCCCACAAAAAAGCCCCGCATCGCTGCGGGGCTTTTTGTTACTGCCTGGATAAGGGCTTATTCAGCAGCTTCCTCTGCCACTTCAACCACCTTCACCTTAGTCACTTCATCGCGACGCTGGATGTACTTCCAGTCAGCCTCATCAATGTAAATACCCGCAGGCCCGCTGCCGCCCTCAAGGTCGATCGCCACATGCGCCGATACCTGAGGCTTGACGCTCGCCAGGATAGGCACGAAGCCCAACTGCAAGCTTGTTTCCAGCAAGGCAGCCTGGTTGCGTTCGTCGATGTCGGCCGCTTCGTCCAGGTAGTAAGGCAGACGCACACGACCGGCCTGTTCGCGGTCCATCAGGTGCAGCAACAAGTACATGTTGGTCAGCGCCTTGATGGTCATCGTGGTGCCGTTGGACGCCGCGCCATCGATGTCAGTGTGGATAACCGGCTGGCTGTTGACCTTGGTGATCTCGAACGCCAACTCGAACAGGTCCTTGAGACCCAGCTGGTTGTGGTTCGCCGCCACCAGGCGCGCCAGGTATTCCTTGGCCTCTTCGTTCTTGTTGTCCTGCTCTGCGCTCTGGCTCAGATCGAACACCGACAGCGTTTCGCCTTCTTCGTACTGGCCGGCGCTGTGGATAATCTGATCGATGTGCTTGAGCGCTTCCTTGTTTGGAGCCAGCACGATACGGAAGCTTTCCAGGTTGGAAACTTGACGACGGTTGATCTCGCGGTTGAACAACGCCAGTTGGTGTTCAAGGCTGTCGTAGTCGCTGCGGATGTTGCGCAGGGTACGCGCGATATCGGTCACGGCCGCACGACGGGCCTTGCCCAGTGTCAGCGCTTCATCGGTGCGGTGAGCGTAAGCGTTGATCAGCAGCTGCAGACGGCGCTCCATGTCGTCTTCACTGTCGAACTTGGCCACACCCTTCAGACGCACCTGCGCATACAGCGCCTCGATCTGGCCATCGCAGCGCAACAGGCCCTGCCAGCTGTCCTGATAGTCGTTGAGCAATGGCAGCAGGTTATCCAGCGAGTCGTCCACCGGCTCCATGAACGGAGTACCAAATGGCAGATCCGCAGGCAGCAACTGACGACGACGCAATGCGTCATCCAGTGTGCGCTGCTTGGATTCCAGATCTCCGATCTGGCGGCCCACCAGTTGCAGCTTGGCCGAGAGTTGCTGGACGCGTTCGGTGAAGGCATCGCTGGAACGTTTGAGTTCGTCCTGCGCCGCTTCCATCTGCGCCAGTTGCTCCAGCTTTTCGCCTTCCTCTGCACTCAGGGTCTGAGTACGGCGGAAGTCTTCCAGTGCCTTCTGCGCATCCAGCACCTGCTGGTACAGGGCTTCGGTCTGGGTCTTGCTGGCTGCGCGGTCTGCGGCAACGGCCTGCTGGGTTTTCAGTTGCTTGAGTTCTTTCTCAAGACGCTCTTTCTGGTCGCGCAACGCCGCACGGTCGGCCAGGGCCTGCAAGGCAGGTGGCTCGATGTGCGACAGGTTGATCGACAGCCCAGGCACCTCGAAGCGCTCGCCCTTGAAGCCATCGAGAATCGCTTCCAGGGATTTGACCCACGCCTCACCGTCATCCAGGGCAATGCCTTGCTCGCCCAGCGGCAGGCTGAACAGCGCGCTGTTGAACAGACGCATCAGGCGCTCGACGTCCGGTTGCGAGAACTCTTCACGCAGACGGGCATAGCTGTTGTTGTCTGCGTGATCGAGCTGCTGCTTGACCGACTTCAGGCGTTTTTCCAGATCGCGCAAGCGCTCGTCCAGATCTTCGGCACTGAACTGTCGAGACTGAGCCAGCGCACCGGCCAGTTCGTCGTGGGCATCCTTGGCCGCGAGCAGTTGCTGTTCGAGAGTCTTGACGTTATCCACAAGCGCGAAGCGGTTTTTCAGCACTGCCAGTTCGCCAATCCAGCGCTGGATGTTGCTGATCTCGCGCTCAAGGCGCATCAGTTCCTGAGTGCCGCCGCGCTGATCGTTCTGCAGCGCGTCCTGCTCGCCACGGTAGTGCTCGGCCTGAATGACCAGCTCTTCCTTGCGTGCGTTGGAGTAGTCCTGCCAGGTGCCCAGCAGCGAATCGAGCAAGGGCGACAGGCGATGCAGCTTGCCGCGCAGCACGTCGCGCTGTTTCACGCCATTGGCCAGTGCCTCGACCAGCGGGCCGGCCAGTACCAGCGCGTTGTAGTCCTGTTCCATGCGACGTACATCGCGGAAGGCTTCTTCGCACGCGGCGATGTAATCGACACTACCGGAGCGCAGGCTGTGCTCGAACGCATCGAGGAACAGTTGCTTGAGCTTGGCGGCGGTGATTTCACGCATGTGCAGCAGGTTGATGAACAGCGCGCGGAAGGTTTTCAGGCTCTGTTCACTGGTAGAGCGCAGCGGGATCAGCGTCAGGTCCAGCGGGATCGACGTGTGACCGCCCACCAGCAAGCGACGCAGTTCATCGGGCTTGAGCTCATAGGCTTTCAGGCCCTGGCTTTCCAGATTGGTGAACAGCTCTTTCTGCCGCAGGCAGGTGTCGTTCTTCTGGTAATGCGCCAGGTCCAGCTTGCCCGCGTAGGCAAAGAACTGGTGACCGAAGCCGCCGCCCGGGCCGCGACCGACCACGCCGATGACGTGCGGGCCGTGGGGCAGGGACACTTCTACCAGGATGTAGCTGGTGTCCGAAGCGAAGTAGAAGCGACGCGACTGATCCAGGCTGTACTTGCCGAAGGACATGTCCGACATGCGCGCCAGAATCGGGAATTGCAGCGCGTTGATCGACGCACTCTTGCCCAGGTTGTTCGCGCCGTACACCGACAACGGGTGTTCCAGCGGAAACAGCCCGAGGCTGTAACCGGCTGTGTTCAGCAGGGCGAAGCGGCGGATGCCGTAGCGTTCCTGGCTCATGCGTCAAGCTCCTGTTCTTCGGCGATCGCGCGGGCCAGGGCCTGCTCTTCGGTTTCTTCTGATTCGTCAAACTCGGCCAGATCCAGGGGGTCGTCGGTCTGCAGGAGCTTTTCGTCGCTGTCGTCATCGATCAATACAGGCGTCGGCAACGGCAGGTCGCTGTGCAGGCTGGCGGCTAGGTCGCGGTCCTGCTGGACTGAAAGGCAGACGTCGAGGAAGCGGTGCATCGGCGGCAGGAAGCGGTAGATACCCACTTCCTCGGAGGCGAAGCCAAGCTGGGTCATGCGGCGCATGATCTTCTCTTCCAGCTCGTCCTGGGTTTGCACTTCGGCCTGCAGGAACAGGTCGCGGTACTTTTCCAGCAGCGAAGGCAGCTCGTCACGGCCAAGGCTGCCCCCATCGAGCACGGCCACCGGGTCACGGCCCTGGTCCGCCAGATGCTCGACGAGGATGAAGGTGAACAGCGCCAGGCGCTGGGCCGTCTTGTTGACCTGCGCTGCGGCAAGGTCCGGCACGAAGTAGTAGAAGCCGCGGGTGTCGCAGACCAGCTCGAAGCCCAGCGCCTTGAACAGCGTGCGGTACTGGTCCTGCGCGTTCGACAATTGGGCGTACAGCTCCGGGTCGCGGCGGCTGATGTGGTAGCCCTTGAACAGCTCGCGAAAGATCGGCGCGAGCTGGGACATTTCAGATAGATCAAGATGCATGGGCGGTGCCCTCGGAATTCTCTGGGGTGGCGTCTTTGCTCGAGAGCAGGGCGAAGGAGCGCAGGCTGACGCGGTGCTCCTGGGTCAGGTATTCACGGCGTTCCAGACGCTCGCGCTTGAAGCGTTTTTCCCGCGACAGGCGCGAGAACCAATACAGCAATTCGTCGGTGGCGCCGGTCGGCTCCTGTTCCAGCAGCCAGACCATCAGGTCCGGCATCGGCAGGGCTTCTTCGCAGCGCTCGACCATTTCCTTGACCGTGCGCGGCGCCCTTGGCGGCTCGCCCTTGCGTGTCAGGCTGGCCTTGGGGAAGCGCGCCGGTTTCGGCTCGAAGCGGGCCAGGGCATAGACGTAGGCCTCGACCTGGTTCGCGCTGCCCAAAAAAGTGCTTTGCGGACGAGTGAACATCGGCATGGCGGCCTGTGGAACAGCGTCGATGCCCTTGCGGCGAATGGCCGACAGGGCCAGCGCGGCGCCACGGGTCACGGCGTTGTGGCGGCGGGCTTCTTCGCGCAGCGGCAACAGCAGCTCGCGGGCATGGCGCAGGGTCAACTGGGCGCTGGTCTGCATTTCGAGGATGCGCGCGTGGGTGCGCAGCAGCATGTCGTCGTCAACCAGATGGCCCAGGCGTTGCTGATCGCTGAGCATGCGCAGCAGCACGTTCTCGACCTTGCGCACGCCCTGTTCGAATGCGCCGTCGGCATTCACCAACTGGATCATCGGCTCGACGTATTCGTCCCAGGTCGCCAGGACTTCGGCGTAACGCTGGCGCAGCGGGATCTGGCGGTCGCTGGTCTTGGCGCGTTCGGCCACGGACACCAGCGCTTGCTCATCGTTGGCGAGCTTTTTCAGCACGTCACGCACGCGCATGTCGAGCAGGCGCAGTTGACGGGCGAGGTCGTTGGCGTCGCGGGCTTCGAAGGCTTCCTGGATGTAACCGGCCAGCCGTTCCAGATGGCGCAGGTAGGCTTCGATCTCCAGGCACAGGCCCAGGCGGTGTTCGCGGCGCAGATAGGACAGGAAGTCGTGGATCTGCGCGTTCAGCTCGAAGCGGTTCGGGCTCTTCGCCACGGGCACCAGAATATCGAGGCGAATCCACACGTCCAGCAGGTTGGTGATGTCCTGGGGCGTGCTTTCCAGTTGCTGGGCCGCCAGTTGCACGCGCAGCTCGCTCAGGCTCAGTGTGCCCTGGTCGAAATGCTCGCACAGTGGCTCAAGGAGCGCCCAGTGTTCGGCAAGGGCGCGCAGGACGCGCTTAGGTTCGATCATCGGATGGCCGCTGGTTGGCAAATAAAAGCGGCAATTGTACTGCATCGCAGGGGTTGGTTTTCACCCTCAGTCGATCAACTGCGGCGTGATCGGTCGAAGGTCTGTAGAATCCCGGTCCTGACTTTATCCACAGGTGGCTGTCCCGTGCTCAACGAGCCTAGACGTCGCGCCTTTCTGACCGCCATGCAGGTGGTCAGCTGGCTGCCACGCACCGAACTTCCCTTTGCCGCGCCTTCGCGTCCGGAGCTTCTCGCGCCATTGCCGGTGTTCGATGACGAGGTCACGCAGCCTGCGCCTGCCGCTGTCGAACGCCAGCAGCCTGGCGAAGCCGTGGCTGCGAATCCTGCGCCTGCTGCGCGGACGATCGAACGCCCGAAGATCGAGGTGCCACGCCCTTCGTCCGCTGCCAAGCCTGCGGTCAAGACGGCCGAGCCGGAAGAGGCGGCAGTGGTGGCCAAGGCGCCAGTCGTTCCGCCGCCGCGTTTTTCCCTGCAATTGCTGCGTGCTGGGAGTTGCCTGCTGCTGGTCGAGCTGGCCACGGGTGAGCCTTTCCAGAGTCGCGATCCTTCCTATCTGTTGCTCAAGGACATGCTGCGCGCCGCCGGTCTGCCTGACAGTCCGCAGATCATTGGTGAGCCCGTGCGTTGGCCGCTGCTGGTGCGTGGACAGATGGATCAGGGGCCGGAAGCGGCGAGGGATTTCGTTCAGGGTTTTCTCTACGCTCGCACCGAAGAAGAGCCCTGCACCTGCCTGTGGTTGATCGGACTGCCGGCCGTGCGTTTTGCTGGTGAGGCTGACGCCGAGTCCTACAATCTAGAATTCCAGGTCGAAGGCCTGGGTTCGGCCTGGGCGCTGCCGGGTCTTGAACTGTTGATGGACGAGCCTCAGCGCAAGGCCGACGTTTGGCGTGCCATGCGTCAACTGATGGCACGTTGGAAGACTGTGAATGAGTGATGCCGTAACGTTTCGCCGCATGACCGAAGCAGACCTGGATGCGGTGCTCAAGATTGAATACGCAGCGTTCAGCCACCCCTGGACCCGCGGTATTTTTCTGGATGGCCTGAAATCCTACGAAATCTGGTTGATGTTCGAGGGTAATCAGCAGGTCGGGCATGGCGTGATCAACGTCATCATCGACGAGGCGCATTTGCTCAACATCACGGTCAAGCCAGAGAGCCAGGGCCGTGGGCTGGGCCTGTTGCTGCTGGATAAACTGATGAAGCGCGCCTACGAGATCAACGGCCGCGAGTGCTTCCTGGAGCTGCGCGCGAGCAACCAGTCGGCGTATCGTTTGTACGAGCGCTATGGCTTCAACGAAGTGGGCCGCCGCCGCGATTACTACCCGGCAGTCGGCGGGCGCGAGGATGCGCTGGTCATGGCCTGCACGCTGGTTGAATAACCCGTACCCATGTGGGGTTCGACGTTCTCGTAGCAGCGCGGCTTGCCGGCGGGGGCGGTGTGTCAGTCGACATCTTCATCACAGACACACCGCCCCGCCGGCAAGCCGTGCTGCTACAGGGTTAAACGCCGGGCTTGCCATCCAATGGATCGAGGATGGCCATCTCTTCTTCATCCAGGCCGTCGCCGCCGCCGATGTCGTCTTCATCGACAATACTCAGGTCAAAGTCCGCCGGGCCGCCTTCTCCGGCTTCACGGGCCGAGCGCGCGCCGTCTTCGGGGATCAGGTTTTCCGGGCTCATGTCGTCGTCGGTGGGATTGTGATCGTCCGTAGACGCCCCGGTCATCCCTGCTTCACGCACGCGTTCCTCGGGAATGTAGTTTTCCAGCTCGTCGGCAGGAATCGTGTCACCGATGCGACCACTGGGCTCGTTGTTGTCATTGAAGTTGAGTTCTTCCATCGAGCCCATGCGGTCTTCGTTATCATCGATGGGTTCGGGCTGGGTGGCACCGAAAGGGCGGCGTGAATCGTTCATGACAAATCCTCAAAGTGAGCGGTCTCAATGGGTGGACCGGGTGCTGTAATGAAGATTCCCTCTGTTTGCCCACCGGTCGTGGCAAATGGACGTGACCGGCGATAACGGGCACAAGTCATAGCTGAGCATCATTTCCGAGGCATCAACGCATGAACGAATTACAAGATCTGATCGATAATAATGAACGTTGGGCTGCCGCCATCAAGGAAGAGGACCCTGAGTTCTTCGCCAAACTGGCTCGTCAGCAGACCCCGGAATACCTCTGGATCGGTTGTTCGGACGCCCGTGTCCCGGCCAATGAAATCGTCGGCATGCTGCCGGGCGACCTGTTCGTCCATCGCAACGTCGCCAATGTGGTGCTGCACACCGACCTCAATTGCCTGTCGGTGATCCAGTACGCGGTCGATGTACTCAAGGTCAAACATATCCTGGTCACCGGCCACTATGGCTGCGGCGGCGTGCGCGCCTCGATGCAGGATCGCCAGTTCGGCCTGATCGACGGCTGGCTGCGCACCATTCGCGACCTGTATTACGAGAATCGCCAGGCGCTGGCCAAGCTGCCGACCGAGGAAGAACGTGTCGACCGCATGTGCGAGCTGAACGTGATTCAGCAGGTGGCCAACGTCGCCCATACCAGCATCGTTCAGAACGCCTGGCATCGCGGGCAGAAGCTGTCGGTGCACGGGTGCATCTACGGCATCAAGGACGGCCGCTGGAAGAGTCTCGACACCACCATCAGCGGTTTCGAGCAGTTGCCCCCACAATACCGCCTGCGCCCGCTGGGCGAATAACCGCCCCTGTAGGAGCGCGCTTGCCCGCGACGGCGATCTCAAGATCGCCCGCGCCGGCAAGCCGTGTTGCGACAGGCGCCGTTACGCAGCCGGCTGGCGGGTCATCTGCGGCAACGGCTTGCGCAGTTGATCCAGCTGCCGACCCACCGACCCGGTCCGGCATTTTGCCGCCGCCTGGTCTGGGGTGAGCTTCCTCACCGAAGTGTAGAACAGCTTGCAGGTCTGGACCTTGTCCGTGACTTGCCATTGGGTTGTGCACTTTTTGAGCAATGCGGCCCCGTCGCTTTCAGGCTTCTGCCCCATGCCAGCCTGCCAGCACGCGGCGCTCAAATCCTGCCCCATCACCTTCAAGCCAGCCTCATCCGCCTTGGTCTGATCGCCCCCGTAGTTGCTCTTGTCCGCCGCATACCAGATATAGCTCGGGTGGTTGGAGCCGATCACCGATACCTTCTGCCCAGCCGCCGGGCTGATGGTCGCCAGGCCCAAAACGGGCACCTCGACCTTGTACTGTTCCTTGATCCAACTGCGCACCGGCGCACCAAAGGCCACCATGGGCAGCGAAGTGCCTGTCGAACTCAGGCTGACCTGCCTGACCATCGTGGTCTGGTAATCATTGAAGTAGCCGTACACGCCTTCCAGATCCTTGCCGGCATTGGAAGGTGCGGCAATCGGGGCGATATCGATGATGGTCTGGAATGCGGGCGTCTGGTCTGCGGGAATGCCGTTGTCGCTCAACAGCGCCGCCCAACGGTCGCTGGTGGCCGAGCGCAGGTAATCCTGGGCCTGAGTCAGTGAGTAATCCGGCGGGAAGTGCAGCAGTTCGACGCTCTTGCGGTTTTCCAGCGCCATGCCCAGCGGCAGGAACAGGTACCAGTTGTAGGCAAACTTGCCATCGGCATTGAGCTTCCGCGCACCGGAGTACGCGAGGTCCCCCGCGTCCAGCAGGCTGGTCAGCGGCTTGTCGTAGCCGTCGGGAACGCCAGTGATCGTCGCGTGAAGCTGGTCGTTGTCATTGACCACGCGCACCTGGGCGCTGCTGTAACCGTCGCGCTGGACGCTTTGCTTGAGGTAGTGCTCGACGGTCTGCTCCAGCGTCCAGTCGCGAAAGCAGATCACGTTGCAGTTGTTGGGGTAGGCGAAGAGGCGGGTGACGCGTTCCTTGCTGCCCAGCTTGACGTCGACGTCAGCGTGGGCGGTGAGGGTCAGGGTGAGCGCAGTCAGGGCGACGCTCAGTGCAGCGGTTTTCTTCATGCTCATGTCCTTGTTGTTGTCGGCACCCGATCGGGTGCGTCTCAATAATGAAACACAAGGGACATGACCGAAAATGGCCCGGCAACATAAAACCGCATTTCTGTAGGAGCGCGCTTGCCCGCGAAGGCGGTGTGTCAGCTACTTCAGTTGGTACAGGCACACTGCAATCGCGGGCAAGCGCGCTCCTACGAGGCGTTAGAGCACAAACCTCTGTACCATCGAGTTCAGATCCGTCGCCAGCATTGCGAGGGCGTTACTGGCGACGGTGGTCTGCTGCGCACCGGACGCCGACTGGGTCGACAGGTCGCGAATGCTGCTCAGGTTGCGGTCTACCTCGTTGGCGACCTGAGCTTGTTGCTCGGCGGCACTGGCGATCAGCATGTTGCGGTCGCTGATGGTCGAGGTCGAGCTGATGATGACCGTCAGCGCCTGGCTGGTGGCGGCTGCCTGCTCCAGGGTCATGCTCGCCTGGGAGGCCGTCACCCGCAGCGTTTCCGCGGTCTCCTGGGTGCTCTTCTGCACATCGTTGATCAGGCTCTCGATCTCGGTGGTCGATGCGCTGGTACGCTGTGCCAGCGAGCGCACCTCATCGGCCACCACGGCGAATCCGCGACCCGCCTCGCCAGCTCGCGCCGCCTCGATGGCCGCGTTGAGGGCCAGCAGGTTGGTCTGGTTGGCGATGGCGCGAATCACTTCCAGAATCTTGCTGATGCTCAACGTCCGCTCGGCCAGCCCATCGGCCTGGTGCGAGGAATCCAGCACGTTGTCGGTCAGTTCCTTGATCGAGTCGATGGTGCCGGTCAGGCGCAGGCGGCCCTCGGCGGCGGCCTCGTTCGACGCCTTCGATTCGGTGGACGTGTTGCTGGCGTTGTCCGCCACTTCCACCGCTGCCTGGCTCATCTGATTCACGGCCACCGCTGCTTGCTCGATTTCATCGTTCTGCATCTGCAGGTTTTTCGCGCTGGCCTCGGCAATCGCACCCATTTCCTGGACCGACTGGCTCAACTGGCTGGCAGCGGCATAGATCTGATCGATGGTGCCGTGCAGGTTGCCGCGCATCCGGCCCAGCATCTTCAACAGCTGCGCGGTTTCATCGCGGCCTTCGGGAATCGGCTGCGGGCTCAGGTCGCCTTCAGCAATGGTGCTGGCGATCTGCAGCGACTGACGCAGCGGGCGAATGATGCTCACGCTCAGGCGCCAGGCCAGCAGCAAGGTCAGCACCAGGGCTACGACGATGGCGCTGACCGCGATGATGCGCGTCTGCTGGAACCGGCTGCCGGCCCCGTCCACGGCGGCGGCGGCGCTTTGTTTGTTGAGTTCACGCAGCAACTGCACCTGCATGTCCATCAGGTCGCCCTGCAGGCTCAGCGTAGTGTTGAGCAACATGCGTGCATCGTTAAGTTTGTTTTGCTCGATCAAAGCGATTTCGTCGTGCAGCCCCGGCATGAACGCTTTGTAGGCGTCCTGCAGGGCCTTGATCGAGTCGCGCTCGGTGCTGTCGGTGGAGTGGGCGAGGTAGTCGCTGAAGCCTTTTTCGACTTCGTTTTTCAGCTGCTCGACGTTGATTTTGCTGGTGACCACGGCGCTCGGATCATCGGCGTTGGCAATCAGGCGGGCGCTTTCGCCACGCAACTTGATCAGGTCAATGGCGATGGCGTCGGCCATGGCGATACTGGGCATCGCCCCGCTCTCGACCGCTTCACCCTGGGCACGAATGCTCTGCATCTGCAGCAGGCTGAACACCCCAAGGGCGACCAACAGAAGTGCCGTCACCCCGAAACACAGCACCAGCCGCTGGGCAATCCGGAAGCGCCGCAGAAACGCGGGCTTTGACGAAGGACGGAACAATCCACGCAATAACCTTTTCACAGCCACCAATCCCCATCGAGGAATACATCGGAGACCTTGTTATAGAGAGGTTCCATGATGTCTTTGTGACATCGGGCGAGAAATGTTGCAGATTTGTTGTAATTTGACGGCAGGGCGATGAACGGTACTTCATCACCCCGTTTGAGCCTCTGGTTCAGTCTTTTCAGCGGAGGTCGTCAGATAAGTCTGAAGCTGCGTTTAACGTATTGATAGATTATTTTCTGTACATACAATAATTTGATGCAGATAATCTTCGACATTGCCAAGCGCGACAAAACCTTGAATGAGCGAGGTCTCGATTTCGCTGATGCGAGTCTTGTATTCGCAGGTCCGCACCTATCCGCCGAAGATGATCGGCAAGAGTACGGAGAGTGTCGGTTTATCACGATAGGACTGTTGTCAGGGCGAATGATCGTCCTCGTCTGGACACCGCGCGGCGCGGCTCGCCGCATCATTTCCATGAGGAAGGCCAATGAGCGCGAACAAAAACTCTACGGACACCGCCTGGGTTGATCCGGATGATGCTCCTGAACTGACGGAAGACTTTTTTGAACGGGCCGATGAGTTCGTCGGTGAGCGGTTGGTCAGGCGTGGTCGCCCCAAAGCTCAGATCGTTCGTGAGCGGATCACGATTCGGCTGGAGCCTGAAGTCGTTCAGCAATTCAAGGCTTCGGGTCCCGGTTGGCAGACGCGAATGAATGCTGCGCTTGTCGACTGGCTCAAGACTCACACCCCATCTGAAATATCGGTTTAACAGGACACGCGAGCACGGGGGGGCTCTTCTTCAGCCTCCAATCTCCTCCATGAACTCGCGCAAGAACCGCTTCGCCCGCTCATGCCTGACCTGTGCCATTTCGCGGCCGGTTCGGGTCTGAAAGCCTTGGGCCAGGGTGAAGATCTTGGTGGTGAAGTGATCGACGGCAAAGCGTTTGTCGTCCAGTTCGCGGCGCAGGGATTGTGGGTCGGCGGGGTCGTAGAGGTGGCTGCCCATGCGGCCTGAGACGTAGAACAGCCGGGCGACGCCGACCATGCCGATGGCGTCGAGGCGGTCGGCGTCCTGCAGGATTTTCGCTTCAAGGGTGGTGGGCGTGATGTTTGCGGAGTAGCTGTGGGCTTCGATGGCGTGGGCCACGGCCTGGGTGCGTTCTTCGTCCCAACCCATTTCGGCCAGTAATTCGCTGGCCTTGGCGGCGGCCAGGCGCGAGGCGCTGGCTCGGAATGGGGAGTTCTTTTCCACGGCGACGCAGTCGTGCAGCAGCGTGGCGGCCAGCAGGATCTGATGGTCGCCGCCTTCCTTGTCGCGGATCGCGCAGACATTACTCCACACCCGATGCAGGTGCGAAACGTCGTGGGAGCCATCGGCGCGTTCGGCCACGGTGTGCGGGATGAGCCGGTTGGCCAGGTCTTGAAACGGCGCGAAGCAAAGGGCAGTCATCGAGGCTCCTTTAGTGCAGGCGGGCGCAGACAATGCTCGAATGGCCGCCAGCTTACAGGATTGACCCGCAACCGCGCCCGAAGGTCCTTACGGCCTGAGCGGCAGCGCAGTCTTGTAGCGCACCTGCTTGAGCGAAGGGCTGGAGCGGATTTTTTCCACTTCCGGCATCGGCGACAGGCGTTCGATGATGAAGTGTTCCAGCGCCTGCATGTCGGCCATCACCACGCGCAGCAGGTAATCGGCATCGCCCGTCATCAGGTAGCACTCCATCACCTCTTCACATTCACACACGCGGCGCTCGAAATTCTGCAGCGCTTCGCGGCTCTGTTCCTTGAGGCTGATGGAAATGAACACGTTCAGGCGCAGGCCCAGGTGTTCCGGTGCGAGCAGGGCGACGTATTCGCGGATGCAGCCGCTGGCTTCCAGTGCCTTGACCCGCGCCAGGCATGGCGAGGGCGAAAGGTGCACGCGTCTGGCCAGTTCGACGTTGGACAGGCTGCTGTCGCGTTGCAGTTCTCGAAGGATTTTCAGGTCAATGCTGTCGAAGTTCATCGTGCTTCAATCTGCCATTTATTAAGTTTTTTATGCTGACGATCATGCTCGTGGCCCTGCAGATCGGTCATTAAATCTGCAGGCACGAGCATAGACTTTTCCTTATTCAACGGGAGGTGTCTATGAGCCATTTCGATTCGGCGGCCAGTGTGCGCAGCCATGACGATCAATTGGAGATGAACGAGTGGCGAGATGCCCTGATGTCGGTGCTCGACAACGCGGGTGCCGAGCGCGCGCGTGAAATCCTCGACATGCTGGCCAGCCTGGCCCGCGATCCCGGCATCGGTTGGCAGCCTTCCCATGGCACGCCGTACATCAACAGCATCGGTGTCGATCAGCAGCCGCTGTTTCCGGGGGACCTGGCCATCGAAGAGCGCCTAGCCTCGCTGATGCGCTGGAACGCGCTGGCGATGGTGGTGCGGGCCAATCAGGCCTATGGCGAACTGGGCGGGCATATCGCCAGCTACGCCAGCGCCGCTGACCTGTTCGAGGTGGGTTTCAATCATTTTTTCCGCGCCCGCAATTCGGATCAGGGTGGTGATCTGGTGTTCTACCAGCCCCATTCGGCGCCGGGGATCTATGCGCGGGCGTTTCTCGAAGGGCGTTTGAGCGAAGAGGATCTGGCTCACTATCGTCAGGAAATCGGAGGTCCGCGTGTAGGAGCCCGTGGGCTGTCGAGTTATCCACACCCCTGGCTGATGCAGGATTTCTGGCAATTTCCCACAGGCTCCATGGGCATCGGCCCGATCAGCTCGATTTATCAGGCGCGGTTCATGCGCTACCTGCAACATCGCGGGCTGCAAAGCACCGCCGCCCGCCATGTGTGGGGTGTGTTCGGCGATGGCGAGATGGACGAGCCGGAAAGCATGTCGGCGCTGACCCTGGCCGCGCGTGAAGGGCTCGATAACCTGACCTGGGTGGTCAACTGCAACCTTCAGCGGCTCGACGGGCCGGTGCGTGGCAATGGCCGGATCATCGACGAGCTTGAAGCGCTGTTCAGTGGCGCCGGCTGGAATGTGATCAAGCTGGTCTGGGGTTCTGACTGGGACCCGTTGTTCGCCCGCGATTCGGATGGCTCGCTGGTCCGGGCGCTGTCGCAGACCGTCGACGGCCAGTTCCAGACCTTCGCGGCAAAAGACGGCAGCTACAATCGTGAGCACTTTTTCGGGCAGAACGATGCCTTGAAGAAACTCGCCGAAGGCCTTACCGACGAGCAGATCGACCGCCTCAAGCGCGGCGGCCACGACCTGGTGAAAATCTTCGCGGCGTACAAGGCGGCGAGTGAGCACAAAGGCCGGCCAACGGTGATTCTGGCCCAGACCAAAAAGGGTTTCGGCATGGGCGAGGCGGGGCAGGGCAAGATGACCACCCACCAGCAGAAGAAGCTGGACCGCGAGGCGCTCATCAACTTTCGTAACCGTTTTCATCTGCCACTGACAGATGAGCAGACAGAAAACCTGAGCTTCCTCAAACCCCAGGCCAACAGCGCGGAAATGCGCTACCTGCAGCAGCGGCGCCAGGCGCTGGGCGGCTCCGTGCCGAGTCGTTGCAGTGTGGCAGAACCTGTCGCCGTGCCGCCTCGCGAGGGCTACGCAAGCTTCGCCACCCAGGCGGACGGCAAGGAAATGTCGACCACCATGGCCTTCGTGCGGCTGCTCGGCAACCTGCTCAAGGACAAGCAACTCGGCCCGCGGGTGGTGCCCATCGTCGCGGATGAGGCGCGCACCTTCGGCATGGCCAACCTGTTCAAGCAGATCGGCATCTACTCCAGTGTCGGCCAGCGCTATGAGCCCGAAGACATCGGTTCGATCCTCAGCTATCGCGAAGCCACCAACGGCCAGATTCTGGAAGAGGGCATCAGCGAAGCGGGGGCAATCAGTTCATGGGTGGCGGCGGCAACCAGTTACTCGGCCCATGGCCTGCGCATGTTGCCGTTCTACATTTACTACTCGATGTTTGGTTTCCAGCGTGTCGGCGATCTGATCTGGGCTGCGGCCGACCAGCGTGCCCGCGGGTTTCTGCTGGGCGCAACGGCTGGCCGCACCACTTTGGGTGGCGAGGGGTTGCAGCATCAGGACGGTGCAAGTCATCTGATCGCATCGACCGTGCCCAATTGCCGGGCCTACGATCCGGCGTTTGCCGGTGAGCTTGCGGTGATCCTCGACCACGGCATGCGGGAGATGCTGGAGCGGGATGTCGATGAGTTCTACTACGTCACGGTGATGAACGAAAATTATCCACAGCCTTCATTGCCCGAAGGTGTGGAGGCGTCGGTGATTCGTGGCCTGTACCGGTTCGCCGAGCATCGGCTGGACGAGGCCCGGGGCCGGGTGCGTTTGCTGGGGGCCGGCACCCTTCTGCGTGAGGCGATTGCCGCCGCCGAGCTGCTGGCGCAGGACTGGCAGATTGAAAGCGAGGTGTTCAGTGTCACCAGCTTCACCGAACTTGAACGCGAGGCCCGTGAGGTGGAACGCTGGAACCGGCTGCACCCGGAGGATGCCAAGCGGGTCAGCCATCTTGAACAATGCCTGCCAACAGGCGCGCCGGTGATTGCGGTGTCTGATTACGTGCGGGCGCTGCCGCAGTTGATCGCCGCATATGTGAGCAGTGATTACACGGTGCTGGGCACCGATGGTTTTGGCCGCAGCGACACCCGCGCCAGGTTGCGCGGTTTCTTCGAGGTGGATCGCTATCACATCGTGCTGGCGGCGGTGACGGCGCAAATCCGCGTGGGCAAGGTGCCTGCGCAAATGGCGGCCCAGGTGATCGAGCGTTACGGCATTGAAGTCGCCAACGAGGCGCCCTGGACGCAGTAAGTCCGTAGCAGCACGGCTTGCCGGCGGGGCGGTGTGCCAGACGGCGCATTCGTCACAGACACACCGCTCCCGCCGGCAAGCCGTGCTGCTACGGTTCCTGGTTGTTCAAAAAATGTATTCACAGCCCCTTCATCGCCGCCGTCATCTTGTCCACGTTGTAGCGAAACATCTTCACGTAGGTAGCCGCCGGGCCGTTGGCGGGCGACAGCGATTCCACATACAACTCGCCACCCGGATGCGCGCCGCTGGCATTGGCGATCTGCTGCACTAGGCGCGGGTCGCTGGAGTTTTCGAAGAAGTAGGCGCTGACGTGCTCCTGTTTGATCTGGGTAATCAGCTTGCCGACATCGGCAGCCGAAGCCTCGGTTTCGGTGGAAAAGCCCAAGGGCGAGAGAAAGGTCACGCCATAGGCGTCGCCGAAATAGCCGAACGCGTCGTGGGATGTCAGCACCTTGCGTTGTGGGGCAGGGATGGCGTTGATCTGGGCGCGGGCGTAGGCGTCCATGTCCTGCAACTGGACGATGTATTTCTCACCGTTGGCCTTATAGTCGGCAGCGTGCTCCGGGTCGGCTTTCTGCAGGGCCTTGATGATATTTCTGACGTAGACGATGCCGTTTACCGCGCTGTTCCAGGCGTGCGGATCGGTGATCTTCTCGCCGTCTTCTTCCATGCTGCGGGTCATGATGCCGTTGGACAGCACCACTGGCTCACCCTTGTAGCCGGATGCCGTGATGAGCCGGTCAAGCCAGCCTTCCAGATGCAGCCCGCTGACGAACACCACGTCGGCCTTTTTCAGGGCCTGGGCGTCGTTGGGCGTCGGCTCATATACGTGGGGGTCGCCGTTGGGGCCGATCAGCGAGGTCACGTGGACGTGATCGCCGCCGACGTTCTGCACCATGTCGGCGATAACGGTGAAGGAGGCAACGGTTTCCACGGGTTTCGCCTGGGCGAAGTTGGCCAGGCCCGACAGCGCCAGTGCGGCGGTCAGAAGCGTCAAACGTTTCATGTGATTTCCTTGAGGTGGGAGAACGATCAGCCGGACAGGTGAGCCCTCGGGAACAGCCGGTGCAGAAAACCGCTGCGTCCAAAGAACAGGGAGAACAGGTAAAAGGCGCTGGCAGTCAGGACGATGGCCGGGCCCGAGGCGACGCTGGCGTGGTAGGACACGATCAGTCCGATAAAGCCGGACAGCGTCGCCACCACTGTGGAAATCACGATCATGCCGGTCAGGGACGTCGCCCAGAAACGCGCCACGGTGGCGGGCAGCATCATCATGCCCACGGCCATCAGCGTGCCCAATGCCTGGAAGCCTGCGACCAGATTGAGCACCACCAGCAACAGAAACAGCACGTGATACAGCGATCCGCGGCCACCGACGGCACGCAGGAAGCCAGGGTCGAAGCATTCCAGAATCAGCGGTCGATAAATCAGCGCCAGCAGCACCAGGGTGAAGGAGGCGATGGCGCCGACCATGAAAATCGCCTGGTCGTCGATGGCCAGAATGGTGCCGAAAAGCACGTGCAGCAGATCGACGTTGGAGCCGTGCAGCGACACGATCAGCACGCCGGCGGCGAGCGAGGTCAGGTAGAAACTGGCAAAGCTGGCATCTTCGCGCAGGGTCGTGAAGCGGCTCACCAGGCCAGACAGCAACGCCACGGCAAGGCCTGCGATCAGCCCGCCGAAGCCCATCGCCGGCAGCGACAACCCGGCGAACAGAAAGCCTACGGCGGCGCCGGGCAGCACCGCGTGGCTCATGGCGTCACCCACCAGGCTCATGCGGCGCAGCATCAGCAACACGCCGACCGGGCCGGAACCGATGCCCAGCGCCAGGCAGGCCACCAGCGCGCGGCGCATGAAGCCGAAATCGACGAAGGGTTGAATCAACAGGCTATAGAGGGTCACAGCGTGGCTTCCTCGTCGAGTTCACAGGCCGCAGCGTCCGGGCTCCAGTGCTCGGCCATGTTCTTGGCGCGGCGCAGGTTATCAGCGTGAAGGATGTCGGCGGTGTTGCCCCAGGCGATGGTTTCCCGCGCCAGCAGCAAGGTACTGGGGAAGTGCTGGCGAACCTGCTCGATGTCGTGCAGCACGGCAATCACGGTGCGGCCCTGGCCGTGCCAGGTGTTGATGAGCTTGAGCAGGTCCCGGGTGGTGCGCGCGTCGATGGCGTTGAACGGCTCATCGAGCAGGATCACCGAAGCGTCCTGTAACAGCAGCCGCGCGAACAGCACCCGCTGAAACTGCCCCGACGACAGCGAGCTGATGCTGCGCTGTTCAAAGCCCTCAAGGCCTACCGCCAATAACGCCTGGCGCGCCTGTTCGGCATGCTGGCGGGTGGCGCCGCGAAACGCGCCAATGCTGCGCCAGGCGCCCATCATCACGGTGTCGGCCACGCTCAGTGGAAAGCTGCGATCGATCTCCGCCGCTTGAGGGAGATAGCCGATGTGCCGGGTTTTCAGACTGCCACGGTCGATACGGCCCACCGCAGGTTTCAGTGTCCCGGCGATGGCCTTTATCAGCGTCGACTTGCCTGCGCCGTTCGGCCCGACAATCGCCGTC
>Ga0207655_1001818_pt1 | contig 18454 bp, 14 predicted proteins | sample KBSM44metaG_FD_184398 | JGI IMG/M metagenome (GOLD analysis project Ga0207655, IMG submission 184398) | Miscanthus rhizosphere microbial communities from Kellogg Biological Station, Michigan, USA - KBS M4-4 metaG (SPAdes) (version 2) | ecosystem: Host-associated > Plants > Roots > Rhizosphere >...
GGGCAGACGACATAAATTCTTGGATGGCCGAAGGTTGCTTCGGCGTCCTGTAGTTTTACTACAAATCGTCGGCCATTTCAGCCTTTCGAATGTATATACGAGTAGTAAAACTACACAAGACTGAGCGTATGGCTCGGTCTGGCTGGTGAGCATAATCGTTATTGTTGATCTTTTGCGAACAAGAAAAGGTGAAAGTTTGATGCTGGCTGCCAAAATGAAATTAATTTCAGCTATTTCTCACCTTTGTTCGACAGTCCTTCACCAAGCGTGGTTCTTGCCTTCACGGCAACACGCCTTTTACGCGCCGAACAAGGATAGACCATGAGCCTTCCCACGCTGGCCGAACTGCCGGCCGTTCTCTTGCCTTTTGCCCAGCGGGCCGAGCAGTCATTTCGTGACGCAGTGGCCGCGCTGGACGACGATCATGGACTTTCTGCGTGGACGCCGCAACGGTGGGCCGACTTCGCCCGCGTGTGCGCCGCCAGTGATTTCGTCATTGAACAGAGCCTTCGTGACCCTTTGATGTTGCTTGAGCTGGTGGCCTGGGGCGAGTTGGATCGCGGCTTTGCGCCCGACGAACTGTGCGGGCAGATCGCCGCCGCCGTGCAACAGGCCGAAACAGAAGAGGAGCTGGGCCGCGTGCTACGCCGCCAGCGCACCCGCCAGCAAGTGCGCATCATCTGGCGCGACCTGACGCGCCAGGCCGATCTGGTGCAAACCTGCCGTGACCTCTCCGACATGGCCGACGCCAGCATCGACCAGGCCTACCAATGGCTGTACCAGCGCCACTGCGTGCAGTTCGGCACGCCCACCGGGCGGCGCAGCGGTGAAGCGCAGCACATGGTCATCCTTGGCATGGGCAAGCTCGGCGCCGTGGAGCTGAACCTCTCTTCCGACATCGACCTGATCTTCGCCTACCCCGAAGGCGGCGAAACCGTGGGGGTCAAGCGCGCCCTGGACAACCAGGAATTTTTCATTCGCCTGGGTCAAAAATTGATCAAGGCCCTCGACCCGATGACCGTCGACGGCTTTGTATTCCGTGTCGACATGCGCCTGCGCCCTTACGGCTCGGCCGGTGCACTGGTGCTCAGCTTCAATGCGCTGGAACAGTACTACCAGGACCAGGGCCGCGACTGGGAACGCTACGCCATGATCAAGGCGCGCGTAGTGGCCGGTGATCAGGTGGCCGGCGCGCAGCTGCTCGACATGCTGCGGCCGTTCGTCTACCGCCGTTACCTGGATTTTTCCGCCATCGAAGCGCTGCGCACCATGAAGCAGCTGATCCAGCAGGAAGTGCGGCGCAAGGGCATGGCCGACAACATCAAGCTGGGGGCGGGCGGCATTCGCGAGGTGGAGTTCATCGCCCAGGCGTTCCAGCTGATCCACGGCGGCCGCGACCTCAGTCTGCAGCAACGGCCGTTGCTCAAGGTGCTCGGCACCCTGGAAGGCCAGGGCTACCTGCCGCCGGCGGTGATCGCCGAGTTGCGCAATGGCTATGAATTCCTGCGCTACACCGAACACGCTATCCAGGCGATTGCCGACCGTCAGACCCAGATGCTCCCCGACAGCCCGGAAGACCAGGCGCGCATTGCCTTTATGCTGGGGTTTGCCGATTGGGCGAGCTTCCATGAGTGCCTGATGGATTGGCGCGGTCGCATTGACTGGCATTTCCGCCAGGTCATCGCCGACCCGGATGAAGAAGAGGGCGAAGAAAGCGAGCTGGTTGTGGGCGGTGAGTGGTTGCCGCTGTGGGAAGAATCCCAAGATGAAGACGCTGCCTGTCGCCAATTGGCCGAGGGTGGCTTCACCGACGCGCCCAAGGCCCTGAAAGCCCTGACCAGCCTGCGCAGCAGTCCGCAGTTGCGCGCTATGCAGCGCCTGGGCCGAGAGCGACTGGATGCGTTTATCCCGCGTTTATTGGCCCAGGCCGTCGAGCATGCCAACCCGGACCTGGTGTTGGAGCGCGTGCTGCCGCTGGTCGAGGCCGTCGCCCGTCGTTCCGCTTATCTGGTGCTGCTCACGGAGAACCCCGACGCCCTGCGCCGGCTGCTGACCCTGTGCGCCGCCAGCCCGTGGATCGCCGAGCAGATCACGCGTTTCCCATTGTTGCTGGACGAATTGCTCAACGAAGGCCGCCTGTTCAAGCCGCCCTTGGCGCCGGAACTCGCCGCCGAACTGCGCGAACGCCTCACGCGCATTCCCGAGGATGACCTTGAGCAGCAGATGGAGGCCCTGCGCCACTTCAAGCTGGCCCACCGCCTGCGCGTCGCGGCGTCGGAAATCGCCGGCAGCCTGCCATTGATGAAGGTCAGCGACTACTTGACCTGGCTCGCCGAAGCCATCCTTGAGCAAGTGCTGGCGCTGGCCTGGCGCCAGACCGTGGCGCGCCACGGCTCGCCGCAACGGCTGGACGGGACGTTGTGCGATCCTGGCTTCATCATTGTCGGTTATGGGAAAGTCGGCGGGATCGAACTGGGGCATGGTTCGGACCTGGACCTGGTGTTTATCCATGACGGTGACCCGCAGGCTGAAACCGACGGTGCCAAGCCGATCGACGGTGCGCAATTCTTTACGCGCCTGGGCCAGCGGATCATCCATTTGCTGACGACCCAGACCAACTCCGGGCAGCTCTATGAAGTGGACATGCGCCTGCGTCCTTCCGGTGCCTCCGGTTTGCTGGTGAGTTCGCTCGGTGCGTTTGATCGCTATCAACAAAATGAAGCCTGGACCTGGGAACATCAGGCCTTGATCCGTGCGCGGGTGCTGGTGGGCAGCCAGGATGTGGGCCGCGCATTCGAGCAGGTGCGGGCCAACGTACTGGGGCGTGAGCGCGACCTGGAGACGCTGCGCCAGGAAGTCAGTGAGATGCGTGCCAAGATGCGTGACAACCTGGGCACCAAGACCACGGCGGCCGGCACCGGCGCCAATGCCTTCGAGCCCACGGCGGTGTTCGACCTCAAGCAAGACGCCGGAGGTATCGTCGATATTGAATTTATGGTGCAATACGCGGCTTTGGCGTGGTCTGCGCAGCATCCGTCGTTGCTACGCTATACCGACAATATCCGCATCCTGGAAGGCCTGGAGCAGGTCGGGCTGATGCCCGCCGCCGATGCCCACTTGCTGCGTGAGGTGTACAAGGCCTACCGTTCCGCCGCGCATCGCCAGGCCTTGCAAAACGAGGCCGGCACGGTCGCCGGGGATCAGTTCGCCGACGAACGGCGCCAGGTGATGCGGATCTGGAAAGAACTGGGGTTAAGTTGAGTCAACTGTAGGAGCCGGCTTGCTGGCGATTGAGGCCCTTGGCATCCATGGTGATCTTTCGGACGTCATCGCCGGCAAGCCGGCTCCTGCAGGTTGTTCGTCTCCTACAGAAATTATCGAGGCGGGGAGGCATTAGCCTCCCCGTATCGTTTGTGGAAACTACATGAATATTCTGATCGTTGGGCCCAGTTGGGTCGGTGACATGGTGATGGCACAGACACTGTTCCAGTGCCTGCGCCTGCGCCATCCAGACTGCCAGATCGACGTGCTTGCCCCGGAGTGGAGCCGCCCGATCCTCGAGCGCATGCCCGAAGTGCGCAAGGCCTTGAGCTTTCCGCTCGGCCATGGCGCGCTGGAACTGGCGACCCGCCGTCGCATCGGCAAATCCCTGGCCGGCCAGTACGACCAGGCGATCCTGCTGCCCAACTCGCTCAAGTCGGCGCTGGTGCCGTATTTTGCTGGCATCCCCAAGCGCACCGGCTGGCGTGGTGAGTTTCGCTACGTGCTGCTCAACGACGTGCGCACCCTGGACAAGGCGCGCTACCCGCTGATGATCGAGCGCTTCATGGCCCTGGCCTATGAGCCGGGCGCCGAATTGCCACAGCCGTATCCACGCCCGAGCCTTGAGATCGACCCGGTCAGCCGCGACGCGGCGCTGGCCAAGTTCGGCCTGACCCTGGACCGCCCGGTGTTGGCCCTATGCCCCGGTGCCGAGTTCGGCGAATCCAAGCGCTGGCCGTCCGAGCATTACGCCAAGGTGGCCGAGGCCAAGATCCGCGAAGGCTGGCAGGTGTGGCTGTTCGGTTCGAAAAAGGACCATCCGGTGGGCGAAGACATCCGCCAGCGCCTGATTCCCGGCCTGCGCGAAGAAGCGGTGAACCTGAGTGGCGACACGTCGCTCGCCGAGGCCATCGACCTGCTGTCCTGCGCCGACTCGGTGGTGTCCAACGACTCCGGCCTGATGCACGTGGCCGCGGCGCTGAATCGCCCATTGGTCGCAGTGTACGGCTCCACCTCGCCGGGTTTCACCCCGCCCTTGGCCGACAAGGTCGAAGTGGTGCGCCTGGGCCTGGACTGCAGCCCGTGTTTTGAACGCACTTGCCGTTTTGGCCACTACAACTGCATGCGCCAGTTGCTGCCCCAGCCGGTGAACGAAGCCTTGCAGCGGTTGCAGGGCACTGTGGTCGAGGTCCGATAGTTTGCGCGTTCTGGTAATCAAGACCTCATCCCTGGGCGATGTGATCCACGCCTTGCCGGCGCTGACCGATGCGGCGCGGGCGATCCCCGGCATCCGTTTCGACTGGGTGGTGGAAGAAGGCTTTGCCGAGATCCCCACCTGGCACCCTGCGGTGGACAAGGTGATCCCGGTGGCCATCCGCCGCTGGCGCAAAAACATCTGGCAAACCATCAAGAGCGGCGAGTGGCGACGCTTCAAGCAGAGCGTCCAGTCGACCAAGTACGACCTGGTGATCGACGCCCAAGGCTTGTTCAAAAGCGCCTGGCTGACGCGCTATGTGCGTGCCCCGGTGGCCGGTTTCGACAAAAACTCCGCCCGCGAACCCATTGCCGCACGCTTCTACTCGCGACGCCTGGCCGTGGCCCGTGGGCAGCATGCGGTGGAGCGCTTGCGCCAGCTGTTCGCCGTGGCCCTGGGGTATGACCTGCCCAAGGCCCTGGGTGACTACGGCCTGAGTGTCGACAAGCTGCTCGGCCTGCCGCCGAAAAAACCGTTCGTGCTGCTGTTGCACGGCACCACCTGGGACACCAAGCACTGGCCCGAAGCCTACTGGCGCGAGCTGGCCGAACGCATGGGGCGGTTGGGCGTGGACGTGAAATTGCCGTGGGGCAATGCCGCCGAAAAAGCCCGGGCCGAACGCCTGGCCAAAGGCTTGAGCAACGCCGAAGTGCTGCCCAAGTTGAACCTCGCCGGCGTCGCCCGCGTACTGGCCGGCGCCCGTGCCTGTGTGGCGGTGGACACCGGCCTGGGCCATCTGGCTGCAGCCCTGGACGTGCCGACCATCTCCCTGTTCGGCCCGACCAACCCTGGCCTGACCGGCGCCTACGGCAAGGGCCAGATTCACCTCGCCAGCGACTTCCCCTGCGCACCGTGCCTGCAAAAAACCTGTACCTATCAACCGACGGCCGACGACCTGCGTCGGTTCGACATCAAGCGTGAGTCGCCCCTGTGCTTCACGCGCCTGAACCCTGAGCGTGTGGCAAGCCGGCTGAGCACGTTGTTACTGGCTGAGGAGCTGCACTGATGCAACTGGCTTTTGTTCTGTACAAATACTTCCCCTTTGGCGGCTTGCAGCGCGATTTCATGCGCATCGCCCTGGAGTGCCAGCAGCGCGGCCACCAGATTCGTGTGTATACGCTGATCTGGGAAGGCGACATCCCGCCCGGGTTCGAAGTGCTGGTGGCGCCGGTCAAGGCGTTCTTCAACCATCGGCGCAACGAGAAACTCAGCGCGTGGATGGAAGCCGACCTGGCCAAACGCCCGGTGGACCGTTTGATTGGCTTCAACAAGATGCCTGGCCTGGACGTGTACTACGCCGCCGACGGCTGCTTTGAAGACAAGGCGCAGAATCTGCGCCACTCGCTGTACCGCTATTTTGGCCGCTACAAACACTTTGCCGAGTACGAGCGCGCGGTGTTTGCCAAGGACGCCAAGACCGAAGTCCTGATGATTTCCGAAGTGCAGCAGCCGCTGTTCATCAAGCACTACGACACGCCGCTGGAACGTTTCCACCTGCTGCCGCCGGGCATTGCCCAGGACCGTCGTGCGCCGCCGAATGCCGCCGAAATCCGCGAAGGTTTCCGCAAGGAATTCAACCTGGGTGACGACGACTTGCTGCTGGTGCAGATCGGCTCGGGTTTCAAGACCAAGGGCGTCGACCGCAGCCTCAAGGCCGTGGCCGCACTGCCGGCTGAACTGAAAAAACGCACGCGCCTGTTTGTAATCGGCCAGGACGACCCCAAAGTATTCCAACTGCAAAGCGCCACCCTGGGCCTGGGGGACAATGTGCAGTTCCTCAAGGGCCGCAGCGATATCCCGCGTTTCCTGCTGGGCGCCGACCTGTTGATTCACCCGGCGTACAACGAAAACACCGGCACCGTGTTGCTCGAAGCCCTGGTGGCTGGGTTGCCGGTGCTGGTCTCGGCGGTGTGTGGTTATGCCCACTACATCAGCGAGGCCGACAGCGGCCTGGTGCTGGATGAGCCGTTCGAACAGAACCAGCTCAACGAGTACCTGACGCAGATGCTCACCGACACTGCACAGCGCGCGGCCTGGGGCCGCAATGGGTTGGCCTTCGCCGAGACGGCCGACCTCTACAGCATGCCGCAGCACGCTGCGGATGTGATTCTGGCGGAGCCGAACCGATGAAGTTGATTCTTGCCGAACCGTTCAAGACGTTATGGGCCGGGCGTGATGCCTTTGCCGAAGTCGAGAAGCTGCAAGGCGAAGTATTCCGTGAACTGGCGGCGCGCCGCACGTTGCGTACCGTGGTGGAGGGCCGGCCGTATTTCGTAAAGATCCACCGTGGCATCGGCTGGGGTGAGATCTTCAAGAACCTGATCACCGCCAAGTTGCCGGTGCTCGGCGCAGGCCTTGAGTGGGCGGCGATTCATCGCTTGCAGCAGCTCGGCGTGCCGACCATGACCGGCGTGGCGTTCGGTGAAAAAGGCAACAACCCGGCCGACCAGCACTCGTTCATCATCACCGAAGAGCTGGCGCCGACCGTCAGCCTCGAAGACCTGACGATCAACTGGGTGGCCGAGCCGCCCGCGCCTGCGTTGCGCCATGCGCTCACCCTTGAGCTGGCGCGCATGGTCGGCGACATGCACCGTGGCGGTGTAAACCACCGCGACTGCTACCTGTGCCACTTCCTGCTGGACACCGCGCAACCTGTCGATGCAAAGCACATCAAGCTGTCGGTGATCGACCTGCACCGTGCCCAGTTGCGGGCGCACCTGCCGCTGCGCTGGCGCGACAAGGACTTGTCGGCGCTGTACTACTCGGCGCTGGAAATCGGCCTGACCCGCCGTGACAAGCTGCGTTTCCTCAAGGGCTACTTCCGCCAGCCGCTGCGCCAGATCCTGGCCGAGCAATCGGCGTCCTTGAACCTGCTGCAGCGCAAGGCGGACAAGCTGTACGCGCGCAAGCAACGCTTGGGGGATGCGATCTGATGGCGGGTTGGAACCTGGAACCGGCCTACTCTGCCCTGGCGGATGATTTTGGAACCCTTGAAGCGGTGTTCGCGCTGCAAGGTGAACAACTGACCCGTGACCCCTTGTCGGAAGTGATCCGCGTGGAACGGGGCGGGGTCAATTATTACGTCAAGCGCTACACCGGCGCCGGCAAGGGCCTGCGCCGCTACCTGGGCAAGCCCCGAGTGAAGTCCGAATGGCAGAACCTCAAGCGTTTTGCCAAGTGGGGCATTCCCACCGCTGACGTGGTTGCCTGGGGCCTGGAGCGCAAGGGCCTGGCCTACGACCGTGGCGCGATGATCACCCGTGAGCTGCCAGAAACCGAAGACCTGTCGGCACTCGCCGAGCGCCGTGACGCGAGGCTCAAGGACCCCAAGTGGGTCGATGCGGTCAGCCGCCAGCTCGCCGAATACACCCGGACCATGCACGATCACCGCTTCACCCATAACGACTTGAAGTGGCGCAACCTGCTGATCGATGACCAGCAGACCCTGTACCTGATCGACTGCCCCAACGGTGATTTCTGGCGCGGTTTCTGGCTCAAGTACCGCATCACCAAAGACCTGGCCTGCCTGGACAAGGTCGCCAAGTATCACTTGTCGGCCACCCAGCGCCTGCGTTTCTACATGCAATATCGCCAACGCACGCACCTGACGGCGTCGGACAAACAGCGAATTCGCCATGTGGTGAAGTTTTTCGAGGGACGCGAATGAGTGATTTCCTGGCGGCCGAAGACCGTGCCCTGCTTGAGCGCAACGGCCTGGCAAGCTTCGATGCCCTGTGGGTCAAGCAATTGGACGCAGTGGATGAGCCCAACACCAGCCGTGGCGGTTGGAGCAGCGTGTTCCGCCTGGAGCTTGAAGGCCAGGGTTACTACCTCAAGCGCCAGAGCAACTACCTGACGCGCAGCTTGCACCGCCCGTTTGGCGAGCCCAGTTTCTCCCGCGAGTTTCGCAACATCAGCCGCTACCGCTCGTTGGGCATTCCTGCCTTGCAAGCGGCGTTCTACGGCGAACGCAAGGTCGCCGGTGAATACCGCGCAATGCTGCTGACCCGCGCGCTGGATGGCTGGAACGACCTGGATTCCCTGCTGGAGCAATGGCCGCAGTTGAGCGATGCCCAGCACCGCGCGATCCTGCTGGCGTGCGGCCAATTGGCGCGCCGCCTGCACAGCGTTGGGCAGGTGCATGGCTGTTTCTACCCCAAGCATATTTTCCTGCAGGCGACTGCTGACGGTTATGCCGCGCAGTTGATCGACCTGGAGAAAACCCGCCCGCTGCTCTTTGGCTGGCGTGATCGGGTCAAGGATCTGGAACCGTTGTTGCGTCGCGCGCCACAATGGTCGGATGCGCAGGTGCGCCAGCTGTTGGCGGCGTACCTGGAGCAGCCTGCGGACAGCTCGCTGGTCGCCACGTGGTACCAGCGTTTGAGCGCCCGCCGTAGCCACAAGGAAAACCGCTGATGCGTTTGTCCGAGCTGAAAACCGCCGGTCGTACCCCGAGTTTGCCGATGACGATTGAGCTTGCCGATGCGGCGGGCCCTGGTCAGTTGCAACTGCTCAGCCTGCTGCGCGTGCTGCCGGGCGAGCGCTACGTGGGCGTGGCCGTCTGGCGCGGTCGCCCGGTGCTGGCCAAGTTGCTGGTGGGAGGCAAGGCGGCGCGGCATTTTCAGCGTGAACTCAGCGGCGTACGCTTGCTGGCCGAACAAGGCCTGACCACACCGTTGCTGCTGGCCGACGGGTTGCAGGAAGGCGAGGGCGGTTGGCTGCTGTTCGAATTTATCGAGGGCGCCGAGAGCCTGGCTGATGCCTGGCACGTCGTCGAACACCTGCCGCCCTTGGCAGACGAACAAACCGCCGTGCTCGCCGAAGCGCTGGGGGCGATTGCCCAGATGCATACCCGGGGCCTGTGGCAGGAAGACTTGCACCTGGACAACCTGCTGCGCCAAGACGGCAAGCTGTATTTGATCGATGGCGCGGGGATTCGCGTCGAAGAGGCCGGCAAGCCACTGTCGCGCAACCGTGTGCTGGAAAACCTCGGGGTGTTTTTCGCCCAGTTGCCGAAGAACCTCGAACCCTTTACCGAAGAGTTGCTGGTGTACTACCTGCTGGCCAACGGTGAACATGCCTTGCCGCTTGAGGCCTTGGAAAAACAGGTGCGCAAGGTCAGCGCCTGGCGCCTGAAGGACTTCCTGAGCAAAGTCGGCCGCGAGTGCACGCTGTTCAGCGTGGTGCGTGGTCCGTTTGCATTGCGTGCGGTCCGCCGTGAGGAAGAAGCCGCCATGCTGCCAGTGCTGGAGCAGGCTGACACGTTGCTCGACAGCGGCCACCTCTTCAAGACCGGTGGTGCCGCGACGGTGGCCAAGACCGACCTGGCTGGGCGCGCGCTGGTGATCAAGCGCTACAACATCAAAGGGTTCGTCCATTGGCTCAAGCGCTTTTGGCGCCCGAGCCGCGCCTGGCATTCCTGGCGCGAGGGCAATCGCCTGGCGTTTCTCGGCATCGCCACGCCCAAGCCGCTGGCCGTGCTGGAAAAGCGCTTTTTCTGGCTGCGCAGTCGCGCCTATCTGGTGACGGAATTGATCGCGGGCCCGGACATCATCGAGCGTTTCGCGCCCTACGTCGAAAGCGGCGACGCGCCGGAAAATGAACTGCAGGCCCTGGATCACCTGTTCGCCGAACTGATCCGCGAGCGCATCAGCCATGGTGATTTCAAGGGCCATAACCTGTTCTGGGACAAGGACCGCTGGTCGCTGATCGACCTGGACGCCATGCGCCAACACAGCTCTGACGCCAGCTTCGCCCCGGCGTACGCCAAGGACCGCGCGCGGTTCATGCGCAACTGGCCTGAACGCAGCGCGTTGTACCAACTGATCGATCAACGCCTGCCCAAACAGACCCTCTAACCCTCACGGGCTTACGCAACTGTAGTGAGCGGGCTTGCCCCGCGCGGCGGCGCGTCATTCACGCGTGAGGTGCCTGGCACACTACGGCGCGGCGGCGTGTCAGTCACGCTTGAGGCGCCTGATACACCGCGGCGCGGGGCAAGCCCGCTCACTACAAGTGTTGCGTGGGCAACAGTGATTGGGCAGTTGTGCTTAGGAATGACAGTCCGTTTTTACGCGCGTTTTCTATCTTTCTGATTTAAAACGATAAAAATCCTGGCACGGGCGCTGCAATGCCATCGGGTGAACCCTTTCACCGGTGGCTCAGGAGCCCTGTATGCCTTCCAGCCTTTCCTCGCTTTCCCGCTTGATCTGCCTCGGCGCCGCCCTGTTGCTGAGCTGCACCGCCCACGCCGCAGACGGCGATGATGCCGTGCCGTCATTGGCCGGCAAACGTATCGCTGTGAGCATGACGGGCACCAGTCACTATTTTGATATCAAGGCGTTCCAGGCCCAGGTCGAAGAAATCAAGCGCTTGGGCGGTACACCCATCACCCTCGACGCCGGGCGCAACGACAAAAACCTGGTGACCCAGCTGCAAACCGTGGTCACGCAAAAGCCCGATGCTGTGATCCAGACCCTCGGTACCCTCAGCGTGATCGACCCCTGGCTCAAGCGCATCAGTAAGGCCGGCATCCCGCTGTTCACCATCGATGCGCCGTCGCAGTACAGCCTCAATAACACCACGTCGGACAACGTCGCCACGGGCAAGGCGCTGGCCGACCAGTTGATCAAGGATGCCGGCGGCAAGGGCAAGATCCTGGTGTTCAACGGTTTCTACGGAGTGCCGGTCTGCGCGATTCGCTATGACCAGTTGAAGCTGGCACTCAAGGATTACCCGCAGCTCGAAATCATCCAGCCGGAACTGCGCGATGTGATTCCCAACACCGTGCAGGACGCGTATTCCCAGGTCTCGGCGCTGCTGAACAAATACCCGGCGGGCACGGTGTCGGCGATCTGGTCGGCGTGGGATATCCCGCAACTCGGCGCGAGCAAGGCGTTGATCGATGCCAAGCGCACTGAGATCAAGACCTATGGCGTCGACGGTACGCCGGAAGTGCTGGCGCTGTTGGGCCAGGCGAATTCGCCGGTCGGCGCCGTGGTGGCGCAGCAGCCCGCGCTGATCGGCAAGACGGCGGTGCAGAACGTTGCACGCTACCTGGCCGGGCAGCATGACCTGCCGAAGGAAACTCATGTAGCGACGTTGCTGACCACTGCCGCCAACCTGTCACAGGTTCAGCAACTGCGGGGTGATTGATGACAGCGTTGCACTTGCAGCATCTGCGCAAGCGGTTTGGCGCCACGTTGGCGCTGGAGGATGCGAGCCTCAAGGTCGAGCGCGGCACGATTCACGGCCTGGTGGGTGAGAACGGCGCGGGCAAGTCGACGCTGATCAAGATTCTCGCCGGCATTCACAAGGCGGATGCCGGGCAGGTGAGCATTGGCGGTCAGGCCTATGCCGCGTTGTCGCCGCGCCAAGTGGATGCATTGGGCGTGCAGTTCATCCATCAGGAGCGTCTGCTGCCGGCGAGTTTCACGGTGGGCGAAGCGCTGTTTTTCGGGCATGAGTTGCGCCGTGGGCCGTTTGTCGACCGTCGGCGGCAGCAGCGTGAAGCCGAGCGCTTGCTGGCGGAGTATTTCGACCTGCAGTTACCGGCCAGCGCGTTGATCAGCGAGTTGAACAGCGCCGAGCGCCAGGTGCTGCAAATCACCCGCGCGCTGATTCGCCAACCGAAGATCCTGGTGTTCGATGAGCCCAGCGTGGCGCTGGTCAAGCGCGAGGTCGACCAGTTGTTGCGCATCGTCAAGCGCCTGCGCGACCAGGGGTTGTCGATCCTGTACATCTCCCATTACCTGCAGGAAATCGACAGCTTGTGTGATGAGGTCACGGTGTTGCGCAATGGCCGGGACGTCGCGGTGGTGGAGCCTCGGCACACCTCGAGTGCCGAGATTGCGCGGCTGATGGTCAACCGCGACGTGCAGGACATGTACCCCAAGGCCCGCGTCGAACTTGGCAAGCCGCTGCTGCAAGTGCGTGGGTTGAACCTGGCCCGGCGTTACCGCCAGATCGATCTTGAGGTGCGACGTGGTGAGATCGTCGGGCTGACCGGGCTGGTGGGCTCGGGGGCCAAGGAATTGCTCAAGACACTGTTTGGCGTGGTGCGTGCAGACAGCGGCAGCATTCATCTTGATGGGCGTGTATTGCGCCTGCGTTCCCCCGGCCAGGCGATTGCGGCCGGTATCGCCCTGGTGCCGGAAGAGCGCCGCAGCCAAGGGATTTCGCCGCTGCTGTCGGTGCTGGAAAACCTCACGTTGGCAGGGCTTTCGCGGTTCAGTCGCGGGGGCCTGTTGAGCCGTCGCGAGGAGCACGCAGAAAGCCTGCGCTTGATCGACGAACTGGCGATCAAGGCGCCTGGGCCTCACGCGGCGGTGAGCCAGCTCAGTGGTGGCAATCAGCAGAAAGTTGCCCTGGGTAAATGGCTGAGTCGGCGCTCGGCGGTGTACCTGTTGGATGAGCCGTGTGTGGGCGTGGATGTCGGCGCCAAAGTGGAAATTTATCGATTGATCGGGCGCTTGGTCGAGGGGGGCGCCGCGGTGTTGGTGTTGTCATCGGACTTGCCGGAATTGTTGGGCATCAGCGATCGAATTCTGGTCCTGCATCGTGGCGAAATAGCCGGTGAGTTTCGCGCCGGGGAGGCCGACAGTGACCTGTTGTTGGCGTGTGCCACGGGCGCGGTGCCGGTACCTGCTGTGCAACTGCGGGAGGTCGAACATGCTTGAGGCAACCGCGTCAGGTTTTTCGCAACGCGTGTGGGTGCTGGTGTTACGTCGAGGGGCCGTGGGCGTGTTTCTGGCGATCCTGCTGGGGTTTGCCGTGGCGGCGCCGAACTTCCTCTCGGTGGCCAACCTTGCGAATGTGTTCAGCCAGTCGGCGATCCTCGGGGTGCTGGCCTTTGGGCTCACCTGCGTGATTATCGGCGGCGGCTCGAATGTGGTCGCCGGTGGGTTGGACCTGTCGCTGGCGGCGAACCTTGGCTTGTGCGCGGCGGTATTCAGCTGGCTCAACAATGCCGGGCTGGAGCTCTGGCTCACCCTGTTGCTGACCCTGGGTTGCGGTCTCGCGGTCGGGCTGCTCAATGGCTTGGCGGTGGTAGTGCTGCGCTTGCCGCCTTTGTTGGCGACGCTGGCAAGCATGAATGTGCTGGCCGGACTCGAACTGGTGCTGACCGAGAACACCGTGGTTTCCACCGACTCGCCCCTGCTCGATGTGCTCAGCGGCGGCAGTTGGCTGGGCGTGCCGGCGCTGGCGTGGGTGTTGCTGGTCACGGGCGGGCTGTTGACGCTGCTGATCCAGCATTCAGCCTATGGGCTGCGTTTGCACGCGGTGGGTGAATACCCTCAGGCGGCCGAGGCGGCGGGTCTGCACAATGCAGGGTATGTGGTGTCGAGTTACCTGCTGTCGGGCGCGTGTGCGGCGGTGGCCGCGTTGTGCTCGGCGGCTTTTTTCAGCGGCAGCACCACCGGTTCCGGTGAGATGCTGCTGTCGGTGGTGGCGATCGCGTTTCTCGGCGTGGTGTTTTCCTGGCGGTTGGTGGCAAGCATCCCGGGCACGTTGCTCGCGACCTTGCTGATCGGTTTTCTGATCAACGGATTTCAGCTGTTGAACGTGTCGAGTTTCTGGGTCAACGGCGTGCAGGGTGTGTTGATCCTGTTGGTGGTGGCGGCCTCCAGTGCCTTGAATCGAGGAGCCCGCTCATGAACCCACGTGCATTACTGCCGCTGACATTGCCGTTGGTGTTCGCGGTCATCGTCCTGATGTTTGCGCTACAGGCGCCGGGGTTTCTCAGCAGCGGCAACTTGAAAAGCCTGGTGCTGAACAATTTCGTGTTGCTGGCGGTCGTGGCCATCGGCATGACCTACGCGGTGGCGGCGGGCGGCATCGACCTGTCGGTGGGCACCGCGCTGGATTTCGCCAGCTTTACGTTCGTGGTGCTGCTCAATGGCGGCCATGGCTGGGCGATTGCAGTCGTGGGGGCGCTGGCGGCTGCGTTGTCAGTGGGGCTGGTGAATGCAGGGCTGATCGCGGGGCTGCGGATCAGTCCGTTTCTCGCCACGCTCGGTACGTTATTTATCGGCACCAGCGCCCAGCAACTGATGTCGGACGGCGGCCAGCCGATTTACATCGCCGAGGGCCTTAAGCCGGGGCTGACCGGCCTGCCTGCGCTGTTGATCGTGTTGGGGCTGGCATTGTTCTATGGCCTGGCACTGGCTCGCGGGCGCCTGGGGCGCGAGCTGCTGGCCCAAGGTACGCAGCCGCTGTTGGCGTACTACTCGGGGTTGTCGGTGCGCCGGATCGTCACCGTGGTGGCGCTGGCCACTGCCCTGGCGTGCGGGGTGGCCGGGGTGTTGCTCAGTTCGACAGTCAGCGCTTATGTGCCCTTGTCTGGCAATGCATTCCTGCTCAATGCCATCGGCGCGGTGTTTATCGGCACCACGTTGAGTCGGCAGGGCCGGGCGAATATCCCCGGGACTCTGCTCGGCGTGCTGTTCATCAACGTCATCGCCAACGGCCTGCTACTGATCGGCTGGAACTTCTATTGGCAGCAGGTGGCGACCGGCGTGCTGATTTTTGTGGTGTTGAGCTTCAGCTTTGCCAGTCGTCGAGTGGTGGCGGGCCACTAGCGGGTTATTGGGCCTTGAGCAGGATCATGCCTTCGTACTGGGCTTGGTAGGTCATCTGAACGTCGCGTCGTGATGCTAATTGCAGGGTGCCGGCCGTTACCTTCAGGCTGGCGCGATCGATCAGAATTGGTATTCGGCGCCGGCGCCCGCATACCACGAACGGCCGGGCGCAGCTTCGTAGTAGCGGCCATTGCCGTCGCCGACGATCACCGAGCCCACGTATTGGCGATCCAGCAGGTTGTCCAGGCGCAACGTCTGGTGGAAGGTCCAGTGCTCGACCTTCTGCTCGAAGCGCGCACGCCAGTTGAACACGCTGTAGCCGGGTGCTGCGTGCTGTTGGTTGGTGTCTTCGACGTAGACCTTGCTGCGGTACAGGCCTTCGAGGGCGGTGCTCACCCAGTCCCGGGGCTTCCAGTTCAACTCGGCAAACAAGGTGGTCTGCGGCACGCCGGGCAAGTAGTTGCCTTTGTCGACAGTGGTAGTGCCGCCGCTGACGAAGTCGCTGTCGTAGGTGGCCTGCAGGCGGGTGTAGGCGAGGCTGGTGTTCCACTGTTCACTCAACTGACTTTCCAGGCCCAGTTCAAAGCCGCGGCGCAAGGTGCGGCCCGCATTCTGGTAGGTGGTGCGGCCGCCGACGGATTGTTGCACCACCAACTCGTCCTCGGTGGTGATCTGGAACAGCGCGGCGTTAACACGGGTGTCTTGACCGACGCGTGCTTTCAAGCCGACTTCATATTGCTTGCTGACCGATGGCTTGAGCGCAAAGTTGAAACCGTTGGCGGTGCTGGAATAGGCCGACTCGGCCTGGGTCGGGGTTTCAAACCCCTTGCCCGCGCTTACATAGCCATGCAGGTCCGGGGTGAAGGCATACATGACGCTGACCGACGGCGTGTTCTTCTGATAGGTCTTGTTGCCGCTGTCATTGCCGTCGCTGAGGTAGTGGTCGTCCACGTCCATGGTCATGCTGCTGTGGCGCAGGCCCGCTTGCAGGGTCCAGTCGCCGAGCAGCCAGTTGGCCTGCACGAACGGATCGAGGCTGGTAGCGGTGTCGATTTCATCACGGCCCAGGGCGCCCTTGACGCCGTGCACGCCATTGACGGTATTGGAATAGCCCTGGCGGTCATCCCGGCTGCGGTCGTAGTCGAGGCCGGTGATCAGGGTCAGGTCGCCGGGGGCGCTGGTGATGGGTTGCAGCCAATGGACGGAGCCGCCGTAGAACGTGCGGTCGAAGTCGACAACGCCGCCGCGCTTGTCGGCGGCGGTGCCACCTGGGATCGACAGGTACTGAATCACGCTCCGCCGCCCCGTATAGGCATTCACTTGCAGGGTTGCATCGCCGATGTAGCGCTCATAGTTCAGGCCTATTTGCTGGTGATCGATACTTTTACGCGTGTTGTACAACAACGCCGCCGGTGCCACCGAGCGCGGATCTGCCTTGTAAGCTGCCCAGGTTTGCCCCAGTGGGTCCTGGGTGCCGTTCTGCTCCAGGCTGCTGTAGATCAGCGCGAGCTTGCTGTCATCGTCCGGCTGGACGTTGAGCTTGGCAAAGGTCTGGTCGCGACGTGCGCTGCTGTGGTCGCGGTAGCCATCGGTGTCCATGCGCGAAGCGTCGAGCACAAAGCCTGCGCCATTCGCGGCGCCTTCAGCCGTGAGGTGGTTTTTGCTCAGGCCGTCGCTGCCCACCAGGGTCTCGGCACCGATGCGCGGCGGGCCTTCGCCGTCGCGGGAAAACATCTGGATCACCCCGCCGGCGTTGCTGCCGTACAGGGTGGCGGCCGGACCGCGCAGCACTTCGATGCGTTCGGCCGTATCAAGGTTGAACGTCGCTGCCTGGCCCTGGCCGTCCGGGGTGCTGGCCGGAATGCCATCGGCGATCAGCTTGATGCCGCGCACGCCGAACGCCGAGCGGGCGCCGAAGCCACGGGAAGAGATCTGCAGGTCCTGCGCATAATTCTGGCGGTTCTGTACCACCAGGCCGGGCACGCGGGACAAGGCTTCGGAGGCGTTGATGCCCAGTTGGCCGTCACTGATCTGCTCGTGGCTGATGCTGTTTACCGAGTAGGGCAGGTCGAAGGTCGGGCTGGCGCTGCGTGAACCGGTGACCACGCTGGGGTCGAGGATCAGTGGGGCGTCTTCCGCCCATGCGGGGGCGCCCAAGGCGAGCAGGCTGGGCAGTAACAGGGTAAAGCGGGCAAGGGTTTTCATGGGGCAGCCGAAATCTGTGGCGCATAGGTCATAGACGCGCAAAAGGGCGCGAGTTTAGTGGTTTGGGCGATTTTTACCATTTCGGAGTTTTCTTACGAGTCGCATCGGCGCGCCTGGCTGGGGTACGGAGTGGGTGGGTGCTAGCGTGGCGGACCCTTGGAGAGGACTCGTCATGACCTTGAAAAACACGACGATACTGAGTGTCGTTGCCCTTGCCTTGAACGGCTGCGGTACGCTGAATACCGTACTGCGCGACGATGTGGCGGCCACCCGGGAGTTGCGTAACCAGAAGACTTACTGTCAGTCCATCCCCCGCGTTTATAGTGGCCTGGCTTTCGACTTTTGCCTGCTGAATGCAGCGCCCGACTACACCGGTGTGTTGTTACCGTTGGTCCTGGTCGACATGGCAGCTTCCGGGGTTGCTGATACCGTTGTGCTGCCCTATACGATTTACCAGCAGAATACGCTGGGCAACCTGGGGATCTATTGGCGGTCGAGTCGATCATGAGCTGGAGCCACATAGGTGTTCCGGGCCAGGCTCGGTTCTAGCCTTTCGGGTAAAAGGAGACGTCCATGAATCGTGGAACCCAAGTACTGCTGGTAGCAGCCGTGCTGTTGCTTTCCGGTTGCGGAACCATCAACACGGTTTTTCGCCCGGACGCCGTGGCCAGCCAGAACCTCAAGGATTCGCGCAGCCACTGTGAAAACGTACCGCGTATCTACAGCGGGGTGATCTACGGGTTTTGCACGCTCAACGGTGAACCCAGGCCTGAAAAAAGCCTGAAAGACCAGAGCGTGCTGGACAGCGCGGGCAATGCCTTCCCGGTCATCGCCATCGAAGCCGTGGCCTCGGGCGTACTGGACACGCTGGTGCTGCCCTACACGATCTACCGCCAGAGCAAGGACGGCAGTATCGAGATCTACCGCTAGGGTGCAGTGACAACCGGTCACCACATTCCCTAGATCATCACGCGGCGTGTTTACGCTATAATCCCGCCCTTTAGCTGTTTCTCGCCCAGGCGAGAGGCACACTTTTTTCAGGCGCAACCCGCCTGCATGCAGACTAAAAGAGGCTAGACCCCTGTGGCATTGACGATTCTTGGCCTGTCCGGCGCCCTTAGCCATGATCCTTCCGCAGCCCTGTATATCGACG
>Ga0207655_1001819_pt1 | contig 18454 bp, 22 predicted proteins | sample KBSM44metaG_FD_184398 | JGI IMG/M metagenome (GOLD analysis project Ga0207655, IMG submission 184398) | Miscanthus rhizosphere microbial communities from Kellogg Biological Station, Michigan, USA - KBS M4-4 metaG (SPAdes) (version 2) | ecosystem: Host-associated > Plants > Roots > Rhizosphere >...
CTGGTTGCACAGTCATATCGGAAAATGTTAACTATAAAGAGCATCGTTTGTGCCCTTCTATTTACCAAATCCGTTCTAGACAACTTGTTTCAATATGGAAGCCATTGTTAGAAAAGCAACTAAAGCATTCAAAAAAATTTCGTATTAAATTTGTAATGAATCAACAAAAATACGAAGTCGTATTAGCGCCTCTTTTTTTAGAAACATTAGAAAACTATGTTAGTACTACATGGAAAGTTTTTGTAAGTAAATACGACTACTTTCTAGTGTGGGTTATGTTGTATAGTTTTTTATATGCAGTAGGAATAATTTTTCTGGAGAAAAATTGGCTTGGTATAACTGTGAACGTTCTCACTACGCTTCCGTTTTTTTATCTATGGAGTAAAATTTTGGAATGTAAAAAAGAAGCAAAGAAAATCAATGACATGTTGAAAGAAAATGGTGAGAGTTGAGGTGATGAATAAAAATGAAAAGGGAATTTATATTAACTTCTTCTTTTGCTAAAGAAATAGAACGGTTAGAACAAGGATTAGAAATAAAATCCATGGATGGAAATGTTCATTCTTCATTTTGCGAAGAATGGTTTGAACTAAAAGATGAAAGAACAAATTACACCTATAAATACGTCCTTTATGTTGCTTCTGATTGCACAGTGATATCGGAAAATGTTAACTATAAAACGGACCGTTTGTGTCCCTCGATTTACCAAATTCGTTCCAGACAAATTGTTTCATTATGGAAACCATTGTTAGAAAAGCAACTGAAGCAATCAAAAAAATTTCGAATTAAATATGTAATGAATCTACAAAATCATGAAATAATATTAGCCCCTCTTTTTTTAGAAACCTTAGAAAACTATTCTATCACTACATGGAAAGTGTTTGTAAGTAAATATGACTCCTTTCTAGTTTGGCTTATGGTGTATAGTTATTTATTTGTAGTAGGAATAGTTCTTCTGGAGAAAAATTGGTTAGGTATAACTGTGAATGTTCTTACTACATTTCCGTTTTTTTATCTATTGAAAAAAGTGTTGGAATGTAAAAAAGAAGCAAAGGAAATCAATGAACTGCTAAAAGAAAAAGGTGACAATAAAGGTGATGAATAAAAATGGAAGCCAAATGCGTATTAACCTCTTCTTTTTTTGAAAAAATAACACAGTTAGATCAAGGAATGGACATACAATTTAACGATGCTACATTTCGAACAAACGATCATGCAGAATGGTTTGGAGTAAAAGATAAAAGAACGAATCGAGTCTATGAATATACGCTTTATTTTTATCCTGAGCATGTGTATATAGCAGAATCTGTTAAAAATGAACTGCCACATTTCTACCAAGTCCGTTCAAAACAAATTGTTCTAATGTTTTTCCCTTTATTGGAAAATGAACTTAGGAATTCACTTCAATTTCGGATTAAATACGCCATGAAAAAATACGATATTCAATTAGGTCATTCTCTTTCGCAAACCTGGGAAGAATATCCTGTTAGTACATGGGGATTATTTAAAAGAAAATACAGCCTTTTTGTAACGGCGTTTTTAAGTATTATTTTTTCAACTATCTTTGGTCTGAGCTTTTTAGTGGATAATTTAGTTTGGAATGGAATAAATGCTGCGCCTTTTATGTGCAGTGCTCCACTATTTTACATATTAAATGAAATGAGAATATGCAAAATAGAAGCGGATAAAATAAATAAACTGATGAAGCTTAAACTATGATACAATAAAGAAAAAAGGTGTGAAAAAATGGAATTATTAGAACCTGTTTTTTTAATGAATGATCACACATTATTATCGGTACTAAGAGAAGGAAAAGGGTATATCAAATGCGATATCGAAGGAGAGGTTTATTATATTGGACATAATGAGAAAAAAGAAGTAACAACTTTAGCGATGAATGGGTATTTTTTTTATACAAATACGATAGAAGAATACCAAAAAGAATTAAATGAGAAAGTGCGATGGTTATATAAAGAAAGTAAACATCGAGTAAAATTACTGTATTAAAGGAGAGGGAATATGGAGGAAAAATGGAAAAAACGCGCAGAAATATTTTCATTTTTACAACAAAATCCGTTTTATGATACAGAACTTATGGATCATTTTACCCCTGAATATCAAGTGAGATTTAAAGTAGAAAAAAAGACAGAAGATGACTATTTTTTCTTCAGTATTCCCCTTATTGAAGAAAATGAACTGGTTTACTATATACGAGATGTACATTTTCAAGCTACTTTTGGAGAAAATTGCGAAAATTTTATGCCTAAAGAAATAAAAGATGATTTGGAAAAAGTGAAAGAACTTCTTTATCAACGAGATAAAATACGAAAATTATTTGGATAAAAAAAGTCGCAGAAATGCGACTTTTTTAAGATGTCCAAGAAAGTACTTCTTGTAAATCTTCTCTAATTTTTTTAGCTTCAGTTTTATTACGTGTTTTTTCAATTTTTGAAAAATCTTTTTCAAGGTAAGAAATAAATTTTTCTTGATAATGTTTTATTTGCTCTTCGTTTAATAAAAAAAGACGTTCGCTAATATATTTAATGTGATGTCTGGCATGATAATGCTTTAAAAGTATCTCTTTATTTAGCGATTGAAACCAGTGATAAGAAATAGTTTTTAACGTTTCTAGTTTCTTACTTCCAAAAAAAGAAAGTAATTTTTTCTCTGTAATTTTATCAAAAGAACGAGAATGACTTGCTTTTTCATTTCCAATAATAGCTAAAATATTTTGTAATACTTGTTCTTCAAAATTAAAAGGAGCAAGACCCAAATAGTGATCGAATAAAAAAATTGTCAGATTTTTATAATGTTGAAAAAGTTCTCTTTCTTCATGCGGTGTGACATACATAATACGAGAAGGATGATATCCTTCTGTAATTTTTTTCACACGATCTTTTTGAGCAATAATTCCGTGACTAAAAAAATAAGGAATAGATGATGAAGGAAACCAAAGAGGCGTTAGGACTTCTTTAATTTTATCACTTACACGTTTTTTTGTTTCGCTATCCATTTGCTCCAATTGAGGACCGCTTAATCCTGTAAATTTATTAAACGTTGCTTTTATTCTCACTTGATCATACGTGATCCATTGATGAACCAAATCTCGTATCAATTTTATTTGTTCACTTTTTTTCAATGAACCGATTTTCTCAATTTTTTTCTCAATTTCTTGATCCGTAATCATTTTTTTACCTCTAGGTTTTTGCTCACCAATATAATCATTTAATCGTTGCATTAATGTATCCATCTTCTTCATTCCTTTCAAATTCCTTTATTCCTATTGTACAATGAAAATAAAAAGAAAGAAAAAAAAACGTTCAAATGAACGTTTTTTTTAAATCCAATTGACAATGTCTTTTACTGATTTTTGGATGGAAAGGATGTTATTTTTTGAACCTTTTTCCTCTTTATATTTGTTGAATAGTCGTTTATAATGTTTTAAAAATTTTTCTTGCATGTATTTTTTTTCGGTATCATTTAATAAAAAAAGACGATTTGAAAAATACTCATAATTTTGTTGAAGTGGTCCAATAGTTGTTAACGGTTTTTTAGGTAATTGCTGATACCAATCATGGGCTTGTTTTTTTAAAGAAATAAGATGTTCTTTTCCAAATGTAAGAGTTAAATGTTGATCATTTAAACGATATAATACCGCAAATTCATTTGTATAAGGGTTACTTCCGATTTCTAAAAAGTGAGCAAGTAATGTTTTTTCTTTATTTTTGATGGGTAATCCGAGTATGTCTTTCATTAATAAAAGCGTTATTTTTCTGAAATGATCAAAAAAGTTTTCTTCTTCTTCTTTTGTAATAAAAGTAATTAAATTAAAATGAGGATCTTCAACGGTTAGTTTTACACGGTCTTTTAAAGGATGAATACGGTATTTGAAAAATTCAGAAAAAAACCGTGATGAAATACTTATTTGATCCAAAGCTTCCTTTATTTTAGTGTAAACGATCGTTTTTGTTTCTTCTGTCATCTCTTGAATTTTGTTAGGTAGAATATGTGTAAACGATCGAAAAAAGTACGGAACAATTTCTTTATCTCCTTCAAAATATTCAAATACAAGTTCCTTTATGCTATAATCAAATGCATTCCCTTGTGATTTACCAATTTTTTCTAGTGTTTGTGCGCGCGGTTTATACGATTTTTGAGTGGTTGATTTTGTTGCTTTCTTTGTTCCTTCTGCTAAAAATTCATTGATTTCATCTAATAGTTCCTTCATTCTTTTCTCCCTCTTTTCATTTAGTGCTATAATAAGTATAACAAATTCTACTTAAAAGGAGGAAAAAATGGGTCTTTTTATGCACGTATTTAAAAAAGGGCTAGAAGAATACGGTGAGAAAAAAACAACCTTGCTAAACGTATTTAAAGAAATGAAAATAGAACATCTATCACAAGTTAAAATTGAAAAAAGAAAGAAGTGGTTTTTAATTGTATTTGTGAAAGATGACCTTATGATCCAGTTTTTAATCGATGAAAATAAGCACCCAAGGAGACTAGATATTGAAAACATGCCTTATGATTCAGATGAAGCAAAATTACTAATGGTTCCTTGGGTTGAATGGTTTGTCAAAGAAAGTCCTTATCGAGTAAAGTTTTTCTTTTAAAAAAGTATCCAAATGGCTACTTTTTTTGAGAAGCAAGGCGCAGTATGTTTTCTGCTTGTTTGTAAGTTTGATACAAAATATCTTCTGCTTGTCTCTGCGCTTCTTCTATTAAGTCTTGCGCTTGATTTTGCGCCATTATGACCATACGGTTATATAAATGAGGTTCTTTTACTCGTTTTAAAAAATGTTCGTATGTACATTTTTCTTTTAATAGATCGTTTAAATCATTATATGAAATAGTACGAAATAACTCTTGAAGGTCGTCTTGATTTGCCACATATCGAATACGGACTTGCTCATACAATGAAGGCTGTTTTTCTGCAATTAAATCTAACAATTCTTTCATAATAAACTCCCCTTTTTATTCATTATTTTTAATTCTAGCATGATTTATCATGTAAAATAAGAGTAAATAGATTGAAAAGAGGGAAAAAGATGAAAAAAATAATGGATTATATGGATCGAAAACGAGAAGAGGAAACGTTAAATCGTGCATTGTGTGGAAAAAAAGAAAACATCAAAAATGCCATTATTCATAAAAGCTACGGAAAATTAGTGATGGAATATGAAATAGGTATTTATGATGTGATGATTTCATTTGATGAGAAACAAGAAGTTGAATTTGTGCATATCAACGGAAATGCTCATACAACATTAACAAAAGAAAAATACATGAAAGAAGTAAATGAATTGAAACAATATTTCATTCGAAATAGCAAAGATAAATTACGTTTATTATTTTAAAAGAATTATCTTCTTGATAATTCTTTTTTTTAGCAAAAAAAGAAAGGGTTTTGCATAGACTGTCTCTATAAAGAAAAAAAGGAGAAATTGTATGGATATTGCGCAAGTTAAACTCGTAAAAAAACGAAATGAATGGGCTGGATTTTATACCTATATGTTGGATCAAACAGAAGAAACAGTTTTGGTTGATTCCGTGTGGGTATTTGAATTAACGATAAAAAATGCGGGTTTTTTCTTTTATGTTAACCAAAGAAAAAATGATTTATTTCCTGATGACAAAATTTATTATAAAAATGATCATAAAAATTATATATGTCCTTTTACACATCAAGAAATTGCTATTCATCCTTTTTATCAAGAATGTCACTATTTAAAACCTTATACAGAGGATATTTTTTTATTTATATTACAAAAATCAACGGAAAGGTTACGTATTCGACTGCAACATGATTTAACGTATTATTCATTAGAAAAATATCTAAAAGAGAAAAAGTTAGCCAAAAGCTAACTTTTTTTAATGTAATAAAATGCGAATTCGTCGATTTTTAATGGCTTTTTCAAGATGAAAAATGTATTGCTGATGTTCATGCAACATGGATTTAACCATCGTACGATCAAGTTCGAGAAAACCTGCTTCCGTTGCTTGTAAATATTTTGTATAATTTAAACTATCTAGAAACTGTTGAACGTTTTCAAGTTGGTTTTCCTCGATATTTTGAATCATTTCTTCTATTTTTTCTTTGGTGATAATCCAGGAATCGATAGGTGTTTCAATATCATGGTAGAAACTAATGGAATAATCTTTTTCGGTAGTATCAGCTATTTCTTGTAAACAATTCACGGCATATTCGTGTTGTTTTTTCGTTTTTAGCAAATGATCGACATTTTTTGGGTAACTGGAAGATTCCAGGTTGTATAAAATTGCTTCGAAATCTTCTTTTAATTCCTTTGGATCTGTTTTTAAATAGGAAACCCAACTGAGTAATCGCAATGTACTTAAACTCCAACTTTCTCTCATCTTCATCTCTCCAAACAAGTAAATTTTCTAGTTTAATTTTACCATATTTTGAAAAGAGAATAAAAAAAGATAGCAAAATCGCTATCTTTTTTATGTAGTATTACATGTCTTGTCTTTTTTTGTTCAACCAATTCTGCGCTTCTTCTTGTGAATTAAATCCTGATACAGATTTCATCATGAATGCGCCTGTAAAACGATTATTTTCTTGCGAAAAAACAGAAAATCCTGCTTGATCATCTCCTCCGATAACAGACATAAGTGGATTAAAATTAGGATTTAATACGATAATATTTTCCATAGATAATTCCCCTTTCATTGGTTGTGTGATTCGACAATATTATAATAAAAAAAGACAATTTGTGTAAAAATTAAACTATCTTTTTTTGCGAGCATGAAAACGATGATAAATAAACATTGAAATAGCAATAAAAAGAGAAGAAAACAGATACATATCGGAAAAACTGGTATGAGTTGCAATTAAACCAAGCAAAATGGAACCAAGACCTAAACCAAAATCAAAAAAACAAAAATATGTCGCAGTAGCAAGACCAATGCGCTCTTTTGAAGCGGAAAAAACAGCAAGTGTTTGCAAACTTGGCGTAATAGAACCAAATCCACATCCAATAAAAACGCTCGAAAGAATAAATAGAAAAGGAGTGGATGCTTGGCTTAATAAAAGAATTCCTACAAAAAAGAAGCTGCATCCTATATAAATAATGCTATTGCCCCCAAAACGATCAAAAAGTTTCCCTACAAAAGGACGTGAAACGAGTACTACAATGGCATAGGTCATAAAAAAATAACTTGCCATATAAGCTAGATGACGTTCGTGCGCATAGACAGAAATAAATGAGTTTACACCGCCAAAAACAAAAGAGAGAAAACAAGCGGCAAGCGCAACAGGGATAACACGAAGTTCAAAAAATCCATGAATCCCTTTTGGAAAAGAGGGAATTTCTTCAGTTGAAGAAGGAAGTTCATGTAAAAAAAATACGCTAGCAAGTGAAACAAATGAAAAGAAAAGACAAACTAAAAATAAAAAAAAGAAAGAAAATGTATCAAGAAGTAATAACCCTAAAAACGGTCCTAAAACCATGGCTAAACTAACGGAAACACTAAAATACCCCATTCCTTCGCCTCTTTTTCTAAGAGGAATAAAATCAATGGCAAGTGTGGCAAAGGCAGTAGAAGAAATGCCAAAAGATATGCCGTGGATTATTCGAATTAACAAAAGGATATAAAAATGATCGACCCATAGATAAGATAACGTAGCTAAAAGAAATAAAAGTAAAGAAAGCAGTAACATCTTTTTCTTTCCAAAAAGATACAACCATTTCCCAACAAAAGGTCGGACAACAAGTGAACCAATCATGAAAGATGCCATGATCATGCCAATTCGATTGTTGTTTCCGTGCAAAGAATCTAATACAAATAAAGGGAGTGTGGCTAATAAAGCTTGAAACGTCATGAACTGAAAAAAATTCCCAATACTAGTGGCAATAAACGAACGATTCCATAAAGAATGCATCGCGCTAAATCAACTCCTTTTAGTACTACACTTAAAAAAGAAAACGCTTTCTCCTTTGTATATAAAAAAGAAACATCATACAAGATGTTTCTTTTTTGTTTTAAAAAGATGAGGAATCATTTCTTCATAAAAAGGGATATGATTTATTTTAATATACATTTTTTCAGAAGGATCTAACACATATAATTGACGATTATCAATAAAAAACAACAATGTATCGATGTTATGTAAGGAAAAATTAATCACTTCTTCTTCGACCGAATAAACGGTTAAGCCATCATAAGAAGAAATAGAAGAAATTTTCTGTATAATTCTTAAATATTGTTCCATTTTTGGAAAAAACCAATTGTCATTAAAAAAGGCTTTTTTTTCTTCTTCAAACATCGCATACGGCGCCTGAAGTGCTTCTTCTAAAAATAACGTTTTCCCTTTTTCATCTAATTGACCACTATAATAAACAGGCGTGTACTCAATTTTATTTTTTTTAACATGAAACACAGCATCGATTTGACCGATTGGATATTGTTTTTTTGTGTAAACGTATAAACGCAAAGAAAAGGAGTCATTTTCATACGTAAAAGACGATAATCCAATTTTGTTCACATGAAAGATACTCATTATTCAACACTCCTTAATTCAAAATTCTTAATCTATCATAAAGCAAGTAACCTGCATTTTTCAATATCGTTTGTAGAAAAAAATAACTTTTTTTCATCAAAAAAAAGAAACATGGAAATTATTACATTTGAATATAAATCGTCTTTTTGTTATAATAAAGAGGAAAGGTAAGATCCCTATTATTCTTTTTCCTTGATTTCATAGAAAGTCAACGCTTGGGAACTCCATGCTCATTATGGAGTTCCTTTTTTTGTCAATGCACGATTTTAATAAAGGGGGGGTCCTTTATGAAAAAACTATGTTTAGAAAAAGTATCGATGTATGTATATGACTATTTCTTTTCTAAAAAATTTCATAAAAATGAATGGAAAATGGGTCATATTATTAAGGATTTAGAAGGGGAGGTACAGGAAGTTTTTTATATTGGTGCAGGATTTGAAGATCGGTATTGGCTTAGAACAAATACATTAAAGCATACTCATTTTTATTGCAGGTTTATTATGGGAAACGAAGATATACATAGTGTTTCGGTTTATGAAAAAAACGCGTATATCCCTGAAGAAGAACTTGCAGAAGCGTTAAAAAAAGCGTTTCGTCTTCAAAAAATAGATATACTGCTCCATATAAAAGGTTATGATCGTTTAAACAATCTATGTTCAACAGGGCAAAAAAGCGACTACATCTTACAATTATTGTTAGAATTAAGAAAAGTAGAATTATTTCACCAATACGATGTGGAAGGCTTATGTTTTTCCTATTGGTTTCGCAAACATTGTTATCATGTTAAAATCAATTTACAGAATAAACAGTTGATTTTACTAACTGATTCTTCTGAAAAAATAACGTTCAACACCCTAGAAGAGGTAAAGAATTGGAATAACATGATTATAAACGAACAAAAACAAATAGAAAGCATTTTGGATTATGTTGCAGACTTAATTCAAATGAAAACAAAATGGGATATAGTGGCTTTAAAAAAAGAAGGACAATTTCGCATTAATAATCAACGCATCCTTCCTGTGAAAATAGAAAAACAAATAAATCGAGGGAAAACAAGCTTTTTTGTTTTACTTGGGGATCAGAAAGCAAAAGTTTCTCGAATTGAAGATGTTGAAAAAAATATGCAAACGTGGGCATTGGAATTTTGTTATAAAAACCGAATTCGTACGCTCATAAAACAAAAATAAAAACAGGCGAATTTCGCCTGTTTTTTTCTTCAACAAAATATGATATGATAAAAAAACGAAAAAGGTTTTTCTTTCTTTTTTAACAAATAGATTTTCAGTCAAATAAAAAAAGCCTAACGGGCTGAATCGAGTCCCCACTCATTCAGCTCTAACACCGCACACACGGCATCAGGATTTTAATCCGTTACACTTTTTATCTATGCTTCTATTATAGAAAAAGTTGCGAATTCCTGCAAGAGGTTCAGAAAAAATATATTTTTTATATACATATTCTGATACGAACCTATTACTGTGCAAATGTGCCATGTGTGATAGGTTTTTTCATATCACTGGTAGAGAACCTTGAAGGCGCATGGGAGGCATGCGTCATCAAAAAAAAGACGTAACAAATCTGTAGAGTTTCCCGTCTAACTCGCTTCTGATTAACTAATCAGAGAAGTCATCCGTTAGAGGGATATTTGTTTTCCCAGATCTTATATGCAACACCATAAGGTGGAACGTATAAGAATATCCCGTCGGTTGACCTTTTGGTCAGGTAGAACATTGTATTCGTTGTAGTGACGAGGCTGGTAAATTCAACCACCTGGGCGGCTAAAACTAATATAAACAGTTTTGTACAATGTCAAACGATGCTAAACGCTGGCTCCAACTGTCAGATAGCACTTTCTATCCTTTTTTAGTCAGGGGGTAGTCTGCACTCCGCTTCCACTTTCCATTGTCACATGTTATAAGACATAAAAAAACACTGGTATCAACCAATGCTTTTAATTGAATTTTTTAACTTTTGGAATGAATGATGCATCGATTCTTTCGTAGAAAAAAAGGTATTAAGTGATTGCTCAAAATTTTCAATTCCTTTTTTAACTTTTAAAAATTGATAGGAACGTTCGATAGTACTAAGAAATGATGAATAAGAAGAACATTCCTCTAAGAGACGATCTATTGAAATAGAAGAAAGAATCTCTTTTAAATTATCTTGATTACTTACATAACGTAAACGAACTGTTTTATACAATGTTTCATTACAGGTTTTTAACATACGCAAATTCTCCTCTGCTTGATGACACATATCACTTCATTCCTTTCTTTTTTCTTTATTTTAACATAAAATGGTATAATAAAGAAAAAACAGATAGGAGAAATTATATGCTCGCTTTATTTACAGATTTTTCATCATTTATTTATAAGAATTACGCTAAAAAACATCTACCGCGTCTAAAAGAAATAGAATGGAAATCCGCTACGCTGACACGTGAAATGGATGACATCAAAGAAGAAACAGTATATATAGGAAATGATATTAAAAATATTTATTGGCTTAATTATGGAAAGAAAAAGAAGAGGTATCTTTGTTTACGTATTATAAAACGTTCTGAAGACGACGGAGAAGATCTTTTTGAAATTTTTATTGATACAAACATATTATCAAAAGAAGAGCAAAAAAATATTGTAATGGATTTTGTTGAATATGTAAAAAAGAAAGGGATGGATGAACTTATTCATTACCCTGATGCTCCTACTTACAAAAAAAATTCTTTTGATAAAGAAGAACATCTTTATCCAACGAGTAAGAAAAGTGAGGAGTTACTTAAATTACTGAAAAGCATGGAATTTATTTCTGGAATAGAGCATATAGATATAAGAGATCAAACGTTTCGTTTATATCATAACAGCAATAAATATCAAATCAAGTTAAGTCCAAAAAATCAGTCATTACGGATTATCTCAAATGATAAATTGATTGTTACAATTAAAAATGAAGAGGAATTAAAACATTGGTTTAAACAAGAACGAATGGAACAGCATAAAATACTTGAAGTATATCAAAAGGCAATAAATATATTTAGAGAAAGAACAAAAGTACATGCAACGATAAATAGTTACGGAAATTTTATTATAAAAGACAAAAACAAAATTGAAATAGTATTTACTATTACAAGAAAGACAAAAAATGGTAAACAATTTTTTATTATATTTTTTAATGAAAAAGAATATATTGCCTCTACTTATGAAAAAGTAGAAAAAAAATCCGAAGAAATCGTAATTCGTTTTGCGAATGAATATCGTATTCGACATCTCGTGAGACAAAGTTAAAAGACGCAAATTTGCGTCTTTTTTTCTTTATTTTAACATAAATTCGAAAGTTTGTATGATATAATAAAAGATGAAAATAACTAATAAAGGGGACGGAATATGATAGCATTATTTGAAGATTTTTCGCTATTTGTTTATGAAAAATATGCAAAAAAGAAAATGGTTCGGTTAAAAAACGAAGAGTGGAAATTCTCTACAATGACGCGCGAATTAGAAGGTGCGGAAGAAAATGTTCTCTATATAGGAAATGCAATAAAAGAAATTCACTGGGATAAAATAGAAAAAACAAACAGAAAACATATCTGTATGGATATTGTAAAACGTTGTGAGTTGCAAGGAGAAGATGTATATGAATTTCATCTCCATACAAATGTATTAAATGAAGAAGAACAACAAGAACTAACCGACGATTTTGTTGCATATCTGAAAGAAAAAGGAATGGATGAAATTGTGTATGTACCAAACATGGCATGGTCTAAAAGTTATGTAGATAAAGGGAAGATTTATACAACTGGAGAAAAAAGTGAAGAACTTGTACAACTGTTATATAATATGGAAAAAGATCCAGGAAATAAAGAATTTAAGCTGCGAACACAAAGCTTTCATTACTACCATGATAGTAATGAATATCACATTAAACTAAGTCCAAAAAATAATTCGCTTCGAATTTTATCTACAGGAGAACTAATTGTATCTGTTTCAACTAAAAAACAATTGCTAGCATGGCAAACAGAAAAAGAAAAACAACGAGAAAAAATAAATCAACTTTATCAAAACTCTTTGGAACTATTTACAAGTAGAACTAAAATAGCAAATGTAGAACTAAATCGAGCAGGTGATCTGTGTCTTAATAAAAATAATCGGTTGAGCCCTATCGTTTTTTTTAGAATTGTATCAAAAACGAAAAAGGGGAAAAACTATTTTTCCATTTTTTTTGGAAGCGATACCTACACAGCTTCTACTTATGAAAAAGCAGAAAAAAAAGCAAAAGAACTCATTAGAGTTTTTGCCAATGAATATCGTATTCGACATCTAGTAAGACAACCATAAAAGAAAGACTAATCCTTTTGGATTAGTCTTTTATTTTTTCAATGCATTCTTCCACTGTCATATTTATTTTTTCTCCGCTTACTCGCTCTTGAACAGTGAGGATGTTGGCTTCTTTTTCTTTATTTCCAATAACAAGTACATACGGTACTTTTTCTAGAGAAGCTTGTCGAATCTTTGCATTAAATCGATCAGAAGAATCATCAAGTTCCGCACGGATACCTTGTTGTAGAAGTTTATTTATAATATCATATCCATAGTCAAATACCTGCGGATTTACAGGAATTACTTTTGCTTGAACAGGCGCAAGCCATGCAGGGAAATCTCCTTGATAATGTTCAATTAAAATTGCCATAAAGCGTTCAACTGAACCATAAATAGCTCGGTGAATCATGACAGGTAAATGTTTTTCTCCATCTTCTCCGATATAAGAGCAATCAAATTTTTCTGGCATTTGAAAATCTAATTGAATTGTTCCACATTGCCAGCTTCTACCCATCGAATCGAGTACATGAAAATCAATTTTAGGTCCATAAAAGGCACCGTCTCCTTCATTTAAAGAAAACTCAATTTGTTTTTTCTTTAATACATTTGAAAGAGATTCTTCAGCAGCGTTCCATTTATCTAATTCACCCATATATTTTTCAGGACGAGTAGAAAGTTCGACTTTGTACTGAAATCCAAAAGAAGAATAAATGTCGTGCACAAGGGATAAAACTCGTTCGATTTCATGTTCAATTTGTTCCATCGAACAAAAAATGTGAGCATCATCTTGTGTGAATGAACGAACGCGCAATAATCCATTTAATGATCCTGATAATTCATGGCGATGAACAAGTCCAAGTTCAGCTAAACGCATAGGTAATTCGCGGTAGCTACGTTTTTTTTGATTAAAAATTAAAACAGAACCAGGGCAATTCATAGGTTTAATAGCGTAATGTTGATTATCCACTTCACTAAAGTACATATTTTCGTGGTAATGATCCCAGTGACCTGATTGTTCCCATAAATGTTGTTTCATCATAATAGGTGTTTTAATTTCTTTATATCCTGCAAGGCGATGTTTTTCTTTCCAAAAACGTTCTAATTCTTCTCGAATGACCATTCCTTTTGGTAGGAAAAAAGGCATTCCTGGTGCTTCTTCTGCATGCATAAATAATTCCAATTCTTGACCTAATTCTCGGTGATTTTTCATTATTATTCCTCCAATAAATCTTCTTTTTCAACATAAAACAAAATGTTATTAATGGCACAAGAAGGTAACGCGGTATTGTAGCCATTTGCTTTTTGAATAAGTTCTCGAATATCATCATCATTATTGTTTGCTAAAGCTTCTTTAAGTTCCTCAATAATATTTTGACTTTTCCAACATTCTTTGTAACGTTCTTTTACTTGTTCAAAAATGGTTGTTTCTGTTGAATGATTGGTTTGCGTAGTTAAAAGATGTTGACGATTTAGTAAGTGTAATACTTGTTGAATAGCACTTGTTGCAGCAAAAGCGTTCCAATCTAGATATTGTTGATACAACTTTTTAACGTGCTGTTCGTTTCCTTCATAAAGCGCATCCATAACCTCTCTTACAGCTTGAGCTGCTTGTAAATCATGAGCGTTTTGATAATAAGCAAGTAATTCTTCTGGACTGGTCACATCTGAAAATAACATCTTAATCATCCTTCCTTTTTTAGATAAATTAATTGTACCATGAAAACAAAAAAACGCTCCTAAATTTTAGGAGCGTTTTCACGCGGTACCACCCTAGTTTGTATAATAAATTATACCTTGTGCATGATAACGGAAAAATCCGTCAGCAGTTCGCTGCTGATGTTCAAAGGTGGTAATCAAAACGTTTTCTTTAAGGGCTCGCAGCTTCATGCCCTACTCTCTGAAAAGAAAAGATGAAATGATCGTGTCCTTATCCATACTTGTTATGAATGTCTATTTATTATATACAAAATCATCCAAAAAATGCAAGATCATTTTCTTTCTTTTTTAAAAAAAGGTATATTTCGGAATAAAACGAATAAAGATACCGAATAGGAGGTATTTTTATGCAAAATATTATCAATATTTCACATATTCATGACGATTTTTTTCTACAAAAAGAACATGAAGTAAATACCATTTTAGACATTTTACACACTACAACTCGTCTTGTTCCTAATCGAATGTTATATGCGCATGGTATAAATACGTTGTGTAAAGGGGATATTAACCATTATATGGATTTTATTCATGCTCTTTTCTACGAATTTCATATTAGCGAAAAAGAGATGCCTTTATACGAAGATTGGTTTTATCAAAACACATCTCTTGGCGATGTGATCATTTGCATCTTGACACAAAAAAACCAACACGTTTAGACATGTTGGTTTTTTGACACCAAAACATCAAAATAGACTGAATGTTTGATGGGAAAATGGAAAAGTGTTGTGGTGGTTCGTTATCAAAAAGGCAAAGATAAATAAGAACAAATAAGAAGGTCGAAAGTGAGATAGAAACGGTTAAAAGAGATGCTTTTTTAGCTATTGATTCATAAATCACCAATATAGAATTTTTGTATCATACTCACATATCTAGTATTATGATAACACAAATAAACAAAAAAGGTGAAATAATCTTTTATTTTTTTGAAAAAAAGAGAATAAATCAAAAAAAAGACTTAAAAAACGAAATAAATAAATATGTAGATCGAAAAGGAAGACTTTTAAAAAAAGAATGGATTAATAAGATTTTTTACTTGATTTATGTTAAAATAAATCTATAAGTAAAAAGGAAAAAATAAAAATAGAAAGGGGAAAAAAGTATGACAATTTTAATTGGAACAAAAATTTTTGGTGAAGTAACATCCATCAAAGAAGCATTAGCAAAACAACCAGGAATGATGGCTGTTGTAGAAGGGGCTATTTTTGAAGTCGATCAACGGTTAATGAGAAAAGGAGGATATCGTACGAAAATAGGGATATATGATGGAAATTCATCGATATATGCTGGATTCTTTTCGGATGAGGAAGTTAAGTTAGAAGAAGGAATGCAAGTAAAAGTTGCAGGTAGTCTAGATAAAAGCCAATACACGATGTGGCAATTAGAAATACAAGCAGATTCCGTTGAAAGTGTAGAAGTTAAAAAAGTAGTAGTAGCAGATGAAGCAGAAGAAAAACGAGTAGAATTACAACTTCATACGACAATGAGTCAAATGGAAGGAATGGAGTCCATTTCTTCATGGATTAAATATGCCAAAGCATTGGGTCATAAAAGTATTGCACTAACTGACACAAGTGCACAAGCGTTTCCAGAGGCATATAATGCAGCAAAAAAAGAAGGTATGAAAGTAATTTTAGGTTTAAGTGTTGAAATGATTGATGATGATGCTCCGATTGTTTTTGGACATGATAAAACACCAATCAAAGATGCAATTTACACGTTTTTTGACGTAGAAACAACAGGTTTTTCAAATCGTTCTGATTATGTAATTGAGATTGGGGCTACAAAGTTCCAAAACGGTAAGCCAATTGGGTCTTTTCAATGTTTTGTGAAATCACCTAAAGCGATTCCTCCTCATATTACAGAATTAACAGGCATTACGCAAAAAATGGTAGATGAACAAGGAATTGAAATTACAGAAGCAATGGAACGTTTTCATGCGTTTTGGCAAGGAAGTATTTTAGTAGCCCACAACGCAACGTTTGATCGTGGATTTATCAATTATTCCTATAAACGCGCTAATATGAGTGTGCCTGAATATGTATTAATTGATACACTTCAATTATCGCGTGTTATTAATTCATCTATGAAATCACATACGTTAGATAAGTTGGCTAAAGCGTATAAAATAAAACAAAATAGCCACCATAGAGCGGATGATGATGCAGAAGTAACAGGGTATATTTTCATGCAGATGTTGGATCAATTGGAAGAAATAAATGTTCAAAACATCGAAGAAATCAATTCAATTATTCCTGAGGACTTCTTTAAAAGTCTATTTCCTCAACGTATTAATTTATTAGCAAAAAACCAAGTAGGATTTAAAAATATCCTTCGTATTATCTCGAAATCTCACGTAGATGAGTTATCGGCTCGTGGACCTGTTATTCGAAAGCGTTCATTAGAAGAATTTCGTGAAGGGATTTTAATTGGTTCTGGAAGTCATTTAGGTCGTTTGTTTGAACTTGCTTTAAATAAAACGCCTGAAGAAACACTTCAAGAAGCTACTTTTTATGATTATTTAGAAATTCAACCTGCTGAAGTTGCAAGTCATATGTATCGACAAAATCGCGTAGATTCAATAAAAGCCATTGAAGAAGCATGGAAGTTGATTTATATGTGTGGACAAAAATTAAACAAACCAGTTGTTGCAACAGGTCATGTTCATTATAAAACAGTAGAAGATGCGATGTATTATAATGTTCTTCTTTATAATGAAAAAGCAGGGATGGCACATGAAAAGAGACGTGGAAGAATGGACGATCCACAAGGATTATGTCATTTCCGAACAACCAATGAAATGATGAATTGTTTCCCGTATCTAACAGAAGAACAACGAAAAGAAGTTGTTGTCACAAACACAAATGCTATTGATCAAATGTGTGAAATGATGTCGCCTATTCAGTTAGATGAAGGTGGAAATCCAAAGCTTTTCACGCCAAAAATTGAAGGGGCAAACGAAGAATTAACAAACATGTGTTATGACAAAGCTCACGAAATTTATGGTAATCCACTTCCTGAAATCGTTAAAGCTCGTTTAGAAAAAGAGTTAAACTCTATTATTAAACACGGGTTTGCTGTAATTTACTTGATTTCTCAAAAACTTGTGAAAAACTCAAATAAACGAGGATATTTAGTAGGTTCTCGTGGATCGGTTGGTTCATCGTTTGTAGCAACGATGTCAGGAATTACAGAAGTAAATCCATTAGCTCCTCATTATATCTGTCCTAGTTGTAAAAACGCTGAATTTTTTACAGATGGTTCTATTGGTTCAGGGTATGACATGGAAGATAAACAATGTGGATGCGGAACCATGTATAAAAAAGAAGGGCAAGATATTCCGTTTGAAACCTTCCTAGGTTTTGAAGGTGATAAAGTCCCAGATATCGATTTGAACTTTTCTGGAGAAGACCAACCAAGCGCGCATAAAGACGTAGAAATTGAATTTGGAACAGAATACGTACTTCGTGCAGGAACAGTAGGTACAATTAAAGACAAAACGGCATTTGGATACGTAAAAGCATATGCGGAAGGTCACGAAATTACAACATGGAATCGTGCAGAAATTAGTCGTATTTCTAAAAAAATTACAGGTATTAAACGTACAACGGGTCAACATCCAGGTGGAATGCTTGTTATTCCTGATTATATGGATGTGCATGATTTTACGGGTGCACAGTATCCTGCGCATAGTAAGTTGAACAAAAAAACAGGAGAAATTAGTCAACGTACAAGTCATTTTGATTTCCACAGTATTCATGATAATGTATTAAAATTGGATATACTAGGACACGATAATCCAACCATTCTTCGTTTGTTAGAAGATTTAACAGGAATTGATCCTAAAACACTTCCAGCAAGTGATCCTAAAGTAATGAAACTATTTTACGATCCAGAAGAAGCG
>Ga0207655_1001820_pt1 | contig 18448 bp, 15 predicted proteins | sample KBSM44metaG_FD_184398 | JGI IMG/M metagenome (GOLD analysis project Ga0207655, IMG submission 184398) | Miscanthus rhizosphere microbial communities from Kellogg Biological Station, Michigan, USA - KBS M4-4 metaG (SPAdes) (version 2) | ecosystem: Host-associated > Plants > Roots > Rhizosphere >...
CTGCTCGCGAGCGTCGTCGGCGACTGGGGCCATCGAGGGGCGCAGGTGCTTTTCGGGCACATCGGACTCGTTGCCCTCCTCGTCCTCTTCGGACGCCTCACGATTCCCGAGTCCGCCACCTGGACCCTCGCCCGCGATGAGCGCCGCGCCGGGATCACCACCGTGCGCGCCGATCGAGCCCGTATCTCCGACCTGCTGCGCGCTCCCTACATCGTGCCCTTCCTCGCCCTCATGACGTTCTATTCGCTCACCGGTCTCGTCGCCAACACCAGCGGCCAGTTCGGCACCTACATCCTCGTCACCTACGGCGGGGCCACCGTCGGGCAAGCGGCCCTCATCTCACTGCCGATGATCCCGATCGCCGTGCTCGGCTACGTGTGGTTCATGAAGATCGCCGACGGCCCTCGCCGCTTCCTCTACTTCCAGATCGGGGCCGCGCTCATGATCGCGTCGAAGCTCGTCGTGGTGGTCGCCGGGCTGAACCTCGTGACCTACGCCGTCAGCGCCCTGCTGGCCGCGGTCGGTGGCGCCTTCGCGTTCGAGGGGATCATGAAGGTGTGGACCCAGGAGTCCTTCCCGACCCTGCTGCGCTCCACCGCCCAGGGCGCGATCATCTCGATCGGGCGGTTCACGGCGGCAGGCCTCGCTGCCATCACTCCGCTGCTGCTGCAGTCGGGGGTCACGGTCTTCTACCTCCTCCTCACCGCGTTCAACGTCGCGGGGCTCGGCATCGCGTGGGTGGTGTTCCGCCGGCGGCGCGGCGTCCCCGTGTTCGACATCGAAGGCGCGGCCGACACCGAGGCCGCCCCGAGCAATCCGGGGGTCGCCGTATGACGACTCTCGACTCTGTTCTTCGGGTGCACCTGTCCGTCGACGCCCCTCGCCCCGGAGATCCGGTCGCCGAGCCGCGCCCCGCCATCAGCTGGCGGGTCGAGACGACGGATGCCGCGTGGCGACCGGGAGCGGCCGAACTGCGCTGGGACTGCGGCGGCGACGTCACGACGGCGCGCGTCGACGGCGAGAGCCGACTCCGCGTGGCGTGGCCGTTCGCGTCGTTGCGCGCCCACCAGCGGGGCGAAGTGCGCCTCCGTCTGATGGGGATCGACGGCAGCATCGGCGCCTGGAGCGATCCCGTGCCGGTCGTCGCGGGTTTCCTCGACGAGGGCGAATGGGATGCCGAGTGGATCGGCCACCCCGCCCCCGATCGGCACGCTCACCCCGCCGTCCTCCGGCACGACTTCTCGGCATCCGCGGTGGTGCGCGCAACGCTCTACGCGACGGCGGTCGGCTCCTACCAGGCAGCAGTGAACGGGACCGACGTCGACGACCACGTCCTCAAGCCCGGCTGGACACCCTTCGACACGCGCACGGTGTACGACGCCACGGATGTGACGGGCCTCTTGTGCGATGGGGAGAACACGGTGACGTTCCGGCTCGCCGGAACGTGGGCGACCGAGCGATTCGGCTTCCGCCAGAACGCGCAGCCGCGTTACGGCGAACAGCCTCGCCTCGCCGCACAGCTCCTGCTCGAGCACGCCGACGGCTCGACGCAGTGGATCCGCACCGGGTCGACGTGGACAGGTGCGAGCGGGCCGATCATCGAGAGCGGGTTGTACGAGGGCGAACGCTACGACGCCCGGCTCTCCCCCGACGATCGGTGGGAACCCGCGCGCGTCGTCGATGCCGACCCGACACCGGGGCCGCGCATCTCGCCGCCCGTCCGGCGAATGGAGAATCGGCCGGTGACGGCGATACTCCCCTCGCCGGAGGGAAAGGTCCTCCTCGACTTCGGGCAGAACCTGGTGGGGCGCCTGCGTATTCGCGTATCAGGCGCGCGCGGGACCACCGTGACCATACGCCACGCCGAGGTTCTCGAGCACGGAAGCCTCGGCACCCGGCCTCTCCGTCGGGCGCTCTCGACCGACAGCTACACCCTGGCGGGCACCGGAGAGGAGGTGTGGGAGCCCGAATTCACCTTCCACGGCTTCCGCTACGCCGAGATCACGGGCTGGCCTGGCGCGTTCGACCCCGACGACGTGACCGCGGTCGTCATCCACAGCGACCTGACGCGCACCGGCTGGTTCCAGACATCCCACCCGCTCCTGCAGCGGCTGCACGACAACGTCGTGTGGAGCATGCGCGGGAACTTCCTCTCCCTTCCCACCGACTGCCCTCAGCGCGACGAACGCCTCGGCTGGACCGGTGACATCCAGGTGTTCGCCCCGACCGCGAGTTTTCTCTACGACGTGCGCGGTTTTCTCGACTCGTGGCTGCGCGACCTCGCGCTCGAACAGGATGCCGACGGCACCGTGCCCTTCGTCGTACCGGACGTCCTGGGGTTGTCCCGCCCTGCGGCCGCCTGGGGCGACGCCGCCGTCATCGTGCCCGATGTGCTGGAGCGCCTCTTCGGCGACCGCGACACCCTGAATCGCCAGTATCCGAGTGCGCGCGCGTGGGTGGATCGGTGCCTGAGCCTCACCGAGCCCCGCGGGATCTGGGAGGGAGGATTCCAGTTCGGCGACTGGCTCGACCCCACCGCGCCGCCCGATCGCCCGGGCCACGCGATGACCGCGACGGGCCTGGTGGCGACGGCGTACCTGGCGCGTTCGGCGCGCCTGCTCGCTCGAGCGGCGACATTGCTGGGCAGAGGTGACGAGGCCGCGCACTACCGCGCGGCCTCCGACCGGGTGCGGGACGCGTTCGTCCGCGAGTACGTGACGCCCGCAGGACGGATGCTCTCGGACACCCCGACCGCTTACGCTCTGGGCATCGTCTTCGACCTGATCCCCGATCGGTCCCGCGTCGCGGCGGGAGCACGGTTGGCCGAGCTCGTGCGCGAGAACGGATACCGCATCGCGACCGGCTTCGTCGGGACTCCGCTGATCCTCGACGCCCTCACCGCCACCGGACACGATCATGCGGCGGGTCGCCTGCTGCAGGAGACCGGATGCCCGTCGTGGCTCTACCCGGTGACGATGGGCGCGACGACGATCTGGGAGCGGTGGGACTCGATGCTCCCCGACGGCTCGATCAATCCGGGCGACATGACGAGCTTCAACCATTACGCGCTCGGTGCCGTCGCCGACTGGATGCACCGAGAACTCGGCGGGCTGACCGTCCTCGAGCCGGGGGCGCGCCGCATCCGCGTGCACCCGCGGGCGCTGCCGGGCATCGACGACGCGGCGGTCGCGCTCGACAGCGCGTCGGGCCGCATCGAGGTCGCCTGGACGCGCGCGGGCGACGACATCGAGGTGCGGGCGACGATCCCGAGCGGTGTTGAGGCTGAGGCCCACACGTCTGACGGCGAAGGCGTTCTCGGCGCCGGCATCCACCGGTGGACGATCCCTGTGGCGACGCCGGAGCCGCCTGGGGCGGTGAGCCTGGATTCTTCCCTCGCTCAGGTGATCGACGATCCCGCGGCGCTCGCCGTCGTCGAAAAAGCGCTCGCAGAGCACCGACCGGGTGCGGTCGAGGCGATGAGGGCCGCGACGCGCTGGACGCACGGCCAGACCCTCGCCGAGGTCGTCTTCCAGTACGCCAGTCCCGCCGTGCAGCAGGAGATCGGACGGCGGCTGGCCGTATTGTCGGCATCACGTGTTCCGGAGCGAACGGAGGAATCGGTGTGACCGACTATGCGCGACAGATCGCGTGGCTCGACGAGCTCGGCCCGCGCCGGTCGGGAAACGCCGCCCACCAGACGCTCGTCGACGAGGTGGCCGCACAGCTCGCTTCGCTCGGCTACCGGGTCGAACGCGACACCCACACGTTCGACCGCTGGGACCCGCCCGTAGAGGGTGGGTCGCTCACCGTCGGCGGGCGCGCCGTCGAGATCTCCTCGCCCTGGCCCTACTCCGGCGAGACCGGCACGGACGGGGTCACCGCCCCCCTCGTGCTCCTTGCCGGCCGCAGGAAGAAGTGGGCGTCCGCCGCGGGGCGGATCGCCGTCGTCGAGGTCGACAACGTCGAAGCGCCGGCGTCACTGCTGCTCGACTCCTGGGACGGCCGGCTCCCCTTCGACGCCGTGGCGAATCCCGTCATCTCCACCGAGCTCGCCGGGATCGATCTCGCCGCCGCGCGTGCCGCCGGCGTGCTCGGCGTGATCGCCGTCTGGCGCGGACTCGCCGACGATGAGGCGCGCGGCCAATACCTGCCCTTCACCCGCCCGTACCAGGGACTTCCCGCCGTGTGGGTACCCGCATCGGAGGGTGACGACATCCTCACCGCCGCCCGCCGCGGCGAGCGCGCGACGCTGATCCTGGACGCCACGCGGCACCCGGACGCGACGATGGACACCGTGTGGGCGGTTTCGCCGGGGACAGGTCCGCACGCCCACGAGAGCGTGCTCGTCGTGACGCACAGCGACGGGGGCAACGCGGTGGAGGAGAACGGCTTCATGGGTCTCCTCGCCCTTGCGCGCGATGCGGCCGCCACCCCGCACGATCGCACGATCGTTTTCGTCCTCGTCGCGGGCCACCTGCGCATCCCCGCGGTCACCGCGCACGGCCAGGCGACGACGGCCTGGCTCGATGCGCACCCCGAGCTCTGGAGTCCGGATGCCGGGGGTACGGCCGCTGTCGCGGGCCTCGTCATCGAGCACCTCGGCGCTCGCCGTCTGCGTGCGGACTCCCCTCACGCGGAATCCACGGACGACGGGCCTGAGCCCGAACTGCTGTACGCCACGACGCGTGAGTTCGACCAGCTCTCCCGCCGCCTGTGGAACGGCGTGGGACCGATCCGTCCGGTGAAACCCGGTGCGCTGGTGCACCTCGGCGAGGGCGAGCCGCTGTTCGAGAAGGGCATCCCCGCGATCGCCCTCGTGACGGGGCCCGCGTCCCTCCTCGCTGAGACAGCCCATGCGGGCGTCGACCTCGACCTGCTCGCCCGACAGGTCGAGAGCTTCCGCACGCTGCAACAGCGGATCGTCAACGCCCCCGATCGCCGCCTCTTCGGCCGTGTGAAGCACCCGGGTCGCGGGCGGAAGCTCCTCGCCCTCGTGCGCGTGGCATGGTTTCTCGCCAGATCCGGCCGTCGACGGCGTCGCTGATCGAGACCGCCCACAACCACAACAACGGCCACAGCGACAGCCGCCTGCCGTCACCTCCCGCCACCAGCGAAAGGGGCAACGATGCCTCGTCCTCTGATCGTCATCGCCACAGCAGCCCTCGCGGGCGCGCTCTCGCTTGCCCTCGCCGTACCGACGGCATCCATCTCCGCCGCACCGCACGACCGCGCCGCCGCCTGGACACTCACCGCGCCGCTCACAGAACCCGTGTGGTTGTGCCACCCCGGCGACCCCGCGACGGCCTGCGGGGAGGCGTCGGGGACTTATCCCGACAGCGGGGCGGTGCCCCTGTCGATCACGGTCGCCTCACCGCAGGGCACCACGGTGGAGTGGCCCGCCGCCGGCGAGCCGGCGGTGGACTGCTTCTACGTCTATCCGACGGTCGACCTCCTCCCGAACCCCCTCGTTCGGGTGGGGTCGCTGCCCCCGTCTGCGCGCGACGATGACGTCGCCGTTCTCCTGGCGCAGATCGGCCCTCTCACGGGGCAGTGCCGCATCTTCGCGCCCCTGTATCGCCAGAGCACGCTGCCGCAGATGGCGCTCAGCGTCGTCACCGGCAGCGATCCGTATCCCGGGCCGGGCTTCGCCGATGTGCAGCAGGCCTGGGACGACTACTGGGCGCACGACAACATCGACCTCACCACGGGCACGCGTCGCGGTGTGATCGTTCTGGGACACTCCCAGGGCAGTGTCGCGGTGGAGAAGCTGCTCCAGCACTCCGTCGACGGCAACCCGGCGACGACGGCACAGCTCGTGAGCGCCGTCCTGCTCGGCGGGCAGGTGCAGGTTCCGCTGGGAGCCGGCGCCGGCGGCGGAAACGACCCCGCATCCACGTTCCAACACCTGCCGCTGTGCGAACCCGTCGCAGCCTCGGTGCAGATCGGCTGCGTCATCGCCTACTCGAGCTACGAGACCGTCGACGGCGGTGCGCCGCCGTCCGGCAGCCTCGCCGCCAATCTCGATGCCGGGCACCGCATCGCGTGCGTGAACCCTGCTGCTGTCCTGGCCGGCGCGGCGGCGGATGCCGAGACAGCGCTCGGTCCGATTCTCCCCACGCGCCGGCTGGTGCGCGGCAACGCGCTCGCGCCGAACGGCGCTCTGACCCATCTCTTGACCGACTACACCCTGCCGACCGACCCGACGGGGTACCGCGCGCAACCGGGTGCGCTCTCCGGCCGCTGCGCGTACGCCGGTGATGCCTCCGCCAACAGCTCCTGGCTCCAGATCACCGACCATGCCGGCTTGCTTCCCGACACTTCGGACTCCGCCCTCGGACTGCATGTCGTTGACTACAACGTCGGTCTCGGCAGCCTGCGCGCCCTGCTGTCCGCGCAAGCGGAACGGTGGGCGGCGACGCATCCGTGAGGGTGGGGCCGCTCATCGCGCCGTCACCCGCGGGCGAAGAAGGTCCGCTCGTGCTGCGCCGATACGCGGAAGGCGTCCCGCATCGCGCGACGCCCGCCGTCGTCGGCCGATGCCGCCGCCCGGGCGACGATGTCGATCGCCTGACGCGTCGACGCGGCGAAGACCGGGTCGGCGTAGGTGTCGAGCCACGAGCGGTACGGGTGCGTCGGATGCGAGAGCGGGTGCAAGCGTTCTCCGACGTCCTGGTACACCCAGAAGCAGGGCAGCAGCGCGGCGATGAGCACCCGGTACCCCCCTCGCGCGGCCGCAGCCAGCAGGTGGTTCAGATACGCCGTCGTCACCGCATCGGGCTGCACCTCGCGCGTGCGCTCGCCGCCGAGCCAGCTCTCGTGAAGCTGCAGCTCACCCAGGATGGCGTTCTGCGCGCACCCCGCCCAGAACGCACGCTCGTCCGAGGTGGGGGCGAGGAGGGACGCCTCGGCCAGCACGCGCGCGTAGTCGCGGAGGTAGAGCGCATCCTGTGCGAGGTAGTCCACGAAGCTCTCGCGCGTAAGGGTTCCGGCGCCGAGTGCCTGCACGAACGGGAGCCCGTCGATGTCGTCGCGGATGTCGGCGATGTTGTTCCACCATTCCGCTTCGATCTCGGCGGGCGTCGGCGCGGTGTCGATGCCGCCGCGTGCCCACAGCCCGGCGAAGTGGCTCACCGGCCCGTTCCCGGAGCCGACCTGCAGGGCCGCGCCATGTCTGATGCTCTCGGCGAGCCAGCGCTTCGAGTCGGCGATCGCCGTGGGCCAGTGACCGCTGCGGGCGATGCGGGTCGCGACGGCCGATGACAGGGAGCAGCCGGTGCCGTGGGTGTTTCGGGTGTCGATGCGGATGCCGGGAAACTCGGTCACTGCGGGGGCGGCATCCGACGGCTGCACGAGCGCGTCGGGCAGACTCTCTCCGGTGAGGTGACCGCCCTTGGCCAGCACTCGCACCCCGTACCGGTCGCTGACGCGGCGCGCCTGCTCCCGCACGTCCGGCCAGGTCGCGGCCACGGGCTCCTCGGCGAGGAGGGCGAGCTCGGGGACGTTGGGGGTCACGAGGTCGGCCAGCGGCAGCAGTCTCCGCAGCGCACCCTCGGCATCCGCATCGAGGAGCCGATCCCCGCTGGTGGCGATCATGACCGGATCGAGCACGATGACGGGCGGGCGCACCCGGGCGAGCCATCGGGCCACCGTGTCGATGACCTCGCTCGTGGCGAGCATGCCGATCTTGACCGCGTCGATCTCGATATCGTCCGAGACGGCGTCGAGTTGTTCGGCGAGGAACGACGTCGGGGGGACGTGCACGGAGCGCACGCCCCGGGTGTTCTGCGCGACGAGCGCCGTGACGACAGCCATGCCGTAACCGCCGTTCGCGGCGATGCTCTTGAGGTCGGCCTGGATTCCCGCCCCGCCGGTCGGGTCCGTGCCGGCGATGGCCAGCACCCGCGGGGTCTCGCGCAGCCCCGTCATGCGGCATCCCATGCGGCGCGCAGCATCCGCGCGGCGGCGGCAGGCTCGGCGGCCGCGCAGATCGCGGAGACGACAGCGGCTCCTGCCGCGCCGGCACGGCGCAGCCCCGGCAAGTCACCCGCGCCGATGCCGCCGATCGCGACCGCAGGCAGATCGGTCTGCGCCGCCAGCCGCGCAAACCCGTCGTGCCCGAGCGGCGGGGGCGCGTCGCGTTTGGTCGCGGTCGCGCGCAGCGTCCCGATGCCGACGTAATCGACGACGCCGGAGGCGGATGCCGCCGCCAGCTGCTCGGGCGAGGACGCGCTCAGGCCGAGGACGGCGTCGGGTCCGATGAGTTCCCGGACAGCGCGGGCGGGGAGATCGGACTGTCCGACGTGCACACCCGAGACCCGGGCTCCTGCCGCGCGGGCGGCGAGGAACACGTCCACCCGGTCGTTGACGACAAGCACGACATCGGGTGGGACCACCTCCGCGACCCGCAGCACGGTGTCGAGAAATCGGCGGGCCGGAGCGTCCTTCTCCCGCAGCTGAACGGCCGTCACGCCGTTCGCCGCCGCCGCACGCACGACATCGACGAGGTCGTGCCCGGCCGCGGCGGCGATGGCGGTGTCGGTCACGAGGTAGACGGACAGGTCGGTGTTCACGCGATCACCGCCCGAGCGCGCACGGTGTCGGCGTCGATGCGCGACAGCTCGTCCAGGAACAGCGGCGCAAAGGTGCCCGGCCCCGCGGCGCGCTCGGCCGCGAGCTCGGCGGCGAGGTTGTAGACGGTGATCGCTGCCACCGTCGCCGCGAAACGATCGCGGGTCACCCCCGCGAACGCCGCCATCACCGCCCCGAGCGCGCACCCTCCGCCGGTGATGCGGGTGAGGAGAGCGTCGCCGTTACCCAGTCGCACCTCACGGGCACCGTCGGTGACCACATCGACGGGTCCCGAGACCGCGACGATGCCGCCGACCTCCCGGGCGACACGGCGGGCGGATGCGACGGCGTCCTCCACCCCGTCCGTCGCGTCCACGCCGCGCCCACCCGCACCGGCACCGTCGAAGGCGATGATCTCCGAGGCGTTGCCGCGCACGAGCGACGGACGCTGTGCCTTCAGCTCCGCGGCCAGCGACGTGCGCACCGGGAGCGCGCCGATCGCGACCGGATCCAGCACCCAGGGCGTGCCGGATGCCGTCGCGGCGGCGGCCGCCTCGCGCATGGCGTCCCGCTGGTCGGCGGCGGGGGTGCCGAGGTTGATGAGCACGCCGGAGGCGACCCGGGCGAACGGCCCCGCCTCGCCGGGGATGTCGACCATCGCGGGGGCGGCGCCCAGGGCGAGCAGCGCGTTCGCGGTGATGTTCGTGACCACCGCGTTGGTCAGGCACTGCACGAGAGGCGCTTGGGCGCGCACCTCGTGCAGCAGGAAGATGGTGGACTCGGTCGGGTTTTCCGGCGCGCGCGTCATGTGCGACATCCCTCCGCTCGTGCAAACGAGATCAGGTTCGACGGGTGTGATCTCAGCCCCGGCGGGGCACCCCGTGTCGTAGAAGTGGGTTCAGCTTACGGCGTTCGCGCGGCCCTCGGTGCGGACACCGTCGCCCGTCCGACGCGCGCCGCTCAGACGGGCGTGCTGCCGATGACCGAGAGCATCTGCAGCTTCTCGTAGGTCTCGGTGCCGGGTTCCGCGGTGTAGACCAGCAGCAGATGCGACTGGTCGGGGTCGACAAGCGTCTGGCATTCCAGATCGAGGAGACCCAGTTCCGGGTGGATGAAGCGTTTGCCGACCGCGGGACGCACACCCACCTCGTGGAGCTGCCACAGCGTGCGGAACTCCGCGCTCTGCGCCCGCAGGAGCTCGGCAAGGCGGGCCGCGCGCGAGTGCGGGCCGCGTGTCGCGATGAGCTCCCGCAGCCCCGAGGCGAAGATCCGTGACAGCTGGTCGTGGTCCTCGGCGGCGTAGCGGGCGCGCACCCCCGGATCGGTGAACCATCGGTAGCCGAGGCTGCGCGCGGGGCCGGAGTACCGCGTCAGATCCCCCGTCAGCGCCACTCCCATCCTCGATTGCCGCAGGGTCTCGCCGAGCTCGGTGACGATCTCGGCGGGGGTGTCGTCGAGGCGATCGAGGATGCGCAGCAGCCCCGGCGCGATGTGTTGATCGTTCGCGGCACCACGGACCGGCGGCGTGTATCCGGCGAGCCGGAAGAGATGGTCGCGTTCACGGTGGCGGAGGTGGAGACCCTGCGCGATCGCGGCGACCATCTGCTCGGACGGCTGCGGACCGCGGCCGCGCTCGAGGCGGGCGTAGTAATCGGTCGACATGTGGCACAGCACCGCCACCTCTTCGCGACGAAGACCCTGCGTGCGGCGACGCTGACCTCGCGGCATCCCGACGTCTTCCGGTTGCAGCGCCTCGCGTCGGCGACGCAGAAAATCCGCCAACCCGGTTCGATCGATCTCCATCGGCATCCTCTCGTCGTGTCTGTACCATCGTCGGGCTTCGAGATCACGAGAGCCAGGGCCCGTCGATCCCCCGCTGAGCGGGGGGGGTGGACCGCGCAGCCGTGGATCGTCAGACCGTGGATGCGTGCGCGTGCGTGACGCAGAGTCGATACCGAACCGCTCGTCTCGCAGAAGGAGCCCCACCCATGGCACGTACGCCGATCGACATCGTGATCCCGGACCTGAGCGGCAAACGCGTCGTCCTGACGGGCGGCAGCGACGGAATGGGGCTGGTCATCGCCGCGCGGCTCGCCGCTGCCGGCGCTGAGCTGATCCTTCCCGTCCGAAACCCGCGCAAGGGAGACGCCGCGATCGCGACGATTCGGGAGAGTGCCCCTGAGGCCACCGTGTCGCTGCGACACCTCGAACTGTCCTCACTCGACTCCGTCGCCGCGCTGGGCAGGACGCTGCTCGACGAGGGCGATCCCATCCACATCTTCATCGGCAACGCCGGCATCATGAACCCGCCCGAGCGCCAGACCACCGCGGACGGATTCGAGTTGCAGTTCGAGACGAACCACCTGGGGCACGCGGCGCTCATCGCGCACCTGATGCCGCTCCTGCGCGAAGGCCGCGCACGCGTCACGCTGCAGATCAGCATCGCTGCGAATCAGGGCGGTGTGAACTGGGACGACCCGAACTGGGAGCGCTCGTACGACAGCATGGGTGCCTACAGTCAGTCGAAGATCGCGTACGGTCTGTTCGGGCTCGAGCTGAATCGGCGCAGCGCCGAGGCCGGGTGGGGCATCACCGCGAATCTGTCGCATCCCGGCGTCGCGCCCACCAACCTGCTCGCCGCCCGTCCGGAGATCGGACGTGCCGAGCCCGTTCCCGCCCGCCGGCTGATCAGCGTTCTGTCGCGGATGGGGATCATGGGCACGGTCGCCACAGCGGCGCTCCCCGCGCTCATGGCCGCAACCTCACCCGGAGACCCGGGCGGCACGTTCTACGGGCCGAGCGGCATCCGTGGTCTCGGCGGGCGCCCGGCGGAGCAGCCCCTCTACTCACGGCTGCGCAGCCCGGAGGACGCGTCTCGGATGTGGGAGCTCACCCAGCAGCTGACGAACGTGCCGTTGCCCGCCGTCTGAGCCGGTTCTGGGCGCCCGCGATCCGGTCTCTATCGCAGGTCTCGCACGAACGCGGTGATGTCCGCGGCGAGCAGGGAGGGTTCCTCGTGCGGCGCGAAATGACCGCCCCGCGGCATCTCGGTGTACCGCACAACGTGCCCAGCCGGCGCTGCAGGATGTCGGCGACGATCACGGCGGAGCGCGCGACGGCATCGTGATCGGCGGATGGCGACTCGACCGTCACCAGGCGCTCCAGGTCGGCGAGGACTGCTCTCTGCCCCGCGATCCGCGCGTCCCAACAAGGAGACAACGCCCTGCCCGCCTCCGAAGCCGAATTCACCGGCGCACGGCTCCCTCGAGTCGTTGCGGGCGCGTCAACGGGTGACGTTGTGCGCCAGGCGAAGCAGCGGGTAAGGCCGGCCGGCCTCGTCGGTGGGACTGCGTCTGACGATCTCGAAGCCGTGGTGTTCGTAGAACCGTAACGCTGAGGTGTTCTGCTCGTTGACGTCGACCCTGGTGACGTGGTGGTTCGTGATGGCGTGGTGGAGAAGCGCCGCGCCTACTCCGTTGCGGTGGTGGGCGGGGTCGACGAAGAGCATCTCCAGCGATTCGTCGAGGACTCCGCAGAATCCCACCGTTCGACCGTCGACTTCTGCCGCGGAGAGGGTCACGGATGGGAAGTACGCGGTCCGAAGGCGTGCCTCGATCGCGTTTCTGTCGCCGATCGTGAGGAAGTCATGTGTCGCGTCGATCGCTCGTCGCCAGATCTCAACGAAGGCCGCATAGTCGGACTCCCCTCGGGAGCCGCGGATGGAGATCGTCCCGCCGGAATCATGCGACGCGGGCGTGGACGCCGTCCGGTCGGTGATCGCACGGATGACCGCGGCCATGTCGAGTGAGCCGTCGCCCCGCTGCACGGCTTCGTCGTAGAGGTCACGGCACACGTCCAGGAGCGGGCTTGCGATGCCCCGGCCGCGTGCAGCCTCGGTGATCAGCGCGCTGTTCATCAGCACGTCCCGAATCGCTGCCTGTGGGGCCCAGTCGTCCGTGACGATCTTCTCGCTCTTCAGTCGAGAGATCGGAGAGGACATCTGACCCGCATCGAGGATCTGACGGAGAGCATCGAGGGAGAGCCCGTGTTGCTGAGCGAAATGGAAGGATTCCGCGAGACCGGTGACCAGCGCGATGAGGAAGACGTTGACGGACAGTTTCATCGTGAGCGCCGCCGGTACCTCACCGCAGTCGGTGACGGACGCGCACAGGTGCTCGATGATCGGCGAGACCTCGCATACTGCCCGCTCGGGTCCGGCGAGCATCCCGACCAGCGTGCCCTCTTCGGCGGGACGGCGGGATCCCGACACGGGTGCCTCGACGAACATGCCCCCCGCAGCCCGGACTTCTTCATCGAGTTGGCGCGAGTACGAGGGCGGCACCGTCCCCATGTTGACGATCGTCGTTCCCGCGAACAGGTCGGCCCGGCGGTGCCCAGCCTGGCCGAGAACGGCGTCGATCGCCTCCGTGTTGGCGAGCATGAGGATGACGATCCGCGAGCGATCGAAGACATCCGCCACGCTGTGAGCGGCCTGCGCGCCCGCACGCGCCAACACGTCGACGGCCTCGGGCGACCTGTTCCACACCACCAACGGGACCCCACCCCGCACCAGACGAAGCGCCATCGGCTCCCCCATGATCCCCAGACCGATGAACCCGATCCTCTCGTGCAGCTGCCCCATCACGCACTCCGCGCCGGCAGGTGTCCGGCCGCTCGTGCACGGGCGAGCAGAACTCCACGCTGTACGAGGATCACAAGACCGAAGTACGCCAGGAGCGTGGTCTGCGCAAGCGCCGGAGTGGTCATCAGAAGCTCACTGAGCAGATGCTGCCCCAGGCCGACGACCCACAACACCGCCGTGACCACCGTGCCGCGCTGCGTGAGCTGGCCATCCCGGCGACGCAAGCGGACCGTGAACGCCCGGAAGGTTGCCAGCGCCCAGCCCAGCAGCGCGCTGACCAGGAGCACCACGACGTCCCACGACGTCACCGGAGCCGACGGAGCGAACCTGGAGACCTGGAACAGCCCGTAGGCGAGAACGATCCAGCCCAGCAGCGCCCGCTCTTTCACCGGGCGCTCGGTGAGCTGCCGATACAGCAGCCAGATCAGAACGGCTGCCGCGATCACGAGATTCATCGCCCCTCCTGCCCCTCCAGAGCGGCTCCCACCTCGAGAGCGGCTTCGAATCGGTCGCACCAGGCGAGATTGAGGTCGCAGTACTCGACTCCGTAGTCCTTCAGCAGGTCAGGGACGCCCGCCACGGAATGCCGTTCCTCCTCGGACCAGGTCTCCCCCGGGAAAAGCGAGACCAAGTGCTCGCGAAAGGACGTGAAGTGGCTTCGGCGCTCGGCGATCAGCGCCGCCGCCGCCGTTCTGTCGACGCGCGCGGCGAACATCAACTTGACCATGTTTTCGTCCCGGGTCGCGACCGGCGGGGACGGCGCGCGCAGCCACAGCCGCAGCGCACGACGCCCTGCATCGAGGAGCCGCCACACCTGCTTGCCGCGGGCGTCGTCGCCGGCACCCACCGGCGCGATGAGACCCTCGAGCTCGAGCTTCTTCAGCTGCGGATACAGCTGACCGTCGCTGAGCCCCCAGAACGGGGTTCGCGCGGCAGCACGCCGGATCCCATACCCACTGCGCGGATGCAAGGCGAGGTAGCCGAGAATGGTGCTTCCCGTGGGTGTCTGATCGACCATCCTCAGACTATATCTCTGGCAGAGGCATGATTCGGAGTTCCAGGGCGAGTGCGCGAGTTGCCGGATTCCGCCCGCACCGCCGCGGATGCCGCATCTGCGTTGGACTGCGAGGTGGGGGCCATCGCGAGCAGCTTGCTCTTCCTCGCCGATGACGAACCGGTTCTGTCCGCGTCGCCGACGACTGAGGATGCTCAGGCGCTACGGACGGAGCGGAGGAATGAGCGCCCGCCCGCACTCACGCGAAACCTGCCTTCAGGGCATCGAGATGGGCGCGGCTGGCGCGGGCTGCGGCATCCGGCATCCGATTGGCGATCGCGTCCACCACGACCGCGTGCGCATCCTGCATGAAGCCGATTGTCTTCGTCGTCCCCGTCCGAACCGCGCGGTGCATAGCTTCGGGGCCGGCGATCTCGCGTCCCTGAAGTTCGCTTTGCAAGGCAGCCACAGTGACGCCTGCGAACAGGGCAGCGAAGTCTTCAACTGCGAGCCCAAGCCCCGCCAGCTCCCAGTCAATGACGCGCACTGCGAGATCAGCCTGCAGGGCGGAGCCAATGAGGAAGATATTGTCCGGCTTGAAGTCGGAATGGATGAAGGCAGTCTCGTCGTGCAGCGTCAGCCGACGACGATCGGACAATAGCCCCCAATCCTCGACGTGCCCGCACTGCACGAGAACAGCAAGGATCGAGTCTGGCGTAGTCGCCCAATCCGAGATCATGAGTGGAAAGAGTCTGGGCTGCTCTGCCGTCGCGCTGGGCAGCGATCCCGCGGGAGAACTGTGGAGCCGCGCGAAGGCTGCTCCGCAGGCGAAGGCAATCTCATCGTCCTGAGGCCACGAGTTCAATAGGACATCATGCAGCGTGGTGCCGTCGATAGATCGATGCACGATGACGTCCGCATCCATGTGAACGGGTTTGTTCATGACGGCGACCTCTTCGGCGTGCGCCAGCAGCGCACGCTCATGAGCGAACCTCTCGGCACCGACAGTTCCAGGGCGCGCTTCGGCCGTGATGTACTCCGCGCCGCGGACGGTCACCCGCCGGATACGCGGGTGACAGGTATCGGCAGAGCCGAATTCCGCGATTCTCGGAGGAGCGCCGCAAAATCCTTCATCTTCACATTCCTTCATCCCTTCGCTCGATCAACGCTTGTCTCCGTGTTTCAGATCAGTTGAATCTCGCGCGCAGCGATCGCTGCCTGGAACCGGCTTCGCACTCCGAGAGAGTTCAGGATCGCGGCGACATGCCGTCGGTAGGTGCGGACAGAGATGCCCATAAGACTCGCCGAACTCGTGTCCGTAGCGCCGGTCGCGAGCTGCCGGAGTATCTCCAAGTCCATGGCGGAAAACGTGGCCGTGCCGGCCCGGCCCGCTTCGTATGAAGTGGACGACTGCGTCACACGGCGACCGAGTACGGTCCGATCCTCGAATGCGCTGGTCGCGAGACTCCACATCGTCTCGACAGCCACAGGGTCGGTCAGAAAGATACCAATCGTCCGTCGCGACATCGCGGACTGGCGGTTGCCACTTCGACAGTCCTGATCACGCTGCAAGATGAGCGCCTCACGGCCGTCGACGATTATGAGCTCGTGAGTCGAGTCGGAACCCAAAGAGAGTTCTCCGATCTTGTTCGCGAGAGCTTGAAGCATGGGCATTCGGCAAAGCCGCTCTCCGAGCGGCATGGTGATGTGTGCTCTCACCGTGACTCCGTGCGTATCGCAGACTGAGTACAGGACGGCGTCGAACAATTCCAGCGAACGGCCTGTCAACATGATCGTCAGATCGGACTTAGCCCGAGCGCAGAAAGCACCCACAAGCTGCACGAGCTGTGAGGAGGTGCTGGAGACGCAAGCTCTCGCAACTGCCGGGATCGGAGACGCCATGATTCACTTCACGCAGTTGTCCATGCGACTGGGTGGGGCCTGCAACATCCGCATTATGAGCGTCACCGCACCGGACGTTCAGGGCCTCGTGTGATGCGGCGCATCCTCATCCGAACCGCCGAGATCGCGATGCGCAGCGCGTATAGGGCTGCGACGGCAGCGGGGACGAGTATCTGCAGCCAAACTTGGTCGACGCGCCAGATGACGAGGGCGAGCGCGGCGATGAACACGACGATGCCGACGCGCGCTTCACGCCCCGGGGTGGCCCTCGAAGACCGCCGACAAACCGTTCCATCCCCTACAACAGAACACGTCACGATAGGGAACCATGCCCGCTGACACCGAGCCCGACCATCATCAACGGTCGCATTGATCCCAGAAGCAACAAGCATCTGACCGCCGATAGCGATGGCTTCTCGCGCAGTCGCGTTCGTAGGCGACAACGAGCGCATCATCTCCTCGGCTTTGCGGCAGAAATGCGTCAGAACGGCCTCACGGGGTTGGACCGGAGCGTGCGTCATCAGGGGCGAAAGTGCGGCGATCGCCCGCCACACCAGCTACTCACAAAGCCGCGGCGACTGTCGATGCGGACATCCGGGAGAAAGACACTGTGCCAGCTGCTCGCGCATCAGAGATGATCGTTGATGAACCGGACGATCTCGGTCAGGGGCGGTCGAGCTCCCTCGCGAAAAACACGCTCGCATCCTTGAGGATCTCGTTGGCCTTGCGAAGCTCCGCGTTCTCCCTCGGCAGCCGCTTGATCTCCGCAGCCGCCTCAGTAGTGGGGCCCTTGTTCGTCACATCTCAGTAATTGACCGATCTACATATTCCTGCGCGATCCGGAGACGGACCCGCGGACGCCGTCAGACCGGTGGCCCGGCCGGCCGCGAACGACGCTCACGACGTCGGCGATCCCATCGCCAGCCATTGCTCGCCCGTGATCTCGGGATGATCGAGCCAATAGCTCCCGTAGTAGTCGATGAACGGCGCGTACCCGTCGAGGATGCGGCGAAGCTCGGCGATGGCATCGATCCCCTTCGGCGCGAGATCGACGCGGAGATCCAGACGATGCCGACGCTGCCCGCGGACGGCGGTGATCATCGACGACGACAAGTGTTGGCGCCCTTCTCCACCCGCGGCGAGTCCCGCCTCCAAGGCGCGCATCAGCCGCTCTTCGAACGTCACGTCGGTGCAGCCTGCGAACGATTCCTCCATCGCCACGAGAACCTCGGGGCCGACCAGCCCGTTCCCGAGGACGGCATAGCCCTCCCCCACGCGGTGACCCGCGTACAGGCCGGGCTCGACGTGATCCCCGGTGTGGGCGGCGACGCGGCCGTCATCGAGGACGACGCAGATCTGACGGTAGTGGAAGAGCGGATCGGTTTGGGCAAGCCCCGCGAGGATCAGCGCGGGATCCAGGCCGGCACGCCCTCGGTCCAGCGCCCGGAGCCCCCAGCCTCCAGTCGGAGTGCCACTGGCTCGTCACCGCCGCCTCCCCCGATACCTGCGGGCACCGCGATGCGAGTGCGATGGACCCCGTGCCCTGGCAGACGCCGACCGCGCCGGTCAGCGGGTCTCGAGCGACGATACTGAAGGTCATTTCGACGTGATCTCCCATCGCACGACGACCTTGCGGAGCACCCGCACGATGAGGTTCAGCACGATGCCGAGCACCGACAGGATGATGAGGAGCGCGAACACGGCCGCCGTCTCCATCCGACCCTGTGCCTGGAGGATGAGCACGCCCAAACCCTTCTGCGCGCCGACGAACTCGGCGACGATCGCGCCGATCATCGAGTTGGCCACCGCCAGTTCGAGTCCGGAGAAGATCTGCGGCAGAGCGGCGGGAAGCATGAGCCGCGTCTGGATCTGCCAGCGCTTGGCGCCGTTGACCCGAAACAGGTCGACCTGGTCGCGATCCACGCCGCGGAACCCGTGGAGGGCGTTGACGAGCATCGGGAAGAAGGCGAGCAGCACGACAACGACGACCTTCGAGGGCATCCCGAAGCCGAACCAGATGATGAACAGCGGAGCGATCGCGACCTTCGGAATGGACTCGATCGCCACGATGTAGGGGAACACCACGGCGTACACGGTGGGGAACTGCGCCAACACGACCGCCAGCGCCAGGCCCGCGGCGACGCCGATCGCGAGCCCCGTCAGAACGATCGTCATCGTCGAGGCGGCGTTCTCCACATAGCGGGGGAACGCCCTGGGGTCTAGGAGGGCGGAGAGCACATCACTCAGCGGCGGCACCACGTACTCGGGGGTGTTCGTCCAGCCGGGCACGAACTGCCAGACCAGGAGCAGCAGTGCCAGCAGGCCGAGCGAGCCGACAGCGC
>Ga0207655_1001821_pt1 | contig 18441 bp, 14 predicted proteins | sample KBSM44metaG_FD_184398 | JGI IMG/M metagenome (GOLD analysis project Ga0207655, IMG submission 184398) | Miscanthus rhizosphere microbial communities from Kellogg Biological Station, Michigan, USA - KBS M4-4 metaG (SPAdes) (version 2) | ecosystem: Host-associated > Plants > Roots > Rhizosphere >...
GCTGCATTTACCCGATCACCAGGTGCGCTTGAGCGAGGACGACGAAAGCCTCTGGCAACAATTGCAGCCATTGTTCGAACAGGCGGGTTTCGATCCGCCGTGGGTGCGTGATCTGGCTAAAGCCACCGGCCATGACGAGGCTGCCGTGCGCCTGCTGCTGCGCAAGATGGCCCGGTTGGGACTGCTGCATCAAATCGTCCGTGACCTGTTTTACACCGAAACACTGGTGCGCCGATTGGCGGCTATGCTGGTGCAACTGGCCAGCGATAACCCGATGATTCAGGTCGCCGCATTTCGCGATGCCGTGGGCCTGGGGCGCAAGCGCAGTATTCAGATTCTTGAATACTTCGACCGGCTCGGCCTGACCCGTCGCTTTGGCGATCGACGCCATATCCGGCTCGACAATGCACTGGCCCAACAAGCCGCAGTCTGACTTCAAGGAAGGCAATCGCGCCCGGTGGCGCGGCCGGGCTTCAAACCCGGTTGGGGACGGCATCCGTTCCCGGGCAGGTTCGACTCCGGCTGCCTTCCGCCATTTCCATGGTGATCTCGATCACAGGTGCCCGAAGGTCAGCGGGTACTGGATGACGACGTAAACTCTGTCGATGTCATCGCCCGCCTGAGCGGTGTTGGCCCGATGAGACACATGGGACAGTTGCAGTGACAACCCCTTGGCGGAGCCTGACTGCACGATGTAGCGCAGGTCGATGTCGCGCTCCCAATGCCGCCCGCCATCGCCCTGTTGAGGTACGTACTCGCCGATGGTCGGGTCGAACGGGTTGTAGGCTCCACCCTTGGGCGCACGGGTGCCGTCGATGTCGCTGCCCCGGACATAACGCGTCATGAAACTCAGGCCGGGGATGCCATAAGCGCCGAGGTCGAGGTCGTAGCGTGCCTGCCAGGAACGTTCGTGGGCGCCGTTGAAGTCGGCGTACTTGATCGAGTTGGCCAGGTAAATCGAGTCGCCACCGACGAAGTCGAACGGTGTGTCGCCATTGATGCGTTGCCAGGCCAGGGTAAAGGCATGGGCATCCAGGGTGTATTTGCCCGAGAGGCTGTAGGCGGTGTTGTCGATGGCACCGGCCAGTGCCTTGCCGGTGTCCTGCGTGCGGTACAGGTTGGCGTCGAGGAACACGGCGGACTGTTTCAGGTGCAGGTTGGCGTAATACTGGCGCCAGGTGTCGCTCAGCTCGGAGGCGTACAACGCGCCGCCGACAGGACTGTGTGTGAACAGGTCGGTGCCCAGAAACGTGATGCCCCCGGCCTCGGTATTGGCACCATAGCCGTAAAAGTTGCCCTTGCTTGTCGTGTTGTCCTGATTCTTGAACGCCGTGAAATGACCAGCCACCAGTTTCATGTTGTCGATTTCGTTGCTGTTCAACAGAAAGCCCGTGGCGTATTCCGGTTGCAGGCGTTTGTCGGAGGTGTCGAACACCGGGGTTTCCACGGTCATTTCACCGAAGGCCAGGGTGGTTCGGGAGGCCCTGATTTTCAGCGCGCCACCTGCACTGGAATAGTTGTCTTCGCTGCGACCGTCACTGTCCAGCGGCAGTAACCCGGTTCCCGAATGCCCTTTGCCGCCGTCGAGCTTCAGCCCCATAAACGCGTGGCTGTCGACGCCGAAACCTAGCGTGCCGGGGGTGAATCCGGATTCAAATGAGCCGATAAAGCCTTGAGCCCACTCTTGTTTGTAGTTCTTGCCCGAAGGCTGGGGTGAGCGGTAGTCGCTGTTGAGGAAGAAATTTCGACTGAGCACCTCAAGCTTCCCGCCCTCGAGAAATCCTTGCGCGGAATCCGGTGCCTCATCCGCCAGGGCTGTTCCGGCAAAAAACACGCAGAGCCAGAAGGACGCCCTGGGTACGTCCTTCCTGCCGGAAATGCGCGGGAGGGTTTGTAAAGAAAACATGATTGATCTCCCGCTTGAAACAGCGACTCCGAAGAGTCGCTATTTATTCTCAATGGCCTTCAGAGGCATGGAACATGGTCTTGGCGTAGATCAGGCCCAGACCATAGGCACCACCGTTGGCGATGGAGGTTTTCACCGTCTCGTCGTAAGTTTCGGTCCGTGCCCAGTCGCGCTGCAGTTCAAGCAGGTATTGCAGCGAAGTCATTGGGCGGGCACCGAGCTGGATCATGCGTTGCACGGCCATTTCATGGGCTTCGATGGAGACATCGCCACAGGCATCGGAGATGAAGTACACCTCGAAGCCTTGGTCGAGGGCCGACAGTGCCGGGCCAACGATGCACACGGAGGTCCACAGGCCGGCCAGGACGATTTTTTGTTTGCCGATGGCGTTGACTTCAACGGCAATGCGCTCGTCTTCCCAGGTGTTCATGCTGGTACGGTCGATCACTTTGTGTTCCGGGAACACCGATTTGATTTCGTCGAAAATCGGGCCGGAGAAGCTTTTCTCGGCAACGGTGGTGAGGATGGTCGACACCTTGAAGCCCCGGGCTGCCTTGGCCACCAGTGCGGCGTTATTGCGCAGGGTGACGGCATCGATCGACTTGGTCGCAAAGGACATTTGCGACTGGTGATCGATCATGATCAGGGTGTGGTCGGTCGGGTTCAGCAGGGTTTTGCCAGGTGCTGCTTTTGCGATGGCCATGATGATGTCCTTGCAAGTGGATTGTGGGTGGTTCACAGGGCCTATGGTTGCGTAGATTTCGATGCGGATATTGAGTCGATGTGCTGTCTTTGATTAACGGCGCATCAGCACAAAGGCCGTCAACAAACACATCTATGACCTACGCTTGTTTCCAGACGCATGCTCACCGAACAGGGGTTCTCCCTGATCGAAAACAACAAGAACGGCTATCCGGAGACGTCTCATGTTTGCACTGGCCCGTCGATTCAGCAGCAACCTCGCCGCTTTCATTACCGCAGCCGCACTCGCATCACCCGTTTTTGCCCTGGACACCGTCAAGTTCATGGCCCCAGGTTCCGTGGGCGGCGGTTATGACCAGACCGCGCGAGTCCTGGGCAAAGCCATGGTCGAGGCCCAAACGGCCAAAGCCGCCACCTTCGAGAACAAGGGGGGCGCCGGCGGGACCCTGGGGTTGGCGCAATTTGCCAACGCCACCAAGGGCGACCCCGATGCGCTGATCGTGGTCGGCGCGATCATGGTCGCGTCCATCGAGCAGAACAAACCGCAAATCACCTTGAAGGACGTAACCCCGATCGCCCGGCTGTTTACCGAATACAACGTGATCGCCGTACGCGACGACTCGCCATACAAAAACCTGGAGGACTTGCTCAAGGACTTCAAAGCCAACCCGTCCAGCATCAAGTGGGGCGGTGGCTCCAAGGGTTCGATCGACCACATCGGCATCGCCGAACTGGCGAGCAAAATGGACATCCCCGTCAACAAGGTCAATTACGTTGCCTTCGCCGGTGGCGGCGAAGTCGTTGCCGCGGTGCTGGGGGGGCACATCACGGTGATCACCGGCGGCTACGCTGAGCTGGCCAAATACGTGCAGTCCAAACAGTTCCGCTTACTGGCCGTCGGCGCGCCCAACCGCGTTGAAGGCATCGACGCACCGACCCTCAAAGAGTCTGGCTACGACGTGACGATCGGCAACTGGCGGGGTGTTTACGGCGCCGCGGGCCTGACGCCTGAACAGCGCAAGGCACTGACGGAAGCCGTCCTGACCGCCACCAAAAGCGCCGTATGGCAGGAAAACGTAAAAACCAATGCGTGGTCGCCGAGCATTCTGACCGGGGATGATTTCGGCAAATTCGTCGACGAGGAGCACGGACGCCTGCGCGCGATGCTGGCCAAGGTCGGGCTGCTTTGAGATGGCCGGGCGCTGGAGCGTAAGGCCGGCCCAACTGGCGATTGGCGTCGGTATTGTCGTGATCAGTGCGGTATTGGCGGTCGGCGCCTCGCGGTTTCCCGCCGAGATGGGGTTCGTCATCATGCCGGCCTACGTCTATCCCTATGCCGTGGCGGCATTTCTGGGCGCCGTCGGTCTGTTGATGGGCTATCAGGCGCTCACCGGTGGTTTTCGCAACCTCGCCGATGATCATGAGACTTCCGGGGCCGAGCCCGGCGGCAAGTCCGGGGCGACCTGGGTTACGGCAGGGCTGCTGGGCGTGGCGTTGCTCATTTCCTACATCGGCTTCGTATTGGCTGCTGCATTGCTGTTTGCCTGTTCGGCGCGGGGCTTTGGCAGCCGCAGCCCGGTGCGGGACCTGGCCATAGGCATCGCTCTGGCACTGCCGATCTACTGGCTTTTCACCGCCGGGCTAGGGGTTTCCCTTCCGCCCTTGATCAACGCCTGGATCTGATCCAGGCCGAAGGAGGTCGACAAGGTGGATATTCTCTCGAATCTGGCCGTCGGCTTCGCTGGCGCGCTGACACCGATCAATCTGATGTGGGGTTTTATCGGTTGTCTGCTGGGCACTGCAATCGGAGTATTGCCGGGGATCGGCCCGGCGCTGACCGTCGCCTTGCTGCTGCCGATTACCGCCAAGGTCGATCCGACCGGGGCACTGATCATGTTCGCCGGCATCTATTACGGCGCTCAGTTTGGCGGCTCCACCACCTCGATCCTGCTCAACACGCCAGGGGAGTCATCCTCGATGGTCACGGCCCTGGAAGGCAACCTCATGGCCCGCAACGGACGGGCAGGCCCGGCGCTGGCAACGGCCGCCATCGGTTCATTCGTGGCTGGCACCATCGCAACGATCTTGCTGACGTTGTTCGCGCCCCTCGTAGCCACGCTGGCGCTGAAATTCGGGCCGGCGGAGTATTTCGCGATTCTGGTGCTGGCCTTCACCACCGTGTCGGCAGTGCTCGGCGCGTCGATGCTGCGCGGCTTTGCTTCATTGGGCATCGGGCTGACCATCGGTTTGATCGGCCTCGACTCGACGTCAGGCATTGCCCGCTACACCTTGGGAGTTCCCGAACTGGTCGATGGCATCGAAGTGGTACTGGTCGCGGTGGGGTTGTTTGCCGTCGGTGAGGCCTTGTACGGCGTACTTTACCAAAAGGAAGAAACGGCCAGCCGACACCGCCTGACCTCGTTGTGGATGACCCGCGCAGACTGGAAGCGCTCGGTCCCGGCGTGGCTGCGGGGCACCTTGATCGGTTTTCCCTTCGGATCGATTCCGGCCGGTGGCGCGGAAATCCCGACGTTCCTGTCCTATTCCACTGAACGCAAACTCAGCAAGTACCCGAAAGAATTCGCCGCCAGCAAGGGCGTAGGCGCCATCGAAGGCGTCGCAGGTCCCGAGGCGGCGAACAACGCGAGCGCCACCGGCTCACTGGTGCCGCTGCTGACCCTGGGCATACCGACCTCCGCCACGGCGGCGATTCTGTTGGCGGCGTTCCAGAACTACAACCTGCAACCGGGGCCGCTGCTGTTCCAGACCTCGGGCGAGTTGGTCTGGACCCTGGTGGCCTCTTTGTACATCGGCAACGTCATCCTGCTGGTGCTGAACCTGCCGCTGGTGGGGCTGTGGGTCAAACTCTTGCAAATCCCTCGGCCGTACCTGAACGCCGGGATCCTGGTGTTCGCCACCATCGGCGTGTACGGCATGCGCCACTCATCCTTCGACTTGTTTCTGATGCTGGGTATCGGCTGGGCCGGGGTGTTGATGCGCCGCTTCGACTTCCCCGTCGCCCCGGTGATCGTCGGCATGCTGCTGGGGCCGATGGCGGAAAAACAACTGCGTAACGCCTTATCCATCAGCCAGGGCGACTGGATGATATTTGTGACGCAACCGATTGCAGCGTCGGTGCTGGCGGTGACGTTGTTGGTGCTGTTGGTGCCGTATTTGCTGCATAAACGCGGGATCAAATTGCATGAGGATGATTGACGGCTGATTGTCTGGCTCCCAGCGCGATCCATAACGGACGAGCAAGCCCGCTCCCATATGTGATCGCTGACGTGCACAAATAATGTGTTCACAGGCAATCCAGTGTGAGAGCGGGCTTGCTCGCGATCCAGCATTGCAACTGCCTGACACCCCCACTTAATTCTCGCCGCAAGGGACTGAGGAGTGGCCGCGCGATGGCCGAAAACCGGCTTACGCGACAGTCAGAGCCGAAACGCTTGTCGTCCTACCAGTAACCATTTTCCTTGCTGCTTTTGCCAGATCTGAAAGTTCTCGATTTCTGTGGGAACAATCTCGGTGCCCTTGATGGCTTGCGCCGAAAAATGATGGCGGACCAACGCCACATCACCCGAGACGGTGATTTTCTGGTTCTGCATCTCCAGCGTTTTGAAAGCGCTTTTTCCGGTCTCGATGTCGGCGATGAATTCTTTCTTGTCCTGGATTTTCCCGCTGGAATGCCCGTAGGACAGGTTTTCAGCGGTGAGCGCATTCAGTTGAGGGACGTTGTTGGTCAGCATCGCTTGAGTCAGATGGTCTACCGCAGCGGCAACATCCTTCTCGCTCGATGCGGGGGAGGCCGCCACGTAGCCACTGAACAGGCATAAAAAACCGATAATTAGCTTCACTTTTTTCATGGGTAATTCCTTGTTGTTATAGGTGCGAGGATGACAGATGAATTACGCAAACTCATCTGTCATCGTACAACATATCAGGTTTTTACCAAGTGATGCAGATATGGCATTAGCGAGTGCTAGGCCAGCCGTCCCTCATGAAACAGACGCGCGCCAATACGCTGAATTTCAGCTTCGCCCTGCGCCAGTGCCGCTCGGCTGGTGTGTACTGAATAACGCCCCATCACCAAATCATGTGGGTGCTTCACCGCCGAGCCCAGCACGAAAGACGTGTCGCCGTGCGCCACGAAATCGATGGGTTGGTCTGACTCCTCGAACACCGCCAACTCGCCAGTATTGACCGGGCCACCAACGCCCAGCCGACCGGCATTGACCGCCAGCCACGCCACGTTGTGGCCGGCGGGAGGTGTGTAGCGCCAGCGCTCTCCATCTTTCAAGCGCACGACGAGGTAGTTCATGTCCGAAGGTGCTGCAATCGCGCTTTGCGCTGCGCCATAGCGTCCGAGCAGCACACGCGCCGGGCCTGCTTGCGGGATCTGCGAGGGCGCCAGGTAGAGGCTTTCCGCCGGTGTGTTTTCGTGCGAAGCGGGCAGGGCGACCCAGAGTTGGAAGCCCGATATTGAGCTGTCGCCGACTGGTTTAGCGTCGTGCCACACGCCATTACCGGCGCGCATCCACTCCACACCTTCGGTGGGCAGCACGCCCGTCTTGCCCGTGGTGTCTTCGTACTCCACGCCGCCCTCAATCATGTAGGTCAGTGTTGCGATCCCTGAATGCGGGTGCATGCCGAAACCTTTCTGCCCGCCTTGGGGCTTGAAGCCGAAGAGATCAAGAAACACAAAAGGCTTCAACAACTGGCCCAGGTCGCCAGGGCTCATGAGTCGCGTGATCGGCCCGTGAGTGCTGCCGGATGTGCGGTGAACGATGGCGCGCGTTGGTGTTGCGATGATGCTGTTCATAGGTTTTCCTCAAGTCTTGAGCCGATCGCCTTGGGCATGGATCAGCGCGCTGCACCGAGCAAGGCCGCGGGCTTCTGCCGCCAGGCCACGAAGGCAGACATCGACAACAGCACCAAGGCAGGGGCGGGATTGCCGCCAATCACGAAGAGATGCGTAACCACTGCGCCGGTCATGGTCGCCGTCAGCAGCAGCCCGGCGAAAAAGCTCGTGACCGGGATGAGCAGCAACACAGCGCCAGCCACTTCAATGGCACCGGTGAGGTAGCGGAACCATTGCCCAAGGCCGACGGCATCGAACACCTGAACCATCTGTGGAGCGCCGGCCAGCTTGGCGATGCCGGCCGCAGCGAACGCCAAGGCCAGAAAGATGCGAACACCCCAAAGGATGCGATTTTGAATAGGGGGGAGGGATGAAGTTTGAGTCATGGAAAACGATGTCCTTGCCTGTGGTTTACGCAGTTAGAGGGCTAACTGCCGCGATGCAAGAAGGATAAGCGTGCCCGGATTGGTTGATTAGATGGCACAATTGGATTGAGCCCGTCCATTTTTTGCTGGAATTATCGCCTTATGCTCGACTTGAATGACATTGCCTTGTTTGTCCAAGTGGTCCGCAGCGGAAGCTTTGCCGAAGCGGCGCGGCGGCTGGGCATGCCGCCCAACACCGTCAGCCGGCGTGTCCAGCAGCTCGAGGCACAACTCGACACACGACTGCTGCAACGCTCCACGCGAAAGTTGACGCTGACTCATGCCGGGCAGGCTTTTCACGAGCGCTGCGTGGGCGCGGTGGACGGGCTGATCGAGGCGGGGCACGAGTTGATGACGGGCAGCCAGGAACCCAGCGGCTTGGTGCGCGTCGCGGCGACGGCGGATTTCTTCGACTTCTTCCCCATGGAATGGGTGGCTGACTTTCTTGCCGCGCATCCGCGGGTGCGGCTTGACTTCGTGCTCAGTGATGCCCGCGCCGACTTGATCGCCGAGCGTATCGACATCGCGTTTCGCGGCGGTCCGCTGCAAGACTCAGGTTACGTCGGGCGCCAGCTCTTCAGTGCAGGCAGCGAGGGCTTGGTGGCGAGTCCGGCTTACATCGCTGCTCGCGGTATGCCCGGTACGCTGCAGGACCTGGTGAACCATGACTGCGTGAGTTTCGCCCATCCCAGCGGCTTCACCACCTGGCGTCTGACCGGGCCTGAAGGCGTGGAGGAAGAGGTGCAAATCGCCAGCCGTTTTTCCGGTAACACGGCCCAGGCACTGCGCAAGGCTACGGTGGCCGGCCTGGGCATCGCGCTGCTGCCGCCGACGCTCGCCAGGCTCGATCTTCAGGCGGGCCGGCTTGTACGAGTATTGCCACACTACCAGCGTGCAGGCTTTGGCCTGCACGTGCTTTACCCGAGCCGGCAGCATTTGCCGTTGGCGGTATCGGCCTTCATTGAACTGGTGATGGAGAAACTGAGGGTGGAGGCATTCCCGGCGCAAGGCTGACCTATGCATATGCATCAGCAGTGATGGCTAAAAGCCTTCTATAATGCGCCGCCTTTGACGCCAGTGTACTCAACAGCCCGGTACTTCCTTGAAACGCGATCTTCGACTTGCCACTTTTCTGATCTTTCTGGTGTGTGTCTCCGTGGTGCTGCTGACGGCCTGGCAGACATGGACAGCCCGACAGAACACCTTGAGCGACATCAATACCGATACATTGAACCTGACTCAGGCGCTCAACACTTACACCGAGGGCACCTTCAAGCAAAGTGAAGTGCTGTTGCTGGGCCTGACAGAAAGGATCGAGAAAGACGGCACCGGCCCGGAGCAACTCAAACGGCTGAGCAAGTTGGTTGCCCAGCAGATGGATGCGCTCCCGCAATTAAATAATGTGGTGCTATATGACGCCCAAGGGGACTGGCTATTCTCGACCAGCATGCTGATCTCATCCAATAGCAACAACGCAGATCGGGCGTTCTTCAAGCATCACCGAGACGTCGCGGATCGCGGTATCTATATCGGCCCGGCGATTCTCAGCCGTGTCACTTGCGCCTGGGTGATTTCCGTCAGCCGACGCATCGATCACCCTGATGGAAGTTTTGCCGGGGTAATCGCCGCGACTATCAGCCTCGAACACTTCCTCAAACTTTATCGAAGCATCCACGTGGGGCAATTCGGCGCGATCAGCCTGACCTCATCCGAAGGGCGCCTGCTGGTGCGGTATCCCTTTCAAGTGGAAGACATCGGCCGTGACCTGTCTCACGCACCCATATTCTCCGAATACTTGCGCAACACCTCATCGGGCACCGTGGATTTTGCGTCGAAAGTAGATGGCATCCATCGCCTCTACGCATTCAAGAGAAACGATCAATATCCTGTCGTCACGACGGTTGCGGTGGGGCAGGCCGAGGCAATGCAAGCGTGGCTCAGTCAGACAAAGCAATCTGTCGCTGTGGTGCTGCTGTTGTTGGGGCTCCTGGTCGCACTGGGACGCCGGCTGATTTCCCACATCAGCCGGCGTATTCGGGCGGAGGAAAAGTTGCTCGCCACCCAAACCGCACTGATCGAGCTTAACCAGACGCTGGAAGTTCTCGCCAGCGAGGACAAACTCACCGGCCTCGCCAACCGCCGGCATTTCGATCAGTTCCTGGATGTCGAACTCAAACGCGCCAAGCGACTCGCAAGCCCGTTGTCACTGATTCTGATCGATGTGGACTTTTTCAAACGCTACAACGATCACTACGGCCATCTCGCTGGAGACGAATGTCTGCGGATCATTGGTCAGGCGATCAAACACTGTGTACGTCGCCCGGGAGACATGGCGGCTCGCTATGGCGGGGAAGAAATCGCCGTGGTGATGCCCAATACGGACGAAGCAGGAGCGTGCAAGGTGGCCGAGGCGATCCTGTCGGGTATTGCCGCCGAACAACTTGCGCATTTGTCGAGCCCGCTAGGTATCGTGACCGTCAGCCTTGGGGTGGCGACTTATGTCGCCGACGGCAGCGACCCTGATGAAAAGGCACTGATCGGTCGTGCAGACCGCGCACTTTATGCGGCAAAGTCGCAGGGGAGAAATCAGCTGAGCGTCGCGTGATCGAGCAGGCACTTGGAGGAAAGAGCGAACTATCGGCACGCGGCGCAACTATCGGTTCAAGTGATAGTGACAATCAAGAAACGCAAGTTCTGCTGGATCGGGTAAAGGCGGAAAATCGCCTCCATCGAAGACGCAGCTCAAGGAATTTGCGCGATGAAGACATTGACCCGACTGGCAATTGTCGCCCTGTTGATGGGCGGGGTTGTTACTGCTGCAACCGCCTACGCAGACGACGCCCAGTCGTGCCATTTTCTGCCCATCGCCGGCGCCAGTACCGGGTTGCAGCATTCGCAAACCGTCGGTGTGCTGTACAGCGAAAACACCCTGGACAACCTGCAATACCTCGAGCGTTACCACGATGTGGCGGTGAACGGCGCGCGCGATGCGCTGGATGCGCGGATTCGCGACGCGTTCATCAACAGCTCCGACCCAGAGTTGGCAATCGACTGGCTGATGAGTTCGTTACAGCAGCAGTTCCTGTCGGTGACCGTCTACAACAACCTCGATGCGTTGTTGCAGGCCCATCCGGATGTGGTGGTGATGCTCGATACGCATAACCGTCTGCTGACCCAACGCAACAGTCAGGTCGAAGCGCGTTTCGCCGCACGGTTCTACGACGCCAACCTGCAATACATCGGCAAGGCCGAAGGCGCCGTCGAGAAACAAATGCCTTCGGTCTGGGTACACCGTAAAGCGGCAGCCGAGATTGCCGCCCAGATCGATCAACAACGCGACCTGCAACTCAGCGCCTTGAAGCAGTTCGATGACTCGCTCAAAACCCTGGTGACTGCTGGCTGAACACCCGGACCATAACCGCAACGACAGTGACCCGTTGCGCAACGAAACAGATTTTTTACTTCAGGACTTGCACCGATGCGCCCTTTATTTGTTCCTGCCATGGCTTTCGCCACCTTGCTGCTGGCCGGTTGTGCCACTGCGCCGAACGACCCGACGCTGATCCTGCAGACGAAAAAAACGCCTGCCGAGTACGCCGATTGCGTGGTACCGAAGTTGCAGGGCAGCGCACTGAACCCGACGGTCTCGCAAACCCAGCGCAGCTACCGGATCGTGGTGCCGAGCAAAGTCGCCGCGGACAACGTCCTGGAAGCCTACAAAGCGCCGAACGGCGGCAAGGTGTTTTTGTATGAGCGCCACTTGCTGGCGTCGAACTTCATGCCTTCGAGTTTCGAACGTGCCGCGCAGGATTGCCTGTAACCCGTAACCGCTTTGAAAAATGCTCCTTTGGTTGGCCGCAACCAACCAATTTTTTGCCCCGTACCTTATGTGGTTTCGGGGCTTTTTTTTGCATGCAGGTTCGGGGGCTGGGAGCAGGGCGCCGGTACTTGCGCCAGAGACATCAACTGACCGGCTCGGCCTTGCAACTCATTGGCCCTGAGCCTGGCTTCTGGAATAGCACCACGTCGCCGTCTTGCCAGAAACTGTAATTCCCTTGGGAGTCCTTGCCTGTGTATCGGGTTCCCGAATCACTCGGCTCCTGGTTCAGGACGATCGAGGTGTTCGCCCATTTCAGGTACACGACACCAGGCTGCGTGGTGAAGAAGGTGGCGGCAACCAGCGGGTCAAGCCCTGTACAACGAAAAGCCAGGGGGCCCTCGGTGAGTCTGTATGGGTCCTTGGTTCTCACGATGGCCGAGCCTTGGCGCAGCTGGTACGCGCGTTCGGCATAACTGCGGACTGTGCACGTCTTGGGTACAGGTGTGGAGGCGCACTGATTGCGGGCATCGATCCAGAACTGCTGGTCGATCATGATTTTGTCCGGACGCGGCACTGAATGTTCATCCGTGAGCGCCAGGCGATAAAGACGCGTCAGTTCGATATCCATCTGCGCCAGTTGCGGATCACGACAGATAAGTTTTTCGACAGGCGCCTTTGCCTCGCCACAGTCGAAGCTGGTCTTGTAGGTTGGCGCAGCCATTACACAGGCGCTCGCCGCCGTGCATACGCTGGCAGCGAGTAGACAGCGGAAAAGGCTCGTGACCGTTTTCATATTGGCTTCACCCAGATCATTACGTGATGCCCGGATTGCCGTGGGATGTATCGATGCATTGAACAGTGATTCGTTCGCATTGGTGTATCGCAGTGTAAGTCAGTGCTCAGAACTTGCCATACCGCTCGGCGGCGGTGGGGTTGCAGGAAGGGGCTCGCCGAGAAGCGCGATCTGGTTTCAAGTAGCGCCCGTGGCGAGGGAGCTTGCTCCCGTTGGGCAGTGAAGCAGCCCCAAAACCCGTTGGATGTGCCGCATCAGGCCGACCGAGTCCATCGGCTCACGACTGCTTCGCAGCCGAACGGGAGCAAGCTCCCTCGCCACAAAATTCGTCTATACCCCGACATTGTCTGTGTTGTTTTTAATCTTTCGAGCACTGCAAATCCCCCCTCGGCTTGACTCAGGCTGTGAAATCGCTGGCGTGCAACTCCGTGACGCCCACCAGTGTGATTTCGAACTCGGGGGCGGCGTCGGCATCGACACTGCCGTAGAGAATGCCATCGGCAAAGCGTAGTTGGCCGGTGGCGTCGGCAGGGTCGAAGGCGTTGCTGCCGATGAAGGTGAACGCATCGATAGCAGTGGTCAGCGGGTTGGCGTCCAGGCCGGAGAAGTCCAGATGATCACCCTCGGTGCTCTTGAAACCGTTGATCACATCGCGTAAAGCGCCGGCGCCCATGTCCGACAGCGCATCAAACACGTAGGTATCCGCGCCAGTGCCTCCGGTGAGGTTGTCGGTGCCGGCACCGCCGATCAGCCGGTCATCGCCCGAACCGCCCACCAACGTATCGTTGCCCGCACCACCGTTCAGAACGTTCGCGCCGCTGTTACCCGACAGAGTGTCGGCGTAGGCGCTTCCCGTGAGGTTTTCGAAGAGCTTCACGGTGTCGAGCCCGGAACCCACGGTGTTTTGCTGCGCTGACGTCGAGAGGTTGACGGTAACGCCAGACGCGGCGCGTTCAAAAGACACCGTGTCATTGCCCTCGCGTCCGTCCAGCACGTTGTTGCCGGCTCCGGCGAACAGCGTGTTGTCCAACGCGTTGCCCGTGCCATTGGCGGCGCCAGTGCTATCGATATACAGATGCTCGACGTTGTTGCCGAGGGTATAGGCCGCCAGGCTGCTGTGCACGCTGTCGATCCCTCCGGACGCCGCACTGCTGTTGGTCTCGATCACGGCGTCGTCAGCGTTGTCGACATAGTAGGTGTCGTTGCCATCGCCGCCGCTCATGCTGTCGGCCCCTGCGGCACCATCGAGCACATTATTGCCGGCATTGCCGGTGATGAAGTTGTGCTGCTCATTGCCGGTGCCGTTGATGCCCGACACGCCGGTGAGCACCAGGTTCTCGAGATTGGCGCCCAGGGTCCAGCTGACCGAGGCCTGTACCGTATCGATCTGCGAGGTCGAGGTGTTGGTTTCCACCACGCGGTCGAGCACGTTGTTGACCACATAAATGTCGTTACCATCGCCACCGGTCATGGTGTCGGCGCCCAGGCCGCCATCCAGTGTGTCGTTGCCCGAGCTGCCCACCAGGGTATCCGCCTGGTCGGTACCGGAAATCATCGTCCGGTTGTTGTCGAAAATGTCCTGCACGCTGTTGTTGTCGTTGGGGTTGCCCTGGAAGCCAAGGTCATTGGCGATGTAGTCGGCCAGGCGCTGGCCGACGATTTCCGCCGATTCCTCGTGCAGGTGCCAGACGTCGTCGGGATACGTCAGCGGATCGACTTCGTGTCGCAAGGGGAGGTCGTTGTAGTCCACCGCCAGCTTGACGTCGGCGCGCTCGGCGGCAATGGCTTCCTGGGCGGCGTGAACATAGCCGACCCCCTCGACGATGGAGGCAATCTTCTCTTCCGAATAGCCACGGGCGCGCGCGGCGTCCTGCTCGTAGTGACCGGTTTCCATCATGTACACGTCGAAGTTGCCGAACTGGGCATGCAGGTAGTCAAACACCTTTAGGGTCGCAGCCTTGTAGGCCGCGGCTGCCGCTGCTTTGTCCGTGGCTTGGGCGATCTCCTGAGCGGCTTCCTCACCCTGGCCCCAAATGATGCCCATGGTGACGTTATTGATCGATTGCAGTTCGGAGCGCTGTTCGCTCAGCAGCGTCACGGCGCGCAACAGCGCAGCCCCGGGTTGGTCGGTGTCGGTCAGCCACCAGCACAACTTGAGTTCCTCGGCGCTGAGCGTCGACAGGCCGGTGACCGTGCTGCCGCCCACCGCGATGTCGATGCCGTTGCCATCGGCATCGGTGAACTGGCTGCGCACGTCATAGGGGGTGTAGCGATCCAGGTCGTTGACCAGCATCGAGGTGCCGGACTGATTGTCGTCCTCCGTCATGCGCAGCAGGCGCGCATTGGATTGGCCGAGGGTGGGCAGGTAGAGGATGTCCTGCTGGGCGTGCTGGCCAAACACGAAGTCACTGGCGGTCAGGGTGTTAAGGTAGTTGCCGCTGAGGGCGATTTCAAAGCGATTGCCATTGGCATCCGCTTCGGCGGACTTGATGTAGGTCTTGTCGCCGGCCGCGTTGAGGGTGATGTACAACGTGCCATTGTGGCCATCGCCAAGGCCGACAAAGCCCAGGCCTGACACATCGATTTTGTCGACGCCCGCGGTGAAGTCATAAATCGTGTCAGTGGCCGTGACACCACCCGTGTCGTAGTCGCGGTAGCTGTCGAGCAGGTTGGTATAGCGGAAGGTGTCGGCACCGTCGCCACCATACAGCGAGTCGCGTCCGGCACCGCCGTCGACGGTGTCGGCGCCAGTGCCGGCCTTGATCGTGTCGTTGCCACCGAGGCCGAGGATCAGGTCTGCACCCGCCGTGCCGTTGAGGGTTTCGGCATTGTTGGTGCCGGTGACAGTGTTGGCCACTCCCAAGGCGAAGCTATCGCTGGCCGATGCACCGGCTGGGTCTGTGGCCTTGACCAGCACGTCGTAATTGCCGGACGCGGTGCTGGTCGGCGTGCCGGTGAAGGTCAGATTGGTGGCATTGAAGCTCAGCCACGCGGGCAGGGCGCTGCCATCGGCCAGGGTGGCGGTGTAGCTGAGGTTGTCATTATCCGCATCGGTGAAGCTGGTGGCTGGCACCACGTAGGTGAACGGGGCGTTTTCGGTGGCGTTCTGATCCAGCAGCGGCGTGGCCAGAACCGGCGCGTGGTTGGTCGGTGACGACGTGGCGAAGACAAAGTTGGCGCTGGTCAGCTTGTCGAGGTAGTTACCGTTCAGTGCCACTTCGAAGCGGTTGCCATCGGCATCGGCGGTCAGGGACTTGATGTAAGTCTTGGTGCCGGCACTGTTGAGCGCCACGTACACGGTGTTGTTCTTGCCATCCCCCAGGCCGGTGAAGCCCATGGCCGAGAGGTCGATCTTGTCGGCGGTGATATCAAAATCGGTGATCAGGTCGCCAAGGTTGGCACCACCGGTGTTGTAATTGCGGTAACTGTCCAGGCGATTGGAAAACACAAAGGTGTCCGCTCCGGCGCCACCGGTGAGGGTGTCCATACCGGCACCGCCATCGAGTTTGTCGTCACCCGCGCCGCCACTGAGGCTGTCGTTACCCGCCAGGCCGAGCAGGGTGTCGGCCGAATCACTGCCCAGCAGCGAGTCGTTGCCGCTGGTGCCGGCGAGCACACGATTGAAGATGAAATTGCTGGCGGTCAGAGTGCTGGCGAGGTTGCCCGAGAGTATCAATTCGAAGCGATTGCCACTGGCGTCGGCATCGTAGTCCTTGATGTAGGTGCGGTTAGTGCTGGCGCTGTAGCTGACTTGCAGGGTACTGCCATGGCCATTGCCCAGGCCGGTGAAACCGAGGCCGGCGAGGTCGATCTTGTCCTGGGTGACATCGAAGTCGGTGATGGTGTCATCGAAGCTTGCGGTTGCGTTGCGGTAGCTGTCGGACTGAGTGGTGAAACGGAACGTATCGGCGCCGGTACCACCGGTGAGTTTGTCGATGCCTGCACCGCCTACCAGAATGTCGTCACCGGCCCCGCCATTGATGGTGTCGTTGCCGGCCACACCATAGAAAATCTCGCTGCTGGCGCTGCCCAGCAGGGTGTCATTGCCAGCTGTGCCTTGCACGGTGATCATCGGGACCGTGTCGCTGACGTAACTGCCGTCGCCATAGACCAGCGTCGCACCGTTGCTGGTGTGGCTGATGGTGTTGCCGATGATGGCGTTGCGATCAGTGCCGTCTTCATTGCGTTCCGCAACGCCGTAGGTCGACAGGTTGCTGCCGGTGATGATGTTGCTCTGGATGATGTTATCGCTGCCGTTGTAGTACTTGCCGGACACACCCAGGGTGTCGTTGTAGGACTGGATGATGATCTCCGGTACGGGGTTGCCCAGGGAATTGCTGTGGAGCGTGTTGTCGATAAGCTCGACGTGGTTGCTGCCGTAGATACGGACCCCGGCGCTGGTGTTGTCGTGAATGTCGACGCCGCTGACCGTCACCTCGCTGGACATTTTGATCAGCACCCCTTCGGCGCCGTTGCCATACACCTCGCCACCGGTGATCGTGATGTTGCTGGGGGAGGGGATGTTCTCGCTGCCGCGCTGCACCACGATGCCATTGCCGCCGTTGTTGTAGGCAACGTTATTGGTGAGCGTGAAGTCGTGGGTGCTGGTCACGACGTTGAAACCGTGCCGATCGTTGTCGTAGGCGACGTTGTTTTCGAAAGTGCTGTTGCTCAGGAAGTCAGCTACGAAACCGTCCAGGCCGTTGCCGTGGGACACGCTGTTCTTGATGACCATGTTGATGGTCTGCTCGTGGGGGTCGAAACCGTACCCGGAGCAGTCCTTGATCTCGACGCTGTCGAGGGTGACGTTGGAGTCGTAGCCTGCTTGCCCGGGAATGTAGCCGTTGAACCAACCGTCGATCTTGCCCGTGGTGTTGTCACGGTTGCCGTCGATGGTGAGGTTGCTGACGCCAAAATCGTGGGTTTCCTCGCCATAGGCGGAGCGGATGACGCCGGTGATCTTGGTGTCGGAGCCGTCAGCCACCTTGACGGTGGTAGCGCCCATGCCGTCGCCGTACAGGTAGACGTTGCTCTTGAGCATCAGGCAACCGTCGGAAGGTTCCACTCCTCCCGAAACGATATAGGTTCCGGTCGGCACGTAAACCTGCCCCCCGCCTGCGGCGGCCGCCGCATCAATTGCACTTTGTATCGCCGCTGTGTCGTCAGTGATGCCATCTCCTTTGGCGCCAAAATTTTGTACATTGAAAATCATGAGCTTATCTCCGTATCAGGCAAGAACCTCGGAAGATGCCAATATTCCATCGACAGCCACCGTGGTTTGACCCAGCGGAGTGCAAAAGTTATGACCACATATCGGGGATGTGTCAAAAAACCGGACTAACTGATCGGCGGTTCGAGGGGTGTATCAAAAAAGTAACAGTTTGTTGACGCTCACTCCGGTAGCGAGCGATGGCTCTGTGGGAGCGGGCTTCCATCATTGAGGTGTATTACGAGGTGCTATCGATAGCCCGCAGGTGCGCTGCAGCAATGTTGTATGCGCGATGCTTGAGCTGGAGGTGTATGAGCGGCATGGGTAATGAGGAGCGACCTCGCCAGAACGTCGCTCCTCTGAATCCAACAACGCTTACGTCGTCTTCAATGACTCCCGACGCGCAAGGCTTTCTCTAGAATCGCCAAGCCACCAGCGAGTATCAGCGGCGCGGTGGTGAAGTCCGCCCCGGCCTTACACAGGCTAGCTCGTGTCCTGCAATACGCGCCCATTCAGGTGCTTGCGTTAACCCGCGATCTTTATTGCAAGCTCAGCGACGTGTTTACCCTGGAAACGCGCAATATCCAGTTCATTCTGTGACGGTTGCCGTTTACCGTCAGCGCCTGCCAGGGTGGTCGCGCCATAGGGCGTACCGCCGGTGATCTCGCTCATGTTGGTCAGCCCTGCGCAGGTGTAAGGCACACCCACGATGACCATCCCTT
>Ga0207655_1001822_pt1 | contig 18437 bp, 18 predicted proteins | sample KBSM44metaG_FD_184398 | JGI IMG/M metagenome (GOLD analysis project Ga0207655, IMG submission 184398) | Miscanthus rhizosphere microbial communities from Kellogg Biological Station, Michigan, USA - KBS M4-4 metaG (SPAdes) (version 2) | ecosystem: Host-associated > Plants > Roots > Rhizosphere >...
TCCGCCTCACCTCCGAGTCACTCCCGAAAGCGCCCTCCCCGATGTCCGCCCCGCGCAAGCTCTTCGTCACCACCGCCCTGCCGTATGCCAACGGCAAGTTCCACATCGGCCACATGATGGAGTACATCCAGGCCGACATCTGGGTGCGGAACCAGCGGATGAACGGCGCCGAGGTCAACTTCGTCTGTGCCGACGACGCCCACGGCGCGGCCATCACCATCGCGGCCGACAAGGCCGGCGTGACGCCGCAGGCCTTCGTGGCCGAGATCGCCGCGGGCCGCAAGCCCTACCTCGACGGCTACTACATCTCGTTCGACAACTGGCACTCGACCGACGCGCCCGAGAACCACCAGCTCGCGCAGGACATCTACCGCGACCTGCGCGCCAACGGCCTCATCGAGACCAAGAGCGTGGAGCAGTTCTACGACCCCGAAAAGGGCATGTTCCTGGCCGACCGCTTCATCAAGGGCGAGTGCCCCAACTGCCATTCGAAGGACCAGTACGGCGACAACTGCGAGGTGTGCGGCGCCGTGTACGCGCCCACCGAGCTGATCAACCCCTACTCGGCACTGTCGGGCGCCAAGCCCGAGCTGCGCAGCTCCGATCACTTCTTCTTCAAGCTGTCGGACCCGCGCTGCGAGGCCTACCTGAAGGAATGGACTGCCGCTGCCGGCCACGTTCAGAGCGAGGTGCAGAACAAGATCCGCGAGTGGCTCTACAAGGACGACGAAGGCAAGGGCGGCCTCGGCGACTGGGACATCAGCCGCGACGCGCCCTACTTCGGCATCGAAATCCCCGATGCGCCGGGCAAGTACTTCTACGTATGGTTGGACGCGCCCGTGGGCTACCTGGCGTCGCTGAAGAACCTGCTCGACAAGCGCTGCATCGAGCTCGGCGGCGACGGCATCTCGTACACCGAGTACATGGCCGACCCCGACCTGGAGCAGGTGCATTTCATCGGCAAGGACATCATTACCTTCCACACGCTGTTCTGGCCCGCGATGCTGCATTTCAGCGGCCGCAAGGCGCCCGATGCCGTGTACGTGCACGGCCACCTGACGGTGAGCGGCGAGAAGATGAGCAAGAGCCGCGGCACGGGCATCGACCCGCTGAAGTACCTGTCGATCGGGCTCGACCCCGAATGGCTGCGCTACTACATCGCGGCCAAGCTCAACGGCCGCAACGAGGACATCGACTTCAACCCCGAGGATTTCGTCGCGCGCGTCAACAGCGACCTCGTGGGCAAGTACATCAACATCGCGAGCCGCGCGGCCGGCTTCATCGGCAAGCGCTTCGGCGGCCAGCTGGGCGAGGTGTCGGCCGACGGCGACGCGCTGCTGTTCGCGCTGCGCGATGCGGCGCCGCAGCTGCATTCGCTGTACGACGGCCGCGACTACGCCCGCGCGCTGCGCGAGGTGATGGCGCTGGCCGACAAGGTGAACGAGTACGTCGACCAGAACAAGCCCTGGGAGCTGGCCAAGAAGGAAGGCGCCGAGGCACGGCTGCACGACGTGTGCACGGTCTGCATCGAAGCCTTCCGCCTGCTCACGCTGTACCTGAAGCCGGTGCTGCCGGCGCTGGCCGTGAACGTCGAAGCCTTCCTGAAGATCTCGCCGCTGGCCTGGGCGGATGCCGCGCAGTCGCTGGCGGCGGGCCACGCCATCGGCGAGTACAAGCACCTGATGCAGCGTGCCGACGCCAAGGTGGTCGACAAGCTGTTCGACGCGCCCGAACCCGCACCGGCCGCCGCCTCCTCGGAAGGCGCACTGCCGGGCGGTGAAGCCATCGCGCCCACCATCACCATCGACGACTTCGCCAAGATCGACCTGCGCATCGCGAAGATCGTCGCCTGCGAGAAGGTCGAGGGCTCGACCAAGCTGCTGCGCCTGACGCTCGACGCGGGCGAGGGAAAGACGCGCAACGTGTTCAGCGGCATTGCTTCCGCCTATCAGCCCGAGCAGCTCGTGGGCAAGCTCACCGTGCTGGTCGCCAACCTGGCACCGCGCAAGATGAAGTTCGGCATCAGCGAAGGCATGGTGCTGGCCGCCAGCCACGGCGACGAGAAGGCCCATCCGGGCATCCACGTGCTGGAACCGTGGCCGGGCGCAACGCCGGGCATGCGGGTTCGCTGATCGCAAGGGACATCGCATGGCCACGCTGCTGCATCGCGCCCTTCTGCTGCTCTCGCTTTCCGCCCTGTTGAGCGGCTGCGCCGTGGTGTCGGTGGCGAGCACCGCAGTGAGCGTGGGCGCCGGCGCGGTGGGCCTCGCCGCCGACGCGGCCATCGGCACCGCGCGCATCACCGGCAAGGCCGTGGGCGCGGCGGCCGATGCGGTGATTCCCGACAGCGAGTAGGCGGCAACTCAGTCAGTCCGCCAGGCCCAGCCGGGCCAGGTGGGGCGGCGTGCGCGGCGCCTTTTCCTTGCGCACGAAGGCTGACCTCAGCCCCGCATGCGGCTCGCGGGCATCGAAGAAATTGCGGCGCATGTGCGTCAGCTCTTCGTCGCGGTACTTCTGCAGCGGCTTCACCGACTCGTCCTGCGCGCGAACCGCCTTCTTCTGCGCGATGCGCTCGACCAGAACCGGCGAGGCGGCCAGCTGCGCCGCCATGCGGACCACCTCGTCGCCCAGCTCCTCCGGCGCGGCCTGCAGCACGCGCTGCGCCATGCCGAGCTCGACCGCGCGCTTCGCACTCACCGGCAGCGCCGACTGCGTGAGCCGCTGCGCCTCGCTCTCGCCCACGCGGCGCGGCAGGATGTAGGTCCAGTATTCGGAGCCATGGAGGCCCATCAGCTTGTAGTGCGGATTGAGCACGGCGCCATCGCGGCACCACACCTCGTCGGCCGCCAGCGCGAGCATCACGCCGCCGGCCGCCGCATTGCCGCCGAGCGCGGACACGGTGAGCCTGTCGGTGGTGGTCAGCACCGCTTCGACCAAATCGTTCATCGCGTGGATGTTGGCCCACGACTCTTCGGCAGGATCGTCGGCCGCCTCGATCACGTTGAGATGGATGCCGTTGGAGAAGAAGTCGCGCAGCCCGCCCAGCACCAGCACCGAGGTCGGCCGGGTCTGCGCGAAGCGGTAGGCCTCCAACAGCCGCCGGCAATGCACGGTGCTCATCGCGCCACCGGCAAACGAGAAATTCAGCATACCGACCGTACCGTGCTCGCTGTAGCGGATGTCGGACCAGGTGCGGCGCGCGGCCGGCAACTGCAGCGGCGCCGGCACCTCGGGCACTTCCGCAGGCAGCAGGTCTCCGAGCGCCTGCACGGCCGGCAGCTTGAAGCTGGGCAGCCGCGAGCCCGGCTCGCGCCAGGGCCGCAGTTGCGCGATCCACACAGCGCCGTCGACGGTGGCGCGGCAGATGGCCCCGGCGCGGGTGGCGATCAGCTCGCCGGGCCTGCCGCGCAGCTCGCCCTCGGGATGGCCGCCGTGCAGATACCACTGCACGCCCAGCAGTTCGTCGAGCACGCCGGGCTGCGAATCGGCCGCGCGCAGCTGGCGCAGCACCACTTCGGTCGGATCGGCCGCCCAGTCGATGCGGCGCTGCGCCTGCTTCATGAAGGGCCGCCAACCGGCGGACAGGGCGGCGGCCTTCTGCTTCCGGGGCTTGTACTTGCCGGAGGCAAAGCGCTCCACCGCGAGCAACACCGCGTCGAGCGCGGCATCGGCGACCTCGCCACGGTAGAAGTCGCTCTTGCCGGCCAGCGGCGGCACCTTGAGCGGCGACCAGGCCCAGACATCGCCCGCGTCCATCTCGGCCACGGCTTCGAGCACGGTGACACCCCAGCTTTGCGCGCCGTCCTGCAGCGTCCAGTCGAGCGACGAGGGGCCCCGGTCGCCCGGCGGCCCGGGATGCACGATCAGGCAGGTGTGGCCGGTCCAGACATCCTCGGGGATCGCGGTGGTCAGCATCGGCGCCACGATGAGCTGCGGCGAATGATCCCGCACGGCTTCGCGCAAGGCATCGTCATTGCCGAGGGCCAGCGCCACTCCCACGGTATGGCCACGATCCTGGAGTTCGGCAAGAACCCGTTGCGTCAGGCTGTTGAACGCGCTTGCGACAAGCAGGATGTGCATCGAGGGCCTCGGTAATGTCGGCGACGAAATGTCAATGAATGTCAAAAATGTATCTGCATCTTTCTCATTGGATAAGTTGATCGAAAGTTCGCATGGGGCCAGCAGTCCACAATGGGCATCCCATGCAATCCCCGCTGAACCTCACCCGTTTCCGCCCCCGCCTGATGGACTCGCTCGCGGGGTACAACCGCGAGCGCTTCTTCAAGGACCTGGGCGCGGGCGCCACGGTCGGCATCGTGGCGCTGCCGCTGGCCATGGCCTTCGCCATCGCCTCGGGGCTGAAGCCCGAAGCCGGCATCTGGACGGCGATCATCGCGGGCTTCCTGATCTCGCTGCTGGGCGGCTCGGCGGTGCAGATCGGCGGGCCGGCGGGGGCGTTCATCGTGATCGTCTACGGCATCGTCGAGCGCTACGGCGTGGCGAACCTGCTGATCTCGACCGCCTGCGCAGGCGTGCTGTTGTTCATGGCGGGGCTGTTCGGGCTCGGGCGGCTGGTGCGCTTCGTGCCGCTGTCGATCGTGGTGGGCTTCACCAACGGCATCGCGGTGCTGATCCTGCTGTCGCAGCTGAAGGACCTGCTCGGGCTGACAGTGGCGAAGATGCCGGCCGACGTGTTCTCCCAGCTGCACGCGATGGCGCTGCAGATCGGCACCTTCAATCCCTATGCCTTCGCGCTCGGCATCGCCTGCGTGGCCGGGCTGGCGCTGTGGCCGCTGCTGCTGAGCGGCGACTCGAAGGTGGGTACCGCGGTACTGCGCGTCGCGGGCCGGGTGGCGCGCACGCGCGCCGTGCAGGTGGGTGCACGCATGCCAGGGCCCATCGTGGCGCTGGTCACGCTGACGCTGGTGTCATGGGGCTTCGCGCTGCCGGTGGAAACCATCGGCACGCGCTTCGGCGGCATTCCCGAAGGCGTGCCGGGCTTCGCATTGCCCGACTTCTCGTGGGAAACGGTGAAGCAGCTCGTGACGCCCACGCTCACCATCGCGCTGCTCGGCGCCATCGAGTCGCTGCTGTGCGCACGCGTGTCGGACCAGCTCAGCGGCCAGCCGCGCCACGACCCCAACCAGGAGCTGATGGCGCAGGGCATTGCGAACGTCGTCACGCCCTTCTTCGGCGGCATGCCGGCCACCGGCACCATCGCGCGCACCGTGACGAACATCCGCTCGGGCGGCACCTCGCCGATCGCGGGCATCGTGCATGCGATCACGCTGCTCGTCGTGGTGCTGCTGGCCGCGCCGCTGGCGCGCCACGTGCCGCTCGCGGTGCTGGCAGGCATCCTGGTGTTCGTGGGACTGAACATGGGCGAATGGCGTGAGTTCACGCCCACCCAGCTGCGGCATTTCAGCCGGCACTACCGGCTGCTGATGCTCGGCACCTTCTTTCTCACCGTGGTGTTCGACCTGACGGTGGCGGTGCAGGCAGGCATCGTGCTGGCCTGCGCGCTCTTCATCCGGCGCATGAGCGGGCTGTTCGGCGTCGAGCTGGTGACGCTGCAGCCGCCGGTGATCACCTACCGCCTCTACGGCGCGATGTTCTTCGGTGCAGCCGCGAAGCTCGACGAGGCGGTGAACGCCGCCGAGCGCGCGCCGCGTGGCATGACGCTGGTGCTGGACGCCACGCACCTGATCTACATCGATGCCACGGGCGTCGATGCGCTGCGGCAGCTGCACCGTGCGGTGCTGGCGCGCGACGGACAGTTGCGCATCGAGTCGCTGCAGCCGCAGCCGCTCGAGGTGCTGGAGCGCTCGGGTTTCGCCGAGGAACTGACGACCAGCCGGCCCGGCGCGGGCCACGGCGCCTGAACGCTACGGCGCCTCGGTGCCGCGGTCGGGCGAGGAGCCGCTGCGCACCACGCGCTGGTCGTCGTTCAGCGTGGCAGTGAAGACCATGGCCGAGTTCGGCGGCTGCACCCAGCGCCATTCCCATTCGGTCTCGCGCTTGAGCGCATAGGGCGTGACCTTGGCGGGCTTGCCGAGCAGCTTGCGCAGGTCTTCCATCATCATCCCGGGCTGCACCTTGGCGAAGTTCTGTTGCGTGAGCACCTGGCGCAGCGCACTCATCTTGCCGTCGGCGCCGATGGTGATCATGTAGTTCTTCTGGCCCTGCGGCTGGCGGTTGTATTCGAGGACGCGGCCGTTCGGCGCGTCCCAGATGTTCTCGGGCTCGCCGAACCGGGCCCGCACGTCGGCCTCGGTGGAGACGCCCTCTTCGAGCTCGCTGATGTTCTTCGGGTCGCATGCCGCGAGCCCGATGACCGCCGCCAGAAACCCTGTTGCCATGCCGATCCGCCACCCTTGCCGTTGCTTCATGCCGTCCCCGGTAAAATTCGCGCCATAAAGGTCCAGTCTATGTCCATCTTCCGCCGCCCCCACTACACCTCCGAGATCACGAACTTCATCGAGGAGATGAAGGAAAAGAAGCCGACGCTGGAGGCCGAACAGCGCGCCGGCCGCGCCCTTCTCTGGGACAAGCACCTCGACCGCGGCCTGCTCGAGGAGTACAGCGAAGCCCGCGTGCCGATGCAGCCCTACGTCTACCAGACGCAATCCAAGTAATCTTCTTGATGCCGAATTGGCAGCAAATGCCCGTCCGCATTGCGTCGGTCGCTATTAAAACAATAGTGACCAGCCGATGAGCGAAGACGAGGACAACGGCACGCTGGTGGTCGCCATGCCCGACGTGGTCGACCAGGTCGCGCTCGCGAGGCTCTATGGCGAGCCGCTGTTCGCGATGCCGAAGGACCTGTACATCCCGCCCGAGGCGTTGCAGGTGTTCCTGGAGGCCTTCGAAGGCCCGCTGGACTTGCTGCTCTACCTGATCCGCAAGCAGAACTTCAACATCCTCGACATCCCGATGGCGGGGCTCACGCGCCAGTACCTGAGCTACGTCGACGAGATCCGCCAGACGAACCTCGAACTCGCGGCCGAGTATCTGCTGATGGCCGCGATGCTGATCGAGATCAAGTCGCGCATGCTGCTGCCGCCCAAGAAGGTGGCAGACGGCGAGGAGGCCGAAGACCCGCGCGCCGAACTCGTGCGCCGCCTGCTCGAGTACGAACAGACCAAGCTGCAGGCCGCCGCCATCAGCGCCATGCCGACCTACGGCCGCGACTTCTGGAAGGCACAGGTCTACATCGAACAATCGCTGAAGCCGCGCTTCCCCGACGTGGACGTGGTCGAGCTGCGCGACGCCTGGGCCGACATCATGAAGCGCGCCAAGCTCGTGCAGCACCACAAGATCTCGCGCGAAGAGCTCAACGTGCGCGAGCACATGAGCATCGTGCTGCGCCACCTGCAGGGGCAGCGCTTCGTGGAGTTCGAGAAGCTGTTCGACGTGTCGCGCGGCACGCCGGTGCTGATCGTCACCTTCATCGCGATGCTCGAGCTCGCGAAGGAGACGCTGATCGACATCACGCAGGCGGAAGCCTTCGCCCCCATCTACGTCAGATTGGCCTATTCGCCAGCCTGACCCAACCGGTCCCTATACCCAGTGACCCCAGTGACTTCCGCCGTGCGCGATTTCGACGTCCTCATCGTCGGCAGCGGCCTTGCCGGCCTCTCGGCCGCGCTGCACCTGGCCCCCACGCATCGCGTGGCCGTGCTGACCAAGCGCGCGCTGAACGACGGCTCCAGCGCCTGGGCGCAGGGCGGCATCGCGGCCGTGCTGGCGGCCGGCGACACCTTCGACGCGCACATCGAAGACACGCTGGTGGCCGGCGCCGGCCTGTGCGATCCCGGGGCCACGCGCTTCGTGGTCGAGCATGCGCCCGAGGCCATCGGCTGGCTGCGCGAACTCGGCGTGCCGTTCTCGGAAGAAGGCGGCGACCTGCACCTGACGCGCGAAGGCGGCCACAGCCAGCGCCGCATCGTGCACGTGACCGACGCCACCGGCGCGGCCGTGCAGCAGGTGCTGATCGAGCGCGTGCGCCGCACGCCCAACATCACGCTGTTCGAGCACCACACGCTGGTCGACCTCGTCACCGGCACCAAGCTCGGCCTGGACGATCCGTCGTGCCAGGGGCTGTACGCGCTGGACGACGAAGCCGACGAGGTGCTGGCCTTCCGCGCGCCGCACACCATCCTGGCCACGGGCGGCGCGGGCAAGGTGTACCTGTACACCACCAACCCCGACACCGCCACCGGCGACGGCATTGCCGCCGCGTGGCGCGCGGGCTGCCGGGTGTCGAACATGGAGTTCATCCAGTTCCACCCGACCTGCCTGTACCACCCGCACGCCAAATCCTTCCTGATAAGCGAGGCGGTGCGCGGCGAAGGCGGGCTGCTCAAGCTGCCCGATGGCACGCGCTTCATGCCGAAGCACGATGAGCGCGCCGAACTCGCGCCGCGCGACGTGGTGGCCCGCGCCATCGACTTCGAGATGAAGAAGCACGGCCTGGACTGCGTTTACCTCGACATCTCGCACCAGCCAGCCGCCTTCCTCAAGGAACACTTCCCCAACATCCTGGCGCGCTGCCTGGAGCTGGGCATCGACATCACGCGCGAGCCCATACCCGTAGTGCCGGCTGCGCACTACACCTGCGGCGGCGTGCTCAGCGACCTGAGCGGGCGCACCGACGTCCCGGGTCTCTACGCCATCGGCGAGACCGCCTGCACCGGCCTGCACGGCGCCAACCGCCTCGCGAGCAACTCGCTGGTCGAGTGCATGGTGTTCGCGCGCGCGGCGGCCGGCGCCATTGCCGCGGCTCCGGCGCGCGAACGAGCCGAGCTGCCCGCCTGGGACGAGAGCCGCGTCACCGATGCCGACGAAGCCGTGGTCATCTCGCACAACTGGGACGAGCTGCGCCGCTTCATGTGGGACTACGTCGGCATCGTGCGCACCAACAAGCGCCTGGAGCGCGCGAGCCACCGCATCGCGCTGCTGCAGGCCGAGATCCAGGAGTTCTACGCGAACTTCCACGTCACGCGCGACCTGCTCGAACTGCGCAACCTGGTGCAGGTGGCCGAGCTGATCGTGCGCTCCGCGCAGGCCCGCCACGAGAGCCGGGGCCTGCATTTCAGCCGCGACTACCCCTCGCTCGCCGAGCCCACCGCGCCCACGGTGCTGGTGCCGCCGGCCGACTGACCGACCCACCGCTTCGTTGTCTTCTTCACTCAAGGATGCCCGGCCACCGACGCCCGCAGGGAGAAACCCAACCATGTCGAACACCACACCCCCCGCACCCGAGACACCACCGTCCTCGCCCTACGGCACGCTGCCACCAGCCTCCCCGCTCGCCTCGCGCAAGCCCGTGAGCCTGCCGCGCCTGGCCGACATGCATGCGCGCGGCGAGAAGATCGCGATGCTCACTGCCTATGACGCCACCTTCGCAGCGATGGCCGACGCCGCGGGCATCGACTGCCTGCTGGTCGGCGATTCGCTCGGCATGGTCTGCCAGGGCCTGAACAGCACGGTGGGCGTGAGCCTGGACACCATGCGCTATCACACCGACAGCGTCTCGCGCGGCCTGCGCCGCGTGCAGGGCACGGCCTGGCTGATTGCCGACCTGCCCTTCGGCAGCTACCAGGAGTCGCGCGAACAGGCGCTGCGCAGCGCCACGGTGCTGATGCAGGCCGGCGCGCACATGGTCAAGCTGGAAGGCGGCGGCTGGACGACCGAGACTGTGCGCTTCCTGGTCGAGCGCGGCATCCCGGTGTGCGCGCACCTCGGCCTGACGCCGCAGACGGTGCATGCGCTGGGTGGCTACCGCGTGCAGGGCAAGGGCGACGCCGCCGGCGCACTGCTGAAGCAGCAGGCCCATGCGCTGCAGGACGCGGGCGCCGCGATGCTGGTGCTGGAGATGGTGCCGGCCGCGCTGGCCGCCGAACTCACGGCCGGGCTGCAGCACTGCGCCACCATCGGCATCGGCGCCGGCAAGGCCACCGCCGGCCAGGTGCTGGTGTTGCACGACATGCTGGGCATCAACCTCGGCAAGATGCCGAAGTTCGTGCGCAACTTCATGGCCGACGCGCCGGGCGTGCTGCCCGCGCTCAAGGCCTATGTGCAGGCCGTCAAGGACGGCAGCTTCCCCGACGACCGACTCCACGCCTGGTAAGGAACCGCTCATGTACATCGCACACACCATCGCCGAACTGCGCGACCACCTCGCCGCCTTCAAGCGCCCCGCCTTCGTTCCCACCATGGGCAACCTGCACGACGGCCACCTGGCCCTGGTGAAGCAGGCGAAACCGCTGGGCGACGTGACGGTGGCGAGCATCTTCGTGAACCGCCTGCAGTTCCTGCCGCACGAAGACTTCGACACCTACCCGCGCACCTGGGACAGCGACTGCGAGAAGCTGCGCGCCGCCGGCTGCGACGTGCTGTTCGCGCCCGACGAAAAGGCGCTCTACCCCGAACCGCAGACCTGCAAGGTGCACCCCGACCCTGCCCTGGCCGACATCCTCGAAGGGCACTTTCGCCCCGGCTTCTTCATCGGCGTGTGCACGGTGGTGATGAAGCTCTTTCAGTGCGTACAGCCGCGCGTGGCCGTGTTCGGCAAGAAGGACTACCAGCAGCTGATGATGATCCGCCACATGGTGCGGCAGTTCGCGCTGCCCATCGAGATCGTGGGCGGCGAGACATTCCGCGCAGATGACGGGCTCGCACTGTCGTCGCGCAACGGCTACCTGAGCATGGACGAGCGCGCGGAAGCGGTTCAGCTGTCGAAGGCGCTGAAGGCCATGGCCGAGGCGGTGCGATCAGGCGAACGCGACCTTGCCGCGATCGAAGCGCGGGCCATGCAAACGCTCACGCAGCGCGGCTGGCAGCCGGACTACCTGGTGCTGCGGCGCCGCGCCGACCTGCAAGCACCTGCCGTCGGCGAACCGCTCGTGGCGCTGGCCGCCGCGCGCCTGGGCACCACGCGGCTGATCGACAACCTGGAGATCGAAGCTCCCTCCGCCTTATGACTTACAGCGTCAAGGAAATCTTCTACACCCTGCAAGGCGAAGGCGGCCAGGCCGGCATGCCGGCCGTGTTCTGCCGCTTTGCGGGCTGCAATCTCTGGACCGGCCGCGAGGAAGATCGAGCCTCGGCCATCTGCCGTTTCTGCGACACCGACTTCGTGGGCACCGACGGCACGCTGGGCGGCAAGTTCAAGAATGCCGGGCAGCTCGCTGACACCATCGCCGCGCAATGGCCGGCAAACGACGCCGAGCATCGCCTCGTGGTGCTGACCGGCGGCGAGCCGCTGCTGCAGGTCGATACGGCGCTGGTCGACGCGCTGCACGCGCGGCGCTTCCGCATCGCAGTCGAGAGCAACGGCACGGTCGAGGCGCCCGAGGGCATCGACTGGCTGTGCATCAGCCCCAAGGCCGGCGCGCCGTGGGTGCAGCAGCGCGGCCAGGAGCTGAAGCTGGTATGGCCGCAGACCGACTTCGACCTAGACACGATGGCGCGCACGGGCGAGTTCACGCACCGTTTCCTGCAGCCGATGGACGGGCCCGACCGGATCGCGAACACCGAGCTTTGTATTGCCGAATGCATGAAGCAGCCCGTGTGGCGGCTCAGCGTTCAGACGCACAAGATCACTGGCATCCGCTGAGACGGCGGCACTTTTTCCCTTTCAGAGTTTCTTTTTTCTTGACGATGCGCTTCACCATCAGCCAACGCTTTTTCTTCGACGCCGCCCACACGCTGAAGCGCGAGATCGAAATCGAAGGCAGCCGCCGTATCCACGGCCACACGTACCACGCGGAGGTCTGGCTCGCGGGCGAACGCGATCCGGTGACGGGGATGGTGATCGACCTGGGGTTGCTGCGCCGGCGGCTGGAAGAGGTGCGCGAGCTGCTGGACCATCACCTGCTGGACGACGTGCCGGGGCTGCATCCGCCGACGCTGGAGAACCTGTGCGTGTTCATCGCGGATGCGCTGCCGGACTTGCGGCCATCGATGGCGCGGGTGAAGGTGTGGCGGGAGGCGATGGGCGATTCCTGCACCGTGGATTTCTAGGTTTTTCTCCCTCCCCCGCTGGGGGAGGGCGGGGGTGGGGGCAAGCGGCATACCCAGGAAGCGCTCTGCTGCCCCCATCCCACCTTCCCCCAGAGGGGGAAGGTGCAAGACGGGATCAGGCAGCGCCGATGCCGGCAACCAAGCTGCCCGGCGCCTGCCCGTTCTTCAGCCCGACCGTAAACGCCAGCATGCGGTCGATCGGCACACGCGCCCGCAGCCCCAGTGCCGGATCGACGTGGATCTCGCCCGCACCCGTCTCCAGCGCATTCGCCAGCTCCACCAACCCATTCATCGCCATCCACGGGCAATGCGCGCAACTCTTGCAGGTGCCGCCGTTGCCGGCGGTTGGCGCCTCGATGAAGGTCTTGCCGGGGTTCAGCGTGCGCAGCTTGTGCAGCATGCCGGTGTCCGTGGCGACGATGAATTCGCTGGCGTCCATGCGCTGCGCGGCATTCAGGATGGCCGAGGTGGAACCCACCGCATCCGCCAGCGCGATCACGTCCGACGGCGATTCCGGGTGCACCAGCACCTTCGCCTTCGGGTGCTCTTTCATGAGCAGTTCGAGCTCCAGCGCCTTGAATTCGTCATGCACGATGCAGGCGCCGTTCCAGCTGACCATGTCCGCACCGGTCTGGCGCTGGATGTAGTCGCCCAGGTGGCGGTCGGGGCCCCAGAGGATCTTCTGGCCCGCCGCGTGCAGGGCACCCACCACGTCGAGCGCGCAGCTCGACGTGACGAGCCAGTCGGCGCGCGCCTTCACGGCGGCGCTGGTGTTGGCGTAGACGACCACGGTGCGGTCGGGGTGCTGGTCGCAGAAGGCACTGAATTCGTCGACCGGGCAGCCCAGGTCGAGCGAGCAGTTCGCGTCGAGGTCGGGCATCAGCACGCGCTTTTCGGGCGACAGGATCTTCGAAGTCTCGCCCATGAAGCGCACGCCCGACACCACCAGCGTCTGCGCGGCATGGTCGCGGCCGAAGCGCGCCATCTCGAGCGAATCGCTCACGATGCCGCCGGTTTCCTCGGCCAGGTCCTGCAGGTCGGGGTGCACATAGAAGTGCGACACCATCACGGCATTGCGCTCACGCAGCAGGCGGCGGATGCGCTCCTTCAGCGCGGTGCGTTCATCGGGCGAAGGCTCGGGGGGCACGCGGGCCCAGGCGTGGCGCGTGTCGCAGGCTGAACCTTTCAGCGCGGGCTGTTCGTAGTCGATGTCGATGACCGGAGACGACATGGGCGGATCAGCCTTCCTGGAAACGCATCGAATAGTCGATGGCTTTGACATCCTTGGTCAACGCGCCCACCGAGATCCGGTCGACACCGGTTTCGGCCAGGGCGCGCAGGCCGTCCAGCGTGACGCCGCCGGATATTTCCAGCACGGCCTTGCGGCTTTCGCCGGCTTCGTCATTGATGCGCACGGCCTCGCGCAGCGTGGGCAAATCCATGTTGTCGAGCAGCACCATGCGCGCGCCGGCGTCCAGCGCCTCGCGCAGCTGGGCCAGCGTTTCGACCTCGACTTCGACGAAGGCGGCCCGCGCAGCCACCGGCGCCACGGCGCGCAGGGCGGCCGCCACGCCGCCGGCCGCGGCGATGTGGTTTTCCTTGATGAGCACCGCGTCGTACAGGCCAATGCGGTGATTCAGGCCACCACCGGTGCGAACAGCGTATTTCTGAGCGAGGCGCAGGCCCGGAATCGTCTTGCGGGTGTCGACGATGCGGGCACGCGTGCCTCGCACGGCGTCGGCATACAGGGCGGTCTTGGTGGCGACCGCGCTCAGCAATTGCAGGAAGTTGAGCGCGGTGCGCTCGGCCGTCAGCAGTGCACGCGCAGAGCCTTCGATCTCGACCACGGTCTGGCCGGCCGCGCAACGCTCGCCTTCGGCGCAGAGCCAGTGGATGCGCACTTGCGGGTCGAGCTGCCGCAGGGCCGCCTCGACCCAGGGCGCGCCGCACACCACGGCAGCTTCGCGCGCCAGCACACGGGCGCGCACGGTACGGACGGGATCGACCAGCGACGCGGTGAGGTCGCCGTCGGCAACGTCTTCCTGCAATGCGCGGATGGCATCGGACAGGGCCAGCGCGGCCACGGCCGACGCTGAAAAATCGAAGCGAAGGCTCATGGCTCTTTGTCTCTGCGTTTTTTCTTCAGGAGGATTGACGAGGGGAAGCCGCGGCGCCCGGCTGGACCGATTCCGGCACCGGGTCGCGGCCCGTCAGGGCGGCCACGGCGTCCTGCGGGCTCACGCGGCCGTCGAGCAGGGCGACCACGCCCTCGGCGATCGGCATCTCGACACCAAGGCCGCGCGCGCGCTGCACCACGGTGCGGGCGCAATACACGCCTTCGGCGACGTGGCCGAGCGAATCGACGGCCTGCGCCAGCGTTCGGCCCTGGGCCAGCAGCAGGCCGACCTTGCGGTTGCGCGACAGGTCGCCGGTGGAGGTCAGCACGAGGTCTCCCAGGCCCGAAAGGCCCATGAAAGTCTCGGCGCGGGCGCCCAGCGCGAGGCCGAAGCGGGTCATTTCGGCGAGGCCGCGGGTGATGAGTGCCGCCCGGGCGTTGAGCCCCAGCGCAAGGCCGTCGCACAGCCCGGTGGCGATGGCCAGCACGTTCTTGACCGCGCCGCCCACTTCCACGCCCACGATGTCTTCGTTGGCGTACACGCGCAGCGCGGGTCCGTGGAAGGCATCGACCAGCGTGTCGCGAACCGCGGCATGCGGGCTGGCGGCCACCAGCGCGGTCGGCCGCCCTTCGGCGACCTCCTGCGCAAAGCTGGGGCCGCTGAGCACGCCCGCTCTCAAATCAGGAGCAACCTGCGCCCATATTTCGTGGGCCAGCAGGCCAAAGGATTCGGGAGAACTGTCGAGTGCGGGCTCGACGCCCTTGCACAGCCACGCCACCGCCGCGGTGGTGCCGCGCAGTGCGACGAGCTGCTCGCGCAGGGCGGCCATGGGCGTGGCCACGATGACGAGGTCGGCGCCGGCCTGCGCCTGGGCGATGTCGCCGGCGCGCACGGCGAGCGAGGCCGGCAAAGCCAGCCCGGGCAGGTAACGGGTGTTTTCGCGCGCGGCCGACATGGCGTCGGCCTGAGCGGCATCGCGCGCCCAGAGCGTGACCTCGTGGCGAACCGCCGCGTTGACGGCGACTGCCGTGCCCCAGGCACCGGCGCCATGAACGCAGATCTTCATCGGCGTTGGCGGCGTCTGTGCCGGTTTACTGCGCGAGGGTCGGCGCGGCTTGGCCGGCGGCCTGCGCCTGCTGCTGTTCGTACATCGCCTGGAAGTTGATCTCGGCGAGGTGCACTGGCGGGAAGCCGCCGCGCTGGATCACGTCGGCGACGTTGCCGCGCAGGTACGGGTAGACGATCTGCGGGCATGCGATGCCCAGAATCGCGCCCATCTGGTCTTCCGGCAGGTTGCGGATCTCGAAGATGCCGGCCTGCTTGGCCTCGACCAGGAACACGGTCTTGTCGCCGATCTTGGTCTGCACGGTGGCCGAAACGGTGATCTCGAAGATGCCGTCGGTCACCGGCTGGGCGTCCACGCCGAGCTGGATGTCGACCGTGGGCTGTTCCTGTTCCAGCAGGATCGCGGGCGAATTGGGTTGCTCGAGCGACAGGTCCTTGAGGTAGACGCGCTGGATCTGGAACACGGGATCTTGGGCTTGCTGGTCGGCCATGGCTGAACTTTCGAGGATCAAAACAATGCCCGCCGGGGAAAGGTTCCCGCAGCGGGCTGCAGATGAATGGACTCAAGATTATCGCCCCACGACGAGGCTCATCCGTGAAACACCGCGGAACCGGCTTTGCCGGGCCGCTGGTGTTGCCCCCGGTAGGGGGTTGGAGAAGCGACACGAAGTGCGCGAAGCCTGGGGGAGAGCCTATTTACGCACCCTGCAGCAGAGGCACGAGGCCGCCGCGGCCGTCGAGGGCCATCAGGTCGTCGCAGCCGCCCACGTGCGTCTCGCCGATGAAGATCTGCGGCACCGTGCGGCGCTGGGTGATCTCCATCATGGTGTTGCGGGCCTGCGGGTCGGTGTCGATGCGGATCTCCTCGATCTGCTCGACCCCCTTGGACTTCAGGATCTGCTTCGCACGAATGCAGTAAGGGCAGACGGCGGTGGTGTACATCTTGACGGCTTGCATGCTCTCTACCTTGGGAAGACTCAGGCTTTTTCAACCGGCAGGTTAGCGTCTTTCCAGGCTTTGAGTCCGCCGGCCACGGCTTGGGCCTGCTCGTAGCCCAGCTTCCTGGCCATGGCCACGGCACGCTGGGCGCGGGTGCCGGTGGCGCATACCAGCAGCAGCGGCACGGTCTTGTTCTTGACCGCGCCCGTCAGCTTTTCCTCGAGCTGGTTCAGGGGCACGTTCTTGGCGCCGATCATGTGGCCGGTGGCGAATTCTTCCGGCTCGCGCACGTCGACCAGCACCGCGCGCTCGCGGTTGATGAGCTGCACGGCGCCCTGGGCCGTGAGCGTTCCGCCGCCCGCACCCCGTACCAGCGGCCAGGCCAGCATGGCGCCGGAGCTGAGCGCGATCAGGATCAGCATCCAGTTCGCGGTGACGAATTCGATCAATTTCACGGGGGTTCCTTGAATGGCAAACCGAGGATTTTAGAATGCGAGGTTTCGCAAGCGCAGCCAAAGGCCTCCCACATGCACAAACTGGTATTGATCCGTCACGGCGAATCGACCTGGAATCTCGAAAACCGCTTCACCGGATGGACCGACGTCGACCTCACGGAAACCGGCGTCGAGCAGGCCAAGCAGGCCGGCCGGCTGCTCAAGGCAGAAGGTTACGACTTCGACGTCGCCTACACCAGCGTCCTGAAGCGCGCCACCCGCACCCTGTGGCACACGCTCGACGAGCTCGACCGCACATGGCTGCCGGTGGTCCATTCCTGGCGCCTGAACGAGCGCCACTATGGCGGCCTGCAGGGCCTGAACAAGGCCGAAACCGCCAAGAAGTACGGCGACGAGCAGGTGCTGGTCTGGCGCCGCAGCTACAACACCCCGCCCCCGCCGCTGGAAGCCGACGATCCGCGCAGCGAGCGCAGCGACGTGCGCTATGCCAAGCTGTCGCCCGAGCAGATCCCGCTGACCGAGTGCCTGAAGGACACGGTGGCGCGCGTGCTGCCGTTCTGGAACGAATCGATGGCGCCAGCCATCCGCACGGGGCGCCGCCTGGTCGTCGCGGCCCACGGCAACTCGATCCGGGCGCTGGTGAAATACCTCGACGGCATCTCCGACGACGCCATCGTCGGCCTGAACATCCCGAACGGCATCCCGCTGGTCTACGAGCTCGACGACGACCTCAAGCCCATGCGCCACTACTACCTGGGCGATGCCGCGGCCGCCGAAAAGGCCGCCGCCGCGGTGGCCTCGCAAGGTAAAGGCTGAAGAAACCCTTTTCTGCCGGGCCCTACGTGGAACCCCGGCAGGCAATTTGCTTCCAAGCTGTGTATATTGGTTTGACAGCCGCCGACAAGGACAACCACTCATGATGGGCCAGAAACTGAAGATCACCGGCTGGGTCGCCGCCGGCGCCGTTGCCGGCGTCCTGACCACCGTCTCGTTGCAGACCGTCGCACGCGGATCGCTTGCGCCGCTACCGCTCGAGGAATTGCAGCAGCTCGCTGCCGTCTTCGGCATGGTCAAGAGCGACTACGTCGAGCCGGTCGACGAGAAAAAGCTCATCTCCGACGCCATTTCGGGCATGGTCGCGGGCCTCGACCCGCATTCCCAGTACTTCGACAAGAAGTCCTTCAAGGAATTCCGCGAGGGCACCACCGGCCGCTTCGTCGGCGTGGGCATCGAGATTTCGCAGGAAGACGGCCTGATCAAGGTCGTCTCGCCCATCGAAGGCTCCCCGGCCTTCCGCGCCGGACTGAAGCCCAACGACCTGATCACCAAGATCGACGACACCGCCGTGCGCGGCCTGTCGCTGAACGAGGCGGTCAAGCGCATGCGCGGCGAAGCCAACACCAAGGTGCTGCTGACCATCTTCCGCAAGGACGAAAGCCGCACCTTCCCGGTCACGATCACGCGCGAGGAAATCCGCACGCAATCGGTCCGCGGCAAGATCATGGAGCCCGGCTACGGCTGGATCCGCCTGTCGCAGTTCCAGGAACGCACCGTCGACGACTTCGTGAAGAAGATCGACGAGATGTACAAGGAAGATCCGAACCTCAAGGGCCTGGTGCTCGACCTGCGCAACGACCCGGGCGGCTTGCTCGACGCGGCGGTGGCGGTGTCGTCGGCCTTCCTGCCCGAGAACGTCACGGTGGTCACCACCGACGGCCAGCTGGCCGAAAGCAAGTCCGTCTACAAGGCGGCGCCGGAGTTCTACCAGCGCCGCTCCGGAAGCGACCCGCTGCGCAGCCTGCCGGCCGCGCTGAAGAACGTGCCGCTGGTGGTG
>Ga0207655_1001826_pt1 | contig 18419 bp, 17 predicted proteins | sample KBSM44metaG_FD_184398 | JGI IMG/M metagenome (GOLD analysis project Ga0207655, IMG submission 184398) | Miscanthus rhizosphere microbial communities from Kellogg Biological Station, Michigan, USA - KBS M4-4 metaG (SPAdes) (version 2) | ecosystem: Host-associated > Plants > Roots > Rhizosphere >...
GCGGATCACGCCGATCATCGGCGCCGAGATCGGCGGCGTCGATCTTTCACAACCGCTGAGCGACGAGCAGCTCGCGGAAATCCGCCGGGCCTTTCTGGAGAACCACGTGGTGGTGTTCCGCGATCAACATCTGACGGTGGACGAGCACAAGGCGTTTGGCCGGTTGTTCGGTGAGTTGCGGGCGCTGCCGGTGGAAGACATCGACGGCGATGACCCGGAGCTGGTGGTGGTCCGCGCCAATGCGCAATCGCGCTACGTGGCCGGCGAAACCTGGCATACCGACGGCACCGCCGACCTGGCGCCGTCCATGGGTTCGATGCTGTACGTCAAGGAAACCCCGGCCATCGGCACGGGCGGCGATACGCTGTTCGCCAACATGCACCTGGCGCTGGAAATGCTGTCGCCGACGATGCAGCAGTTTCTCGGCGAATTGACGGCGATCCATGACGGTGCGATTCCGTGGAAGGGCTATGAAGCACCGGCCAACCTGCCGAAAACCGAGCACCCGGTGGTGGTTCGCCACCCGGAAACCGGGCGCAAAACGCTGTTCGTCAATTCCGGGTTTACGTCGCACATCGTCCAGTTATCCGGCGGGGAAAGCCAGGTGCTGTTGAACATGCTGTTCGATCTGGTGGCTCGCGAACCAGTTCTGAGTTGTCGCGTGCGCTGGGCGCCGAATACCTTGGTGTTCTGGGACAACCGTTGCACCCAGCACCATGCGGTCTGGGATTATTTTCCGCACTCGCGGTATGGCGAGCGGGTGACGATTCTGGGGACGCAGCCGAAAGCTTGAATCTAAAAAAACGGCGGGAGCGGCGGTGCCGTTCCCACCGGTCATTCACAGGCCTTGTTTGAGCAGTTGCTCGACGATCAACTCGCCGAACGCCAGATTCCCGTGCAGCGGGTCATCCACTTCGCAGTACGCCGAACGCTGAAAGCCCTGCTCATCATTCGCTGCCGCGCGCACGTCGATCAGCTCGATGCCAAGTCCTTGCAGACGCTCGATCAGCAGCGCCTGCGCGGCCATGAACACTCGTGAGTCGGACAACTCCGGAACCCGCTGCGGCGGCAATACGGCGAACACCTTGAGGTTCATCGCCCGGGCCTGTTCATAGAACGCCAGCGCAGGCCGGGACAGGGTGTCGACAATGGATTCGAACAGCGGCCCGGCGAGAAAACCTTCATCGAACTCGCCGTCCGGCGTCTGGTAGCACGTCCAGTTCGGCGCGTTGGCGAGATAGTGCAGGCTCAAGCCGATCGTACTCACCAGCGGCACGCCGACCTTCGCCAGTTGCGGCACTTCGAACGGCTCAAGGGCCTGGCGATACAGGCGCTCCATCTCGGCTTCCCGAAACACCACGTCATGGCGGGTCAGGCGGAAAAAGTCCACCGCAAAATCCCGGCCGGTGCCCAGCGGGCCGCCGCTGAAAGGCAGCTCGCGGGCCTGCGCCGCCTTGCCGATGACCCCGGCATGGGAGTCGCCCAGCAGCAGAAACCTAGGCGTAGTAATCGAGCACGGCGTCTTCACAGACAAGCTCCTCGCTGGACACGCAGGTGGAAGGAACGCTGGCCGGCTTCTGCACCGGTTGAACCGCGTCGAGCCCGGCGAAAAACTGCTGCATGACGAACGCCACGCATTCGGGCGTGACTTCCCGCTGGTTGGGCTGATAGAACGCGCCCTTGAACGGCGTACCGGTGATGATTTCGTAAGAAGGGAAATAGTCGACGTCGTGCAGGTCTTCACACAGCTGCCCGGCGACGGCGCGCAGGACCGATTTGGAATAGGTGGTGGCGCTCAGCACATGCTCGCCCGTGGCGGTCGCCGTCAGGGGCACCGGTGACACGGTGAGCAGCAGGCGCAGTTGCGGGTTGATCGAACGCATCAACTCCAGCGCCCGGACCATTTCGCCATAGGTGTCCATGAAACCGAAGTTGCAGAACTTGTGAAGCAGCGGATCGAAGGTGCCGCGCACGGTGCCAGGGCACACGGGGTACACCAGTCCGGTCTGGCGGTTTTGCCAGGCTTCGGTCAGGCCGAGGGTAAACACGAACACTTTGGCCTGGCGCAGGGCGGTGCGGATGGCGTCGAGGGTGGCTTCGCGCGATGCGAACAGCGCGTCCTCGCTGGCAAAACCTTCGGGCTCCACGGCGGGGCGGAACGGGTCGAAGAAACGCCCGTCATGGGCCCAGGTTTCGTCGGGGGGCAGGCTCACGCCCAAGGCCCATTCGAGCCATTGGCAAAGCATCGCCGGGGTGTACAGGTTGCCGGTGCGGAAGGAGAACACCCCGTAGTTGTGGGATTTCCAGTCGGCTGCGGGCAGTTCGGCCGGGGCCGGTTCCGCGTCCAGCCAGTTCATGCCGCGTTCCACCAGCGCGCGGCCGATGTGCTGGGCGAAACAGGAGCCGGCGGTGACGATGGCGTCCTTGTTGCCGATCTCGAACTGCGGCGTCCACAGTTGATCGATGGTCAGCGCGGGCTTGTCAGCCACGGCGGTGCGCCAGAAAGCGCGGGGTGGCAGGCATTGATAAGGATTCACGACGAGGGCCTCCTTGGCGGTCGCTGATAAAACGGGGTCAGCTGATTTGATAGCGGTAGATCAGGTCGTCAAACCACCGATCTCCAATCTGATAGGCCTGTGGCACGCGGCGCTCGAATACAAAACCGCATTTCTCCAACACCTTGCAGGAGGCGATATTACCGTCGGTCACTGTCGACTCCAACGAGTCCAGGCCGATGGCGGCGGCATAATCGATGATCGCCTGCCGCGACTCGGTGCCAAAGCCTTTGCCCTGATGCTCGGGCAACAGCAGGCAACCCACTTCGGCATGCCCCGGCGACAGGATACGAAATCCGGTCACGCCCAGTTCCTGCCCGCTGGCCCTGTCGGTCACCACCAGACACAACCAGTGATCCGACTGCGGCCCCCAGGCCGGAAGCCGATGCTCGAAGCCTTTGCGCACCTGGTCCTCGGCGATTTCACCGAACACGTACTGCATGGTTTGCGGCTCGGAGTGCAGCCTGAGGAACAGCGGCCAGTCGGATTCGACCATCGTGCGCAGGTCAAGGCGTTGCGTGGCGAGTTCGAGCATCCGCTGCTCCTTGCAAGGGCGGAAAGGGAAGACGGTTTTTTACTGGGTGTGGGGCGAAAGATCAATGCTTTGATCGGGCATGTTTTGCAACGCCGACCTTGATCGCGCCCCGTAGCGGTACTCTCCGGCAGCCACGCTGCCGGAGGTGGATTGGCGTAAGGATCGGTTACGGCTTGACGGGTTTGACCAGGTCGGTCTCGCTGCTGTCGAGCACGAACACCGCCAGCAGACGGGACGGCTCAGTGGTGCTGGCATTGGCGCTCACCGCGTGGAAGTCACCCGGTTGCTCGACGAAGTTTTCCCCGGCCTTGTAGACCTTCTCCGGCCCGTCACCGACCTTGCTGCGCACGGCGCCCTCAAGCACCGTGGCGTAGATGAACGCGGACTTCGGATGAAAGTGCGCCGGCGAAGAGCCACCGGGCGCGTATTCCACCAGCACGCCCCGCATGGATTTGCCCGGAACGTTGGGCAGGGCGCGGTCGAACACCACGGTGACCTTGCCCCCCTGCGGCTCGGCGGCCGAGGCAGATGATATCGACAGGGCCGCAAACGTGGCGGCCAGCAGGATTCGGCTGAACATGGCGATACTCCTTCAAATGAGTGGGGTGTTTCAGCGCTGGGTCGATTTCGCCAGCCAGTCTTCAAAGCGCGTCGGGCCCAGGCGCGGGTTGCTGCTGCCGGGGGTGAGCGACTGGTCGTCGAGCACGTCGCCGAAGTAGCGGGCGTGCACGTCCGGGATCACTTTGCGGGTGTCGTGGGTGGCGCGGAAAAAACGCCGGACCAGTTCGTCGAGCGGCATGGCTTCGGGGCCGGCAATTTCTTGCGTGCCGTTGATCGGCGCTGCCAGTGCCACATCTGTCAGTGCAGCGGCGACGTCGTCAGAAGCCATGGGCTGAATCAACGCCGGCGACAGGCGCACTTCCTCGCCGACGGTGGCGGATTGGGCGATGCCGCCGACAAATTCGAAGAATTGCGTGGCCCGCACTAGGGTGTACGGAATGCTCGAGGCCTTGATCAGGTTCTCCTGGGCGACCTTGGCGCGGAAGTAGCCGTTGGCAGGCGAGCGCTCACTGGCGACGATCGACAGCGCCACGTGATGGCGAACCCCGGCTGCGGCTTCGGCGGCGAGGAGGTTGCGAGTGGAGGTCTCGAAGAAGTCGAGTACAGCCTGGTCTTCCCACGAAGGGGCGTTGGAAACGTCGACCACCACCTGGGCGCCGTCCATCGCTTCGGCCAGGCCTTCGCGGGTGATGCTGTTGACGCCGGTGTTAGGGGAGGCGGCGAGTGCATCGTGGCCGCGTTCGCGCAGATTGTTCACAAGTTTCGATCCGATGAGGCCGGTGCCTCCGATAACGACGATCTTCATGGCAACTCTCCACTTGCCGACGGCAACCATTGCTGTCGATGTGGGTTGAGCATGCTTGCGGCGCTCGGGCAAATCCTTGTGGTGACCTTGGATTTGTCTTGGTTTTTTGTCCAGACAGGCCAATCCGTTGGCAGATGCGTAGACCAGTGTGCAGACCGGTGCGGCGGCCCGAGGTCTGCCGTATGATCGAGCGCAAAACAATCGCCTGCCCGGACACGGCGTCGCGGGCGCCAGACCAGAGAACAGCCACCGTGCAATTCGTGTTTGAAGACTACCTGCTCGACCAGCAGCGCCGGGAACTGACCTGTCACGGGCAAGTCGTGACGGTCGGGCCGCAGGTCTTCGATCTGCTGTTGCTGCTGGTCAGCAACCGCGAGCGGGTGGTGAGCAAGGACGAACTGTTGAGCGCCGTATGGAGCGGCCGGATCGTTTCCGAATCGACCATCACCAGCCACATCAACGCCGTGCGCAAGGCCATCGGCGACACCGGCGAGCAGCAGCGCCTGGTGCGCACGGTGCCGCGCAAGGGCTATCGCTTTGTCGGTGAAATCACCTCGAGCGACAGCCCCGTCAATGCGCCCGAAGCGCCTGCGATACCCGAAGTGGCCACGACACTTGTCCTGCCGGAAAAACCTTCGATCACCGTCCTGCCCTTCCAGAACCTCAGCGGCGACCCCGAGCAGGACTATTTCGCCGACGGCATCGTCGAAGACATCATCACCGCGTTGTCGCGCCTGCGCTGGCTGTTCGTCATCGCCCGCAACTCCAGTTTCACCTACAAGGGCAGGGCGGTGGATGCGCGAGGCGTCGGTCAGGAACTGGGTGTGCGTTACGTGCTGGAAGGCAGCGTGCGCAAGAGCGGCAACAAGATCCGCATCACCGGCCAGTTGATTGATGCGTGCAGCGGCACGCACCTGTGGGCCGAGCGCTTCGAAGGCCTGCTCGACGATATTTTCGAACTCCAGGATCAAGTGGCCGAGAGCGTAGTGGGCGCCATTGCGCCGCAGCTTGAACGCGCGGAAATCGAGCGGGCCAAACGCAAGCCCACCGACAGCCTCGATGCCTATGATTACTACCTGCGGGGCACGGCCAAACTGCACATCGGCACCCAAGAGGCGATCGAGCAGGCACTGGCGTTGTTCTCCCGGGCGATTGAACTGGATCCGGAATTCGCCTCGGCGTATGGCATGGCCGCGTGGTGCCACTTCTGGCGCAAGCTCAACGGCTGGATGACCGACCGGCCCCGGGAAATCGCCGAAGGTGCGCGGCTGGCGCGCATGGGTGTGGAACTGGGGCGCGATGACGCCGTGGCGCTGACCCGCTGCGGTCATGCCCTGGCCCATCTGACCGGGGATGTCGATTGTGGCATTGCTTTGCTGGATCGGGCTCGAGTGCTCAACCCCAATCTGGCGCCGGCCTGGTATCTCGGCGGTATCCTGCGCGCCTTGGGTGGCGAAACCGAAGCCGCCATTGCCAACCTCGAGCATGCCGTGCGCCTGAGCCCGCTGGATCCGGAAATGTTCCGCATGCAGGTCGGGATGGCGCTGGCGCACTTCTTCGCCGGTCGCTTCGAATGTTCGGTTTCCTGGGCCGAGAAAGCGCAGGGAAACCTGCCCAGTCTGCTGGTAGCGGCGGCCCTGATCGCCGCCAGCCACGCGCTCAATGGGCGAGCCGACAAAGCCGGGCAGGCCATGGAACGGGTGCGTCAGCTGGACCCGACGTTGCGGGTGTCCAGCCTCTGCGCGTGGCTGCCCATTCAACGGCCTGAAGACGTCGCCCGGTTTGCCGAAGGTTTGCGGTTGGCAGGGTTGCCGGAGTAACGGCTCAGCCGGCCAGCGTCGAGTTATCGATCACAAAACGATATTTCACATCACCCTGCAGCATCCGCTCGTAGGACGCGTTGATTTGGTCCGCGCGAATCAGCTCGATGTCGGAAACGATGCCGTGTTCGGCACAGAAATCCAGCATCTCCTGGGTCTCGGCAATGCCACCGATCATTGAACCGGCAATGGTCCGGCGCTTCATGATCAGGTTGAACACGTTCGGTGACGTATGCGGTGAGGCGGGCGCACCGACCAGCGTCAGGGCGCCGTCACGCTTGAGCAGCACCAGGAACGCGTCGAGATCGTGAGGCGCGGCGACGGTGTTGAGGATCAAGTCGAAGCTCTTGGTGTGCGCGGCCATTTCTTCGGCATTGCGCGATACCACGACCTCATCGGCGCCCAGTGCTTTTGCGGCTTCGCGCTTGGACTCGGAGGTGGTGAACGCCACGACGTGCGCGCCCATCGCATGGGCCAGTTTGATGCCCATGTGGCCCAGGCCACCGATACCGACCACACCGACCTTTTTGCCCGGCCCGGCGTTCCAGTGACGCAGCGGCGAGTACGTAGTGATGCCCGCACACAGCAGCGGCGCGACGGCGGCCAACTGCGCCTCAGGGTGACGGATACGCAGGACATAACGCTCATGCACCACGATGTTTTGCGAGTAGCCGCCGAGGGTCCAGCCCGGTGCGTCCGGGGTCGGGAAGTTGTAGGTGCCGATCATGCCGTCGCAGTAGTTTTCCAGACCGGTCTCGCAATCCTCGCAGTGTTTGCAGCTGTCGACGATGCAGCCGACACCCACCAGATCACCGACCTTGTAGTCGGACACATGGGCGCCGACTGCCGAAACGCGGCCGACAATCTCGTGCCCCGGCACGCAGGGGAATTGCGTCCCGGCCCATTCGGCGCGCACCTGGTGCAGGTCGGAGTGGCAGATGCCGCAGAAGGCGATGTCGATCTGCACATCATGGGCCGCCGGCGCGCGGCGATTGATCTGCATCGGCTCAAGGGGTTTATCGCCGGCGTGGGCACCGTAGGCGTGTACGAGCATGGGAGTGGTCCTTGATGAATGTGTCGAGGGACCATTTTTCCCGGATTGCTCGTACAGGCTGTTGTGCATTTCTGTGGATTGCTTGCCTGATCCTGTTTTTGAACCGTGCAACCCACCGTCGACACGTACCGGTTCAGTCACGCGCCTGGGCGACAATCGCAAAATTCCCCGGCGCCTTTTCCAGCAGCCCGAGGAATCTCATGAGATCGACTTTACTGCCTTCCACCTTCAGATCAACGGAGGTAAGCGTTTCCTTCAGCCCGGCGGTGCCCCCCAGCAACTGGACGAACAGGTCCTTGGTGACAGTCAGCGTTGCGTTGGCGTTCGCTGCCGTCGGGCCTTTTCGGTAGTGCAGCACGGCGTTCTCGATCCACAGCACGAACGATTCATTCGTATCGGTCAGCACCAGATTGAACGTCCAGTTCTTGCCATCCGCCGCCGGCCCGTCGAGGCTTGCGGCCATGGCTTCGAGGAAGCGCTCAGTGGGCGTCTGCTTCATCAGTTCGATCAGGTCGGAGCGTTTGACGCCCTTGGCTGGCGGGCCGTTGCGCAGCTCCATGGCCGCGGTCAGGTAGCTGTTGCGCCAGGTCGCCGATTCCGCCTGATAGCCCATCTGTTCGTACGCGCGGGCCAGCAGTTCTTTGGCGGCCGTGTCGTCGGGGTTGGCGAGCACGGCCTGATCCAGCAGCTCGGCGACCCAGCGATATTCGCCCTTGTCATAGGCCTCGCGCGCGGCCTCGACCACCTTGGCATTGCCTCCCATCAATTCGACGTAGCGCTTTGCCGATTCCTTGGGCACCAGCGGATTCAAGTGCGCGGGGTTGCCATCGTAGGCGCCCAGGTACAGCTGGTAGATCGCCTTGACGTTGTGGCGCAGGTCGCCGTAATAACCACGGGTGCCGAAGTACGACGCCAGCGAATCCGGCAGCTGGATCTTGTCGGCGATCTCGTTGGGGGTGTAGCCGGCGTTCATCAGGCGCACGGTCTGGTCGTGCAGGTATTTGTAGACGTCGCGGTGTTTGGTGATGAATTCGCGGATCCGCTCGTTGCCCCAGATCGGCCAGTTGTGCTGACCGAAATAGACCTCGGTGTCGCCCAACTCGTCGAGGGCGATTTGCGTGTAGTCAGACCAGCGCAGCGCATCGCGCACCTTGGCGCCACGGATCGGCAAGAGGTTGTGCATGGTCTGCGCCAGCAGCTCCGCACCGCCATACGCCTTCAGCGCGGGGATCGAAAAGGTCAGCTCGGCCGGGGCTTCCGCGCCGGGCATGTTGTGGAACACGAAGCTGACGCCGTCGAGCACCAGCGGCTGGATCGGCTGGTCGATGATCTGCGTCGGCGGCAGGATGCCCATGCTGCCGTAGGCGACGTTTTTGCCCAGACCGGTGTCGACGATGCCGGTGGCGCCCGGCGTCAGGTTCTTGCCGAACTGATACATCGAACGCCGCGCCATCGCCGGGCCCGCCAGGATGTTTTCGCTGGTGGCTTCCTCCATGAACCCGGCAGGCGCGACGATGGGAATATTGCGCTGGGCGACTTCGCTGCTTGAGGTGATGCCCAGCACACCGCCGAAATGGTCGGCATGGTCGTGGGTGAAAATGATCGCGGTGACGGGCTTGTTGCCCAGATGCTCGCGGGCGAATGCCAGCGCTGCGGCGGCGGATTCCCGGGAGGTCAGCGGGTCGACCACGATCCAGCCGGTTTGCCCGTCGATCAGCGTCATGTTGGCGATGTCGAATCCGCGCAACTGGTAAATCCCATCGCGAACCTTGAACAGACCGATCTGCGCGTTGAGCATCGCGTGCCGCCACAGGCTAGGGTTGACGGTGGCTGGCGCCTGGCCTTCGACGAAGCGGTACGCATCGAAATCGATCAGCACATTGCCGTCGGAGCCAAGGATCTTGCCGGTGGGGCGGGCGATGAAACCGCGCTGGGCATCTTCCATGTCCCGGTTGTCGCTGAGATCCAGGCCCTTGATCGACGCCTGGATCACCGCTGCCGTGGCGGGCGTGGCGTCGCCGGCTGCGACGCCGGGCTTGTTGTCACAGCCGCCGAGTGACACCAGCGTCAGGGCGAGGATCGTGTAGAGGGTCGGTTTCATTCTTGTTGTTCTCCGAGGGTCGAATGCGCTCCAGCCTAGGGGCAGGGCGGTGATGTATCCAATGCATTGTTTACATCCGGATAATGCGTCGCTAGCATCGGGCGAATGGACCTCAAACGACTGTCACACCTTCTCGCGCTGGCCGATGAACGCCATTTCGGCCGCGCCGCCGAACGCGTTCACCTCAGCCAGCCGGCCCTGAGCCGCAGCATTCAGGCGCTGGAGAGCGAAACCGGGCAGCGCCTGTTCGATCGCGACACCGGCGACGTCCGCCCGACGCCGGCGGGGGCGTTTCTGATCGAGCGGGCGCGGCGGTTGCTGTTCGATGCCCGTTCGCTGGAGCGGGACATGGCGCTCTACAGCGATCGCCAACTGGGTAGCCTCGCTTTTGGCGTCGGGCCGTTCCCGGCGGCCATGTTGATGCATCAAGTCGTGCCGCGACTGCGCCTGGATCACCCGGCAGTCACCCTGCGTGTCGAGGTGAACAACTGGCAGATTCTCGAAGCGCGGCTGCGCGCTGAAGGGATCGAATTCTTCGTTGCCGATATCCGTAACTTCACCGCGGAATCCGATCTTTTGATCCGCTCGCTGGGCCAGGTTTCGGCAGGCTTCTTCGTGCGTCCGGAGCATCCGCTGGCCGGGCGTAAAGTGCAGATGGGCGAGCTGGAAGGCTATGGCATTGCCACGACGCGCTTGCCCGAAGTCGTGAAACTCGAGACCGCCCGAACCCTCGGCATTTCCACTCGCCAGGCGCTGCCCATCGTGCTGGAGTGCGACGACGTGGCCCTGCTCAAAACCGTCGCTGGTTCAACCGACACCATCCTCGGCGTCATTCATGGCGCTGTGGCTGAAGACATTCGGGTGGGGCGTTTGATCGAGCTTCATGTTGTCGACCGGCCGGGATTTCATTCTGAAATCGGGGTGGTGAGTTTGCAGGGTAGAAGCCTGTCACCGACGGCTTTGTGTGTGATTGAGGCGGTCGTTGCCGAGATGCAATCCGTTCACGTCGAACAATCCCCACGTCTTTAGAGATACGTCCTACAGCCATGATTTTCCTGGTTCGTTAACGTCGTGCGGCCTCTTGCGAGGGGTTGCCGATGCATGAACGAAAGGACCAGTGGCAAAGAAAGACGCATCAAAAAAGATATCTGTGAGAAAGAGATGGGACTGGAACTGAGACTGGAGTGGTACGACACAGCAACCCTGGAATTCCAGGGCGAGGAGACGTCAAAAGATCTGGGGGATGATGAATCAGTATTGAATGCTTTAGGCATTCCAGTAGAGGGGAACATCAATAATGGCAGCTTCAACGTCGTCGAGAAGTGGGTCGCGACTATTCAGCCGTACTTTCAACATCAGATCGCTCTGAGTACCAACGACTATCAAATTTCGTTTGATTACAGCTAATACCGACAGACAGCCTGATTGACAGTAAAAGGGTCAAGCCATGCTCTCTCTTTCAATAACCGGCTTTTACCCCGATGACGTCCAAGACGACTCGCTGCAGTTCGAGCTGGATATCGACGGTAGCGAACTGAATGAAAAAGTTGCACAGCTCATTGAATTCAAGCCCCTGAGCGAACTGGAACCTGGTGATTTGTTACTGTGCGAGGATCAGGTAGCGGCACTGAAAGCCCTGCTGAATGTCAGCTTCCCGAGCGGTCTGGAGTATTTCATGGGTACCTGTGCGAAATACTGAAACTGCGGACAACCAAGGTGGGCGGATGTATTTACGAAAATATTTCCGCCCCTTTTTCATGTCAGCGAGTCAGCCCCGCTGACCTCGCCCCGCATAATTCAGCACAAACTGCACATGCGCCTTCACCCCGGTGGCCAGTGTCGCATCATCGGCGGTGAAGTAGGGGCTGTGGTTGTTCGGCGCCTTGCTCATGTCCTGGCCTTCCGGCGTTGCGCCGAGGAACACGAACAGCCCCGGCACTTTGCGCGCGTAGTAGGAGAAGTCTTCGCTCGGCGACAGCGAGGCGGGCAGGCGCTCGACCTTGCCCGGTGCTGCCAGCTCGAAGGCCGGGATCATGGCTTCGGTCAGGGCCGGATCGTTGGTGGTCACGGGCGCATTGTTCACCAACAGCAGATTGGCCTGGGTCTCGTAGGCGCTGGCGATGCTGTTCACCAGCGGCGGCATCTTTTTCAGGATCGTGTCGCGGATGTCGGCGTTGTTGGTGCGGATGGTCCCGGTCATTTCCACGGACTCGGGAATGATGTTGGCCGCCGAACCGCCATTGATCGTACCGACGCTGATCACGCCCATGCCCTGGGTCAGGTCGACGCGCCGACTGACCAGCGTCTGCAATCCGCTGATGATGCCCTGACTGGCGACAATCGGATCGACACCGCTCCAGGGCGCCGAGCCGTGAGTCTGCTGGCCCTTGACCGTGATGCGGAACGAATCGCTGCTGTTGAGCACGGTTCCGGATTTGTAGAACAGATGCCCGGTCGGATAACCCGCCATCACATGCACCCCAAACACCGCTTCGACCTTGGGCGAATCGAGCGCGCCATCGCGGATCATCGCTTGCGCACCGATCAGAGTGTCCGTCTGGAACTCATCGACGTCAGCCGCGCCTTCTTCAGCCGGCTGAAACAGAAACACCACCGTCCCGCGCACCTGATCGCGATGCTCGGCCAGCACCTTCGCGGCGCCCAGCAACATCGCGGTGTGGGTGTCGTGCCCACAGGCGTGCATCACCGGCACGCTCTTGCCCAGCCGCGTGCTGGTGGCCTGGCTGGCGAACGGCAGGTTCGTCATCTCCTTGACCGGCAGTGCGTCCATGTCGGCGCGCAACGCCACGACCGGCCCCGGCAATCCGCCTTTCAGAATCCCCACAACACCCGTCTTGCCGACTCCGGTGCGCACTTCAATGTTCGACGCCTTCAGCCGCTCGGCCACCAGCGCGGCGGTCTTGAACTCAAGATTGCCCAGCTCTGGATGCTGATGAATCGTGTGGCGCAGATCGACGACTTCCTGATTGACCGCGCTCACGGCGCTATCGACCCAAGGCACATCGGCGGCATGGCTGGCAGTGGCAACGAACGAGGACAGAACGGCGAGGCACAGCGAGGTTTTGCAGAAACGGATCAAGGCGGGACTCTCTCTTATTGTTTTTATTGGCGTCAGAGGGTATGCCGCGATGCAAGACGCGACAAACGAGTCTGGCCGGTAATCGCACGGCTTTTGGATTTTCGCGTTTTTGCCAGAGCGCGGCTTTCAGCGGATTGTTTTCCAGCGCCCGATCCGCTTCACTGTGGCTCTTTTGCCTGAGCGGAAATCAATCATGGAACGATGCGAAGCACTGGTCATCGGCCTCGGCGCCATGGGCGCGGCCACGGTGTATCAACTGGCGAAGGCCGGGGTCAACGTGGTCGGCATCGACCGCCACCATCCACCGCACACATTCGGCTCCAGCCATGGCGACACCCGCATCACCCGGCTGTCCGTGGGCGAGGGCGCGCAATACGTGCCCATCGTGCGCAACTCCCACCGCATCTGGCGTGAACTGGAAGGGCTGTCGGGCGAGTCCTTGTTCGAACAGACCGGCCTGCTGGTGCTGACCTCCAGCCCCGACTTCGATCCCGCCGACGAAACCGACTTCACCCTGCGCACCATCGCCCTGGCGCAGACCTACGGCATCGAACATGAAGTCCTCGACGCTACCCAGATCCGCCAGCGCTTCCCGCAGTTTGCCCAGGTGCGCGACGACGCCATTGGCTACTTCGAGCCCGAAGGCGGTTTTGTACGGCCTGAACGCTGCATCGACGTACAACTGAGATTGGCCGAACAACACGGCGCCACGCTCTATAAGGGCGAGACCGTGACCCACATCAGCTCGGACGAACAGGGCGTCACCGTCACCACCGACCAGCGCACCGTACGGGCGAACAAACTGGTGGTCACTGCCGGCAACTGGGCGGGCGGCTTGCTCGGCGCACCGTTCGACAGACTGCTCAGTGTCTATCGGCAAAAACTGTTCTGGTTCGAAACCGAGCCCGATGCGGAACTGGTCGGCCACTCGCCCACGTTCATCTTCACCCACGGCCCGGACGATGATTTCTATGGCTTTCCCGCGTTGCCGGGGGAGGGCAGTTTGAAGGTGGCTACGGCGCAGTATCACAGCGCGTCCACGCCTGAAACTCTGGATCGCACAGTCTCGGCCGAGGAAGAACGCGAGATGTACGAACAGCAGGTGAAGGGGCGCATTGCCGGGCTGACGGATCGGGTAGTGAAGTCAGCGGTTTGCGCCTACACCGTTACGCCGGATCGGCATTTCATCATTGATGAGCATCCACGGTTGCAGCACACGTTGGTGGTGTCGGCGTGCTCCGGGCATGGGTTCAAACACTCGGCGGCGCTGGGGGAGGCGTTTGCGCAGTGGTGTTTGCGGGGGGAGAGTGAGCTGGATCTTTCGTTGTTTTCGGTGGGGCGGTTTGAGTGGGAGTGACATTGCTTGGGAGTGATTGATTTCGGCCAGAAGCGGACAGGAACGATGAAATCCGAAAAGCATTGATGACTGCAAATGTTTTTTGAAACTCGAATCTCTCCTTCTGCCACATTCAGTAAACACCCCCCCCCTAATTCCTAAAGAACGGCGGAGGTTTGTGATTTTGGCATTTGGAAAAGAACGATATGGGAATATTTTGGGAACGTGAGTGAATTTTCTCGCACATGCGGTGAGCGTACCCGTGGACGAATCTGGTAGATTCTTGGGATAAACCCTACGGAGGATGAGCATGCCCAATAAGGAAAATAAAGGGATTTTCGACATCTCAGATGCCGACGGCGTGAATGAGTCCGAGCGATTGTTGATGCGGCTTTGCCGGAAATCTTTCTTGAGCTTATGGGCGCATGCAAACTTGCATACAGATCAAGATATGCGAGACGGTAAGGGGAGTGCCAAAGAATTCGCGGATATATTGCTAGTTTTTGGTAATGACGTAGTAATTTTCTCCGACAAACATATAGAATTTCAAACTGAAATAGATGAAAGTATCGCTTGGAAGCGTTGGTATAAACGAGCGGTTACTAACTCTGCAAAGCAGCTTTATGGGGCTAAAAGTTGGCTTGAAAGATTTCCGGGGCGTGTGTTTCTTGATTCAAAATGTACGCGTCGTTTGCCGGTCGATGTGCCTGATATCACTGCAGCACGATTTCATTTGATTGCGGTAACGCGAGGTAGTCTTGAGGCGTGTAAGAGACATTTTCCCGGAAGTGTGGGCTCTCATATAATAAACACTACGTTAGATTGTTCTGAGTTCCCTGAGGTGCTATTTACCACTGGGCCACTCGATAGGTCTAAGGAGTTTGTTCATGTTTTTGACGAGTTCTCGCTTGAAGTATTAATGCGCGAGATGAGCACTGTAAAAGATTTTATTGATTATATAAGTGCTAGAAAATCCTTTTTGCTTGATTCTGAAATTGCCGTCATGAGCGCTGGGGAGGAACAACTTATTGCATCCTACCTAATGAACTCAGGAGGTGATGAGAATTTCTCGTTTTTACCCCCTTCAGATGTAAAGCCTAATGTTGTAACTTTTGATGAGGCTATATATCCAGGCTTGCTTGAACTGCCTGAATATAAAGCGATGCACGCGCTGAACGAGCAAAGTCAGTTTTGGGATTTTCTAATAGAAAAATTTATCACTGTTGGAAACCCGGCATTGATTAATCCGGAGCATAGCCAAGAGAATAAAGATACCGAGTACGCACTTAGGCTAATGGCTTCAGAAAGTAGGTTTATGAGGCGGGAGCTAGTTCGAAATTTTTTCGAACTCGTCAATGGTGCAAAAGGAACCGTGCCGGGGCGACGCGCTCGTACTATGACTACTCGCCAAGCACCCACTATTTTATATATCTTTTTGCTATGTCCAAAGTTTGATGATCAGTCCTATAGTGATTATCGAACAATGCGTGCGGGCATGCTTTTTGCGTATGCGCAATGTGCAAAGTTAAAGTTCGCTGAAGCAAAAACTATCATTGCGCTTGGATTCGATCATCCAACAAAAAAATATCCAGGTGGTTCAGAGGATATATGTGTGTTCGTTTGCGATGAATACGACCCAGAAGTCAAGGCACAGGTAGAGAAACTGAGGGCAGAGCTAGGGATCTATGCTGATTCTCTCGTTCCTAACGAAACAAGGAGTTATCAGTTTCCTCCGCGCTAGGAAGCTTCGTTAAGAAGGAGAAAGTGGACTGATGTATTTTCTGAATCTATTTTCTGGGAAATAAATCAATCCCATTTTTCCTAGTAGGAACAAAAAATTGGGGCGGATTTATTTTTAGAATAATAAATCCGCCCCCGTTTGTTAGTTTTTGAGTTCGCCAAGCCTCTCGCGAACTACTGCTATCGGCCAAAGCCATACCTCCAAATGAGTCTACGAGGCTACGAGTGATTTATAGAGCTCTGTCAGGAGTAGCACATCACTAATGGAACTGGATTGCTGGGCAAGTATTTCTTTTTAGCCCAATCAAATGCGGACGTTAATGGGGGCCAAAGACCCTGAATCACCATCAGCAACGCGAAAGTCAAAAAAGCTCGCAACAGAAATACATGAGTCATTTTTATACAGGTAATTTTTTCGTTCACCAACGGATAATTCAAATGGATGGCAAGTGTGATTTCCTTAATGAGTGTGGTTGGAGATTCGGAACTACCTGCGAGGCGTACCAAATCACTCGAATGAATTTGGTTAAAGTGAGATACCTTCAGCGTATGAAATGCCCACAGGCCGGCGTTGATCAAGTAACAGACGGCCAATGCAAATATCAGTAGGGACGCTCCCGAAAATATTGCGCTCGCTTTATCGTTCCAGATACTGGGGATAAGAGATGTCAAAACCGGCACAAGCGCAGTGATCGCGGCGAAGTAGATTCCAGCTTTTGTGTCAGCGCTTCTGCGGCGTTCAGCTTCTGCATCATAAAGGCGACGTGCCTCATCAAGCGCAACAGCGACGCCTGGACTCCAATTATCTTGCTGAATGGAGGTCCGAAGCTTGCTTTCAGAATCGCTTAGGGCTTGGGCCTCCGCGACAGTTTGCTTTTCGAGAATGGGCCAAATAAACTCGCGAATTCTGTTCATCCGAAGGATATCTCTTCCAGTTCGTCAACAATTGCTTTGGAAATCGGATAACCCGTCAAGTTCTCTATCCACGCCCATTGCCCGTTCGGGTTGACCTCCAAAAACCAAAGTTTGCCCTCTTGGTCGCACACAAAATCGATCGCACCAAATTTCAGCCCTAGCGCTCTAACGAGCGCGATACAGCGACAGCTAGTCAATTCCTCTAGCTCAATCCTCTCATGTTTCAAATCGGTTCGAGTGCCTTGGCGCCAATCTACTTCAGTCTCTGCATTGGTCTGCGACCAAATTGCAGTCGCGAAAACGTTGGTACCGACCACGGTTACTCGTACATCGTAGCGTTTAAGAATTTCCTTTTGAACAATGAAGGGAGCTAGTGCGACTGCTTTAGCATCGCTCTCACTCAGTGCATCGATGCGATGAGTGAACATTACGCGCTCGTTATCTCCAGAAAGAACGGCTTCTCGCAAAGGTTTTCCGATCGTTCGGTGCTGATTTGTCAGCTTCTTCACCAACGACCAATTATTAGTAACGTAGCCTTCTGGTATGTCGAAACCCAGTTCGTGAGCGAGGATTAATTGTCGAGGTTTGTCTTCAGCTAAAAATATTTGCGTAGGGCTACTAAACCAGATTCCTTCAAGACGCATATACAAACTTTTGAGAAAACTACCCCACTCGGACTCCACGTATTTCTTCTCGGCTTGATCCTTCACGGAATCCAAAGCATTAGGTGCTCCAGGACGGCGGAAGTAGGCTGCCGTGACCTTGTCTCCTCGAATCTCGTGGTCGTCGATGCAAATCGACCATTTTTTACGGTCTTGCCCCGACATGGTACTGATTGACTGCGGCAAGAGTTCAGTGTTGAGCCGGTAAAACGGTATCTCGCGGCGCCTTAGTTCGGCGACCACATAGTCCATCGTTATATCCCGTCGATTGGTTACCAGTAAAATCATTGTCATTCCTTTGGCTAATCGTTGAAATACTGAGACTCCAACCCAGACGCCGGATCGCCGTTATCATCTTTTTCTACCTGCACACTGGTCTTGGTGACGAGCTCCAAAAACTGATTGAAATCGTTCGCAGCATCGTCTTTTTCGACAACGGTGTCTGTCTTGGTCACGAGTTCCAACAGATGGCTAATTGCAGAGTCAACATCATCACTTTCTGCCCGTACCTCAGTCACGGTTTTCAGTTCTTCCAGCGAATAAAGACCTTCGTCATCCTGCTCCGCGTTCACTTTGGTCTTCGTCATAAGCTCGGCTAACGCAAAATGGTCAATAATGGGAACAGGGCCAGCTTCTGAATCTACGACCCACATTGCCATTTCGGTTGAGTAGTAGCCGGGCAATCTGTCCTCACCCGTTCTTGCGATCGCAAAGCGCGCCAAAAATGGCATAGCCTCGTCAGATATTACTTTTTTCATCACGCCCATTTTTTGCTCTCCCTGCTCAATGCTGCTGTCAAATAGCCGTAACTGACGATACTGCTTTGACATCACGAAGTCGACTCTCTAGATATACGAAGCTGAGTTTCCTCCCGGCTGCTTTGCATCGCTCCTAGTTTTTGAGCACATGGATGGCCGATAGCTGCCATTTACTGTGGCAGCTTCGGCTAGCATTGTTTTCTCAAACCCCCGTGCTAATCAGTCACGACAGAGGGGGTTGGCTTTCAGGTCTTCACCTCAACATGATCCAACGCCTGATTCACCGCCAATTCGCTCAACATCACCAACTGCGCAATCCCGATCGCGGTCTTGCGGTGGGCAGGCTCCAGCGTGGCCGCAAAGTTATTGAGCATTTCACTGGCCGAGCCCAGTGATTCGCTGGCGTTGGCCAGGAGTGATTCGGTGTTGTAGGCCGGGTTGGCCATGTACATGGGGTCGTGTTTGTGGTGGCTGCCC
>Ga0207655_1001827_pt1 | contig 18408 bp, 12 predicted proteins | sample KBSM44metaG_FD_184398 | JGI IMG/M metagenome (GOLD analysis project Ga0207655, IMG submission 184398) | Miscanthus rhizosphere microbial communities from Kellogg Biological Station, Michigan, USA - KBS M4-4 metaG (SPAdes) (version 2) | ecosystem: Host-associated > Plants > Roots > Rhizosphere >...
ACGGATTTGCGAGTCTTTCTGATAACGGCCAAAGGCGAACGGGCCGGTGCCGATGGGCGCCTGATTGATATCCTGCAGATTGCCGGATGCCATCAATTGGTCAGCATATTCAGCTGAAAGAATCGAGGCGAAGTTCATCGCAATGTTTTGAATGAATGCTGCATCAACTTTATTGAGTGTAAATACAACAACCATTGGTCCGGTTTTTTCAACGGACTTGATATTCTTGTCCAGACCCATACTGGTGAAGTAGGGGAATTCTGTCGGATAAGCGACGCGGAACGGATGATCCTTGTGCAGCATGCGGTTGAACGTGAACAGCACGTCATCGGCATTGAAGTCGCGGCTGGGTTTGAACGCCTTGTTGCTGTGGAACTTCACGCCTTCGCGCAGATGAAAGGTGTAGGTCAGGCCATCCGGGGATACATCCCAACGGGTCGCCAACGCAGGCACCACGCCGGTTCCACCCTGTTCGAACTCGGCCAGGCGGTTGTAGATCGGCTCGGCGGCGTCGTTGTCGGTGCCGGAGGTGTACTGGCCGATATCAAAACCCGCCGGGCTGCCTTCTGAGCAGAACACCAGGCTCTTTGAAGCTGCGTAGGACGGGGAGGCGGCCAGAAGACCCGCCGCCAATAGTGATGGCAAAACAATATTCTTATTCATGACAATCCTTATCGTCTTGGGCGTGAATGAATCCTGTAACGGACTGAAACTCTTTTTCGCAATCGTTTGCGCAAATGAAGTTTCCACCGACGGAAATCCCGACCGGACAGATAGACAGCACATATCGAGTGCGGGATCTCAAACGGTATGTCCGTCGAGATGCACAGTAAATAGTTCTAGGCGCAGCCGTGTATGTAGGAAAAATGACTATTGTTAGTAGGCAATCTCTTTCGAAGTTCTACTCGTCTAACAATATTCATTTTCATGCATGAATCGCGCACGCGACGACACAGTCGCATTACCCGCAGGTAATGCGACTGTGAAGCCATTTGGGGGTTTTACTTGCCGCTGACGCTGACGCCGTAGAACGAGTTCAGACCGAATGGGCTGATCTTGAAGTCCTGAACCTCTTTGCGCATCGGCTGGTAGACAGTCGAGTGGGCAATCGGGGTCATCGGGACTGCGTCCTTGAGCAAGTGCTGAGCCTGTTTGTACAGCTCGGTGCGCTTGGCCTGGTCGGTGGTTTCCTTGGCCTGGTGGATCAAGGTGTCGAACGGCTTGTCACACCACTTGGCAAAGTTGTTGCCGTTGATGGCGTCGCAACCGAACAGGGTGCCCAGCCAGTTGTCCGGGTCACCGTTGTCGCCGCTCCAGCCAATCAGCATCGCGCCGTTTTCGCCGTTCTTCGCACGCTTGATGTACTCGCCCCACTCGTAGGAAACGATCTTGGCGTTGATACCGATCTTCTTCCAGTCGTTCTGGAGCATTTCGGCCATCAGCTTGGCGTTCGGGTTGTACGGACGCTGAACCGGCATCGCCCACAGGGTGATCTCGGTGCCTTCGGCCACGCCTGCCTTCTTCAGCAGCTCCTTGGCCTTGGCGACGTCGTACGGCGCATCCTTGATGGTGGTGTCATAGGACCACTGGGTCGGCGGCATGGCGTTGACGGCCAACTGGCCTGCGCCCTGGTACACCGCGCCGATAATGGCTTTCTTGTCCACAGCCATGTCCAGCGCCTGACGCACTTCCAGCTTGGCCAGCGGGTTAGGCTTGGTTTCGCCCTTGATGGTCGGCATCACGTTGTAGGCAATGTATCCCAGGTTGAAACCTGCCTGGTCGGGCATCTTCAGCGCAGGGTCGGCCTTGAGTGGCTCAAGGTCTGCCGGACGTGGGTAGGCGGTGATCTGGCATTCGCCTTTCTTGAGCTTCTGCGCACGGACCGAGGCGTCGGTGGTGATGGCGAAGATCAGGTTGTCGACCTTGACGTCTTCAGGCTTCCAGTAGTCCTTGTTGCCGGTGAAACGGATGTTGGAGTCTTTCTGGTAGCTCTTGAACACGAACGGGCCGGTGCCGATCGGCTTCTGGTTGATGTCTTCGGCCTTGCCTTCCTTGAGCAGCTGGGCGGCGTATTCAGCGGACTGAATGGAGGCGAAGCTCATGGCCAGGTTCTGGATGAATGCCGCATCGACAGTACCGAGGGTCATCTTGACGGTGTGATCGTCGACCTTCTCGATATTCTTGATATTGGTATCCATCGCCATATCGGTGAAATACGGGAATTCGGTCGGGTACGCCTTACGGAACGGATCGTCCTTGTTGATCATGCGGTTGAACGTGAACAGCACGTCATCGGCATTGAAGGTACGGGTCGGCTTGAAGTACGGCGTGGTGTGGAACTTGACACCTTCACGCAGGTGGAAGGTGTAGGTCAGGCCGTCCGGGGACACGTCCCAGCTGGTGGCAAGACCTGGAATAACGGCGGTGCCGCCACGTTCGAACTGGCTCAGACGGTTGAAGACGGTCTCGGCCGAAGCGTCGAAGTCGGTGCCGGTGGTGTACTGACCTGGGTCGAAACCAGCGGGGCTGCCTTCGGAGCAGAACACCAGGTTCGATGCTGCTTGAGCGAAGGGAGCGCTGGCGATCAAACCTGCGCCGAGAAGAAACGGAATGACCGCTTTTTTGAGCATGGTGGCCTCAGTTGTTGTCATTTTTTAATTGAGGGAAACGACCTTTTGGGTCGGTCCCGCGGATACTTATGCAGGCGCCATACCCAAAGCAAGATGCTGGCGCCAATCAAGTGACAAAGAGTGGCACGAACGTACACGAATGTCGCAAAACTATAATTTCTGACGCGGTTGAACGTTTGCGTGTCGCATATCGGTACGTTTAGTGCGCAATTTTGGTGCACTGCATCGTTGCGAATGCACCCGTTTGTGTCTCAAGTGTTACTTCGCTGTTGAAATATCGTGGGTCATTTCGACAGGCTCACCCCATAGAACGGCGTCAGGCCGAACGGGCTGAGCTTGAAGTCCTGCACCTCCTTGCGCATCGGCTGGAACACTTTGGAGTTGGCGATCGGCGTGATCGGCACGTCGTTCTTCAGGATAGTCTGCGCCTGCTGGTACAGCTTGATGCGCTCGTTCCTGTCGCTGGTCAATCTGGCCTGGGTCACCAGCTTGTCGTAGCCGGTGTTGCACCATTTGGCGTAGTTGCTGCCCTTGACCGCCGCGCAGCTGTAGAGCACGCCGAGCCAGTTGTCAGGGTCGCCGTTGTCACCTGTCCAACCATAGATCATCGCGTCGTGTTCGCCAGCCTTGGCGCGCTTGATGTACTCGCCCCACTCGAAGCTGACGATGTTGGCCTTGATGCCGATCTTCGCCCAGTCGGACTGAATCATCTGCGCCGACATGCGTGCATTCGGGTTGGAGGCGCGCTGGACGGTCATGGCCCACAGGTTGATCTGGGTGCCCGGCGCGACGCCCGCTTCCTTGAGCAACTGTTTCGCTTTCTCGATATCGTGGGGCGCGTCCTTGATGTTCGGGTCATAGCCCCATTGCGCAGGTGGCAGGGCGTTCTGCGCCAGTTGGCCGGCGCCCTGATACACCGCCTTGATGATGGCCGGCTTGTCGATGGCCATGTCCAGCGCCTGGCGCACCTTGAGCTGGTCCAGCGGCGGGTGGGTCACGTTGTAGGCCAGAAAGCCCAGGTTGAAACCTGCCTGGCTCAGCACCTTGAGGTTCGGATCCTTCTGCGCTTCTTCGATGTCCTGCGGGCGCGGGTAGCCGCTGACCTGGCATTCGCCAGCCTTGAGTTTCTGCAGGCGGGTAGCGGCATCGGTATTGATCGAGAAGATCAGGTTGTCGAGCTTCACGTCCTCAGGCTTCCAGTACTGGGTGTTGCCGACATAACGGATCTGCGCGTCCTTCTGATAACGCTTGAACACGAACGGACCGGTGCCGACCGGCTTCTGGTTGATGTCGGCGGCCTTGCCTTCCTTGAGCAACTGGGCGGCGTATTCGGCCGACTGGATCGAGGCGAAGCTCATCGCCAGGTTCTGCACGAACGCGGCATCGATGTTGTTCAGGTGAAACCTGACGGTCTGCTCGTCGACCTTTTCCACCTGTTTGATGGTGGTGTTCATGTCCATGTCGTTGAAATAGGGTGACTCGGACGGATACGCCTTGCGGAAGGGGTCATCGGGGTTGAGCAGGCGATTGAAGGTGAACAGCACGTCATCGGCGTTGAAGTCGCGTGTCGGCTTGAAGTAGTCGGTGGTGTGGAACTTGACGCCGGGCCGCAGGTGGAAGGTGTAGGTCAGGCCGTCATCGGACACTTCCCATTTCGTGGCCAGGCCCGCTTCGACCTCGGTGCCGCCGCGCTTGAACTGGGTCAGGCGGTTGAAGACGGTTTCGGCCGAGGCGTCGAATTCGGTACCGCTGGTGTACTGGCTGGGATCGAAGCCTGCCGGGCTTGCTTCCGAGCAATACACCAGGGTGCTGGCGGCGTGAACCGCTGGTGCGCAGAGCGCCAGCGCGGTCGCCAGAAACAGGGGCTTTAAGGTGTTTTCCATGTGGACCTCGAACAAAGCGGCATTCGTGCCTGGGGTCATCGGCTGATGACTGACAGGTGAGAATGCCGCAGTGCCTCGAAGGTTCACAAGGGGCTCGCGAGAGAGCGCCCGGGCTATTTGGCCAGGTTCTGCAACTCCTTGAACCAGCTTGTGTTGCCCACCGCTTTCATGAACACCTTTTCAAGAAAGCTCCATGCGGACGATGGCACTTCCTCGTTGCTGAAAACGTATCGAATATAGGCATTGCTGTCGGCCAGCAATTGACTGTGCAGATTCTGCAACTGGCGGATCGACTGTTGATGCACTTCATCCAGATCCGATCTGGATTGCGCTCGCTGCACTTGGTCAGGATTGTCGTTGGCCCAGGTTTTGACGAGCGTCTGGTGCCATTGCGTGTCGTCGGGATGACAGAAGAAGGCCGTCGCCACGGCGATCGGGTCCGCGTCCTGCTTGCCGTTCCAGTGATCGACCATGGCCTGGGCCACCTGACTGACAGCGATGTTGGCGAGCCGCGCGCTGAGGTCGTGCAGAGGATGCTCGGGGTGATCCTTGGAGAGCTGCGAATGGCTGGGCTCGACTGACGAATCGAGGTTCGGATCGCTGCCCAGCGCCAGTTGGGCATCGGCGACGCTATTGCCGATCCAGGTCAGTAAGCCCTGCGCCGCACTGTTGTAAGCGTTGAGCAGGATCGCGGCAGGGGTGTTCATGAGCCAGCGGTAAAACCGTAGTGTATCCACACCGGCTTTTCGAGCCAGGCCGACCAGACCGTCTCTTGCCTTGAGCAGCGCTTCGAATGCCCTGAGGAAGTTCTGATTGGGGTGCTCGCCCAGCAGGATCAGCATCACTTTATCCCGTTCGGAGCGATAACCCGGCTGGGACAGCTCGAACTCCAGCTCCTGGGTAGAGAACAGGATCTTGCCCAGCGGCGCGGCGAGGCTGGCGATCACGTCGCTACCGCCAAAGGTGCCGGTGACCAAGGGCAGATTGCGCTTGACGTTTGCCGGGGTGGTCCAGGGCAGAACCCGAGTGTGGCCGGCGGAAATCAGGCTGAGCTCGGCGAAGTTGGAGTGGGCGAACAGGTCTTCCAGCACGTGGAGCCCCGCGCCGAAACTACGCATCCCGGAGAGCGTACGGCCGCCGGTCATTGCCAGCCTCAACTGCCGTTGCATGTACTCGACCGCCCCGGTCATGTAGCGCTTCATCGACGTGACGGGCTCAGCTGTCAGCACTGGGTCGCCAGGAAGAATCCAGGGCGCGAAGTCGGGGTCACGCACTGTCGGATCCGGGAAGGCCGGGTCGATGGCCATGGGATTGTCGATGTGCTCGTTTGGCAGGTAAACCCCGAGTTTGTCGAGCGTCACTCGCATGTCCTGCGGGTAGCGCATCCGCAGGTCGGGGAATTTCTTGACTGCAAGGATATCCACCAGGTCGGTCCACGCTTGCCGGGACACGTACGCGGGAAACTCCTTGGGCATGTCGACGCTGCGGGTGATCTTGGGGTCGACGATCTGCGAGTAATCGCGCAGCCAGTTGCCGAAGTAGACGGCGTCTGCCTCGGCGCGGGTGAAACCAGCCTCGGCCAGTGACCAGCCGATGGTCTGGTGAGTATGACCCTGGGCATCTGCGCTGCCTGCCTCGAAGGCTTCACGGTCAGGATTGGCGTGTGCCGTATCGATTCGGTCATCGACGTTCGCCTGGAACGCCAGCACGTGCATGAGCGCCTCATGCCAGTCGACGCTGTAGTCCACAGGCTCGCGCTCGTGTGCCGTCGAGTAGCTTGCGAGCTGGATGCGGTCCTGCGCAGGTTCCGCCTGTGCAGCGATCCAGGCAGTAAAGCGATGGCCTTCCTCGAAGGGGGCATCGTGGGCCAGCAGGGAAGTGCCATCGGGCGCACGGTCGCCGAGATCCTGACGCAGTACGTTGTCGACGTGATGGCCGAACTCATGCAGCAATGCCGACAGCAGCCAGGCGTGGTGCGGAGTGTCCCGCGTCGCGAATGAAAAGAAGTCCCGGTCAATGCGGATGGCCCGTTCACGGTTGTCGTAATCCGCGTCGTAGCCCAGGAATTCGGTCAGGATGATCGGTGGGTTGCCAAGCTCGCCCAGTATCAGGCGGGTCCACAGCGCGCCGAAGGTGTGATCTGGAATATCGTCGCCGAAGACATCGCGCATTTGCGTCTTGAAGTCGTTTTCGCCCAGGCGCTGGGCGACATCTGTAAGCAAGTCGAGCGCGGTGGTGGTGTGCAGTTTCTCGTCAGGCAGGTCTGCTGGCGAGCGCAGGGTGTTGGTGAAAGCCATTTTGGATTCTTCCTTGAATGTTTGAGTGGCGCCTTGTTGCCTCTGGTCGGGCAATCCGTGCGCCGCCGCAATGGGATATTGCAAACCCCATTCTATGGATTGTGGTGAGGGTGAAAATCAGCGAGGTCGCTCAAAGGTGTAGGAGCGAGCGAATGCGCGGAAGAGGAAACGGCGATATAACGCGAGGGGGGATAGCCGGGGGCATGAGAGAAACCGCGGCAACCCAGGGCTGCCGCGGCGTTGCATCAAGGAATGGCGACTTCGATCACGCCGTCTGCGGTGACGCTGACCTGGCTGGTGCCGGCTTCGACATCGGGTGTCGGAGCGGCATCGGCGCGGGCGGCTTTCATCATCATGACTGGTGCGTGCATGTAGGGCTGTGGATAACCCGAGGTGTTGAGGTTGAGATTGACCAGCTTGTAGCCGCTGCCACCCAGGGCGTCGGTGACCAGTTGGGCGCGGGCCTTGAACGCGGTGACAGCGCTCTTGAGCAGGGTGTCTTCGCTGGCCTTGCGCGTAGGGTCGGAGATGGAAAAGTCCATGCCGCCCATTTTCATGTCGCTGCCCAGCAGTTCACCGGTAAGGCCGGAGAGGGCGGCGAAGTCCGGGCTTTCCAGACGCAGTTCGGCACGCTCGCGCCAGCCGGTGATTTTCTGGCCCTTGTCGTCGTAGATCGGATAGCTGTTGCGACTGCCCTGGCGAATGGTCACGTCCTTGACCTGCCGAGCCTGGCCCAGCGCCTTGTTCAGAGTGTTGGTGACTTCGGCGGCGAGTTTCGCAGGGTCTGAGTTCTGCGATTCGGTGTAGACGGTGACTGTCATCAGGTCGCGCTGGACTTCCTGGTTGACCTCGGCACGGACCGACACCTGGTTGTAATGAACGTCATCGGCCAGGGCCGGGGCGCTCGCCAGCGCGAGGGTGCTCAGGGCGAACAGGGTAGCGGTGGGACGAAGGCTGAACATGAAAAACTCCTTGTTGGGCAGGCCGTCTGTGGCGCATTCCAGTATGGCCCGTCGGACGGATGCCCATGAGACTGAAAATCCGGGATCTTGTTCCGAACCTCGTTTTCACAAAGCCTACACCTCCCAGTAGCAGCACGGCTTGCCGGCGGGGGCGTACTCAAGGTCGCTCCCGCTGGCAAGCCGTGCTGCTACGGTGGTGGGCATGATCACACGCACTGTAGGAGCGCGCTTGCCCGCGACCGCGTCGTGTCAATCAACCCATCCCGTGCTGAAAGACCGCTTTCGCGGGCAAGCGCGCTCCTACGGATGCGCGATGCGTGTGGCGCTTTGACGCACTTTCAAGGAAAGCGCTGCTTCATTGGTTATACTCCTTGCGATTCGCCAGGAGCGCATCAGGAGAGCTCATGCTCGCCCCCGTCCAAGTACTTTCCGCCACGCGCCAGAACCTCTGGCGACTGACTTTCGTCCGCATTCTGGTGCTCGGTGCCCAAGCCGGCTCGGTGGGCTTCGCCTACCTGTTCAATCTGCTGCCCTTGCCCTGGCTGCAACTGGACATCACTCTGGGCTTCTCCGCCATCGTCTGTCTGCTCACGGCCATTCGCCTGCGCACCTCGTGGCCGGTGACCGAACTCGAATACGCCGTGCAACTGGCCTTCGACCTGTTTATCCACAGCGCGCTGCTGTTCTACTCCGGCGGCTCGACCAACCCGTTCGTGTCCTATTACCTGGTACCGCTGACCATCGCTGCGGTCACGCTGCCCTGGCGCTATTCGCTGATCCTGTCCGGCATCGCCCTGGCGCTGTACACCTTGATGCTGGCCAACTTCTATCCCATCGATACCGTCGCCTTCGCCCGCGAGAAACTGCAGATCTACGGCATGTGGCTGAGCTTTGCGCTCGCGGCGGGGGTCATCACCTTCTTTGCCGCACGCATGGCCGAGGAACTGCGCCGCCAGGAGCAGATGCGTGCCTTGCGCCGCGAAGAAGGCGCGCGGGACCAGCAACTGCTCGCCGTGGCCACCGAAGCTGCCGGCGCGGCCCATGAACTGGGCACGCCACTGGCGACCATGAGCGTATTGCTCAAGGAGATGCAGCAGGACCACAAGGATCCGGCGCTGCAAGAGGACCTGTCGGTGCTGCAGGACCAGGTCAAGCTGTGCAAGGAGACGCTGCAGCAACTGGTGCGCGCCGCCGAGGCCAATCGCAGGCTCGCGGTGCAGGAACAGACGGTCACCCACTGGCTTGACCAGGCGCTGAACCGCTGGCACCTGATGCGTCCCGAATCGACCTATCGCTTCCAGCGGCTGGGGCAGGGCGAGGTACCGACGGTCGCGCCGCCTCCCGACCTGACCCAGGCACTGCTGAACTTGCTCAATAACGCCGCCGACGCCTGCCCCGAAGGGCTGGAGGTGAGTCTGGACTGGACCCCGCTGGAGATTCGCATCAGCATCCGTGATCACGGTGCTGGCGTGCCGCTGGCGGTGGCCGAACAGATCGGCAAACCCTTTTTCACCACCAAGGGCAAAGGCTTCGGCCTGGGCCTGTTCCTGAGCAAGGCCAGCGTGACTCGCGCAGGCGGCTCGGTAAAACTCTATCCTCACGAGGAAGGCGGCACGCTCACCGAGCTGCGCCTGCCCCGTCAAGCACCAGGAGAAGAAGCATGACTGACGAAATCCAGGTCGAAGGCGAAGAACTGCCGCACCTGTTGCTGGTGGACGACGACGCCACCTTTACCCGCGTGATGGCCCGCGCCATGGCTCGCCGTGGTTTCCGCGTCAGCACCGCAGGTTCCGCCGAAGAAGGCCTCATCCTGGCCCAGCAGGACCTGCCGGACTACGCCACGGTCGACCTCAAGATGGAAGGCGACTCGGGGCTGGTCCTGTTGCCACGCTTGCTGGAACTGGACCCGGAAATGCGGGTCCTGATACTGACCGGTTATTCGAGCATTGCCACGGCGGTCGAGGCGATCAAGCGCGGCGCCTGCAACTACCTGTGCAAGCCGGCCGACGCCGACGACGTGCTCGCAGCGCTGCTGTCCGAACACGCCGACCTCGACACCCTGGTGCCGGACAACCCCATGTCGGTGGACCGCCTGCAGTGGGAGCACATCCAGCGTGTGCTGACCGAGCATGAGGGCAATATTTCGGCTACCGCGCGGGCGCTGGGCATGCATCGCCGCACGCTGCAAAGGAAATTGCAGAAGCGTCCCGTGCGCCGCTAAGGGCCATCCCGGAGGTTGGTCGAGCAGGCTCGAAGACCGATCCGAAGCACGCAGGGACAGTTAACATTTTCTTCATGGAAGATCTCGTGTGGCGTCTGGCACATTGGGGCTGACGCCACTTAATGCCTGCCATCGAGTTATCACATGAATCAAAACGCCGAATACTCTGCGGCCAACGATACGTCCCGTGGCCAGTTCTTCAAGAAAGTCTGGCACCTGATCACCCCCTACTGGCGCAGCGAGGAAAAGGGCATCGCCTGGCTGCTGCTGGTGGTGGTGATTGCGCTGGTGCTGTTCGATGTGGCTGTGTCGGTCTGGGTCAACAGCTGGTACCGCGACTTCTACAACTCCCTGCAACAGAAGGACCTGGCAGCCTTCACCCACCTGATGCTGTATTTCTGCGGGATTGCGGCGGTGTCGATCCTGGCGGCGGTGTATCGGCTGTACCTGACACAGATGCTGACGATTCGCTGGCGGACGTGGCTCACCGAGAAACACTTTGCCCGCTGGCTGGATCACAAGAACTACTATCGCCTGGAGCAGGGCGGCTACACCGACAACCCTGACCAGCGCTTGAGCGAAGACCTCAACAGCTTCACCTCCACCACCCTGAGTCTGGTGCTGGGGCTGATCAGCACGGTCGTCAGCCTAGTGTCTTTTTCGGTCATCCTGTGGGGCGTGTCCGGCAGCATCGAACTGTTCGGTATGGAAATTCCGGGTTACATGTTCTGGTGTGCGCTGCTGTATGCGGGCATCGGCAGCTGGCTGGCCCACCTCATCGGGCGACGCCTGATAGGCCTGAGCAACAAACAGCAACGCTACGAAGCCGACCTGCGTTTTGCCATGGTGCGCATTCGCGAGAACGCCGAGAGCATCGCCCTGTATGACGGCGAGGCCAACGAGAACCGCCGCCTGACGTCACGCTTCAAGCTGGTCTGGAGCAACTTCTGGGACATCATGGGCGTGCAGAAACGACTGAAGTTCTTCACCACCGGCTACGGCCAGATCGCGATCATCTTCCCCTTCGTGGTCGCCGCGCCGCGGTATTTCGCCGGCAAGATCGAACTGGGCGAACTGATGCAGATCAACTCGGCCTTTGGCAGCGTTCAGGAAAACTTCAGTTGGTTCATCGATGCCTACGTGTCGCTGGCGGGCTGGCGCGCGACTTCCGACCGTCTGTTGGCTTTCCGTCAGGCCATGACCGAAAACGAAGAACGTCACAGCGCGATCAAGCTCAACCGGGAAGGGCATGAGCTCAGGCTCGAACAGCTCAGCCTGGATCTGGTTGGCGATCGCCAACTGCTCGATCACGCCAACGCGAAAATCATGGCGGGCGATCACGTGATGCTCAGCGGTCGCTCCGGCAGCGGCAAGAGCACGCTGTTGCGGGCGATGGGCGGTCTGTGGAGCGACGGCTCCGGGACCATGGACCTGCCGGCCGGTCGTTACCTGTTCCTGCCGCAGAAACCCTATCTGCCCATCGGCACGCTGCGCGAGGCCCTGAGTTATCCACAACCGCCAGACGTCTACCCGGCCGAGCGCTTTGCCCAGGTGCTGGAAACCTGCCGGCTGGGCCATCTGGTGTCACGTCTGGACGAAAGCAACCACTGGCAACGCATGCTGTCCCCCGGGGAACAGCAGCGCGTGGCCTTTGCTCGGGCACTGCTGTATGCACCGGACTGGCTGTATCTGGACGAAGCCACCTCGGCCATGGACGAAGAAGACGAAGCGGCGCTGTATCAGGCGCTGCTCGATGAGCTGCCAGGTGTGACGCTGCTGAGCATCGGCCACCGCAGCAGTCTCAAGCGTTTCCATCGTCGTCATCTGCGCATCGAGGGCGGTCAATTGCGCGAGCAACCCCACGCTGAAACGGTGATTTAGCAGCACCATGCCGCAAAAACCTACGAACTCGCCGGGTTTGTTATGTGATCGTACAACCCGGTGAGCTATGATTAGACTTTCACCGTATTTAGAGACGCATGTTGGATATGGAAAATCAGAGTGCTCCGCCTCGCGCACGTAGAAAGCACCGCAGCCTCGCCCAGGAGTTGGTTACTGAACTCTCGGAGCGTATTCGCACCGGCGCCCTGAAGCGTGGCGACAAATTGCCCACCGAATCCGCGATCATGGAAGAGCAGGGGGTCAGCCGCACCGTCGTACGCGAAGCCATTTCCCGTCTGCAGGCCTCGGGGTTGGTGGAAACCCGCCACGGCATCGGTACCTTCGTGCTCGACACGCCGAGCCCCAGCGGTTTTCGCGTTGATCCGGCGACTATCGTCACCCTGCGTGACGTGATGGCGATTCTCGAATTGCGCATCAGCCTGGAAGTCGAATCGGCGGGCCTGGCTGCCCAGCGCCGCAGCGCCGAGCAACTGGCCGACATGCGCGCCGCACTCGATGCCCTTAATGAAAGCGCGGCCCATGCCAGCGATGCGGTAGGTGCCGACTTCCAGTTCCACATGGCCATAGCGCTGTCCACGGGCAACCGCTACTTCACCGACATCATGAATCACCTGGGCACCAGCATCATTCCGCGTACCCGCCTGAATTCCGCGCGCCTGGCCCATGACGACCAACAGCACTACATGAGCCGCCTGAGCCGCGAGCACGAGGAGATCTACGAGGCCATCGCCCGCCAGGACTCCGACGCCGCCCGCGCCGCCATGCGCCTGCACCTGACCAACAGCCGCGAACGCCTGCGCCACGCCCATGAAGAGGCGGAGTCGCAGCGCGCCTGAGGTCGTATGACCTGACATACATGCCCCCCGTAGCAGCACGGCTTGCCGGCGGGGGCGATTTCAATGACGCCCCCGCCGGCAAGCCGTGCTGCTACGGGGATGTCACCGCTCATCTCCTTCCCCTAGAAATAATTCGTCCCCCCTATTGAGAGATGTCATTCCTAGTTGTACGATGACTTACGACATCAGCGCAGGTCTGGTGATCCATTCACACAATTAGCTTCCCAGGGTGTTCGAATAATGAATCCACAAGAACTGAAGTCCATCCTCTCCCACGGTCTGCTGTCCTTCCCGGTTACCGACTTCAATGCCCAGGGCGACTTCCATCGCGCGGGTTACATCAAGCGTCTGGAGTGGCTGGCCCCTTACGGCGCCTCCGCGCTGTTCGCCGCTGGCGGTACAGGTGAGTTCTTCTCCCTGACCGGCGACGAATACTCCCAAATCATCAAGACTGCCGTCGACACCTGCGAAAAGACCGTGCCAATCCTGGCCGGCGTAGGCGGTCCGACCCGTCAGGCGATCCAGCAGGCTCAAGAAGCCGAGCGTCTGGGTGCCAAAGGCCTGCTGCTGCTGCCTCACTACCTGACCGAAGCCAGCCAGGACGGCGTTGCCGCCCACGTTGAAGCGGTCTGCAAATCGGTCAAGATCGGCGTTGTCGTCTACAACCGTAACGTTTGCCGCCTGACCGCGCCGCTGCTGGAAAAACTGGCCGAGCGCTGCCCTAACCTGATCGGCTACAAAGACGGCCTGGGCGATATCGAACTGATGGTTTCGATCCGTCGTCGTCTGGGCGACCGCTTCTCCTACCTGGGCGGCCTGCCGACCGCTGAAGTCTACGCCGCTGCCTACAAGGCGCTGGGCGTACCGGTCTACTCCTCGGCGGTGTTCAACTTCGTACCGAAACTGGCGATGGACTTCTACCACGCGATCGCCAAAGACGATCACGCCACTGTCGGCAAGCTGATCGACGACTTCTTCCTGCCGTACCTGGACATCCGTAACCGCAAATCCGGCTACGCCGTCAGCATCGTCAAGGCAGGCGCGAAAATCGCCGGCTACGACGCAGGTCCGGTCCGCGCTCCGCTGACCGACCTGACTGCAGAAGAGTTCGAAATGCTCGCTGCACTGATGGACAAGCAAGGCAAGCAGTAACAGCCAACTGCCGGGAAACCGCTGAGCGATCAGCGGTTTTTTGCCGTCAGGGCACCGTTCACCAAAACGCTGCGCCGTGCAGCGTTTCGCGTCGGCAAGGCTGCCGTTCGCGTGAGTTCTACCCCAGGCGTCACCGTGGCCGCACTTTGAAAGAACGCTTCAATCGCATCTGGATTTAGGGGCAGAGGCGAGCGACACACACACATAAGATCGTTGTTTACCCGCGCAAAAAAATAATTAGTGGGAGTTTCGAACATGCAAAAAACCAAGCCGACTCACGTCCGCTATTTGATCCTGCTCATGCTGTTTCTGGTGACCACGATCAACTATGCCGACCGTGCCACCATCGCCATTGCCGGCTCCAGCCTGCAAAAGAGCCTTGGCATCGACGCCGTCACCCTCGGATACATCTTCTCCGCCTTTGGCTGGGCCTACGTGGCCGGTCAGATCCCCGGCGGCTGGCTGCTGGATCGCTTCGGTTCGAAGAAGATCTACGCACTGAGCATTTTCACCTGGTCGCTGTTCACCGTGCTGCAAGGCTATGTCGGTGAATTCGGTCTCTCCACCGCCATCGTCGCGCTGTTCATGCTGCGCTTCCTGGTGGGCCTGGCCGAAGCGCCATCCTTCCCTGGCAACGCGCGCATCGTTGCGGCCTGGTTCCCGACATCCGAGCGCGGCACCGCCTCGGCGATCTTCAACTCGGCGCAATACTTCGCAACCGTTCTGTTCGCCCCGATCATGGGCTGGATCGTCTTCACCTTCGGCTGGCAGCACGTGTTCGTGGTGATGGGCGGTATCGGCATCGTGTTCTCGCTGATCTGGCTGAAAGTCATCCACAGCCCGCGCAACCATCCGATGATCAACAAGGCAGAACTCGATCACATCGCCAACAACGGCGGCATGGTCGACATGGACAACGACAAGGGCAAAGGCAAGAGCGGCGGCCCGAAATGGGACTACGTCAAGCAACTGCTGACCAACCGCATGATGCTGGGTATCTACCTGGCGCAGTACTGCATCAACGGCATCACCTACTTCTTCCTGACCTGGTTCCCGGTGTATCTCGTACAGGAACGCGGCATGACCATCCTCAAGGCCGGTTTCATCGCCTCGTTGCCCGCGATCTGCGGCTTCGTCGGCGGCGTGCTGGGCGGGATCATCTCCGACTGGCTGCTGCGTCGCGGCAAATCCCTGACCTTCGCCCGCAAGGCGCCGATCATCGGCGGCCTGCTGCTCTCGACCTCCATCGTCACCTGCAACTACGTCGATATCGAATGGGTCGTGGTGGGCTTCATGGCACTGGCGTTCTTCGGCAAGGGTGTGGGCGCACTGGGCTGGGCGGTGATGTCCGACGCTTCGCCGAAACAAATCGCCGGTCTGAGCGGCGGTCTGTTCAACATGTTCGGTAACATCGCTTCGATCACCACCCCGATCGTCATCGGCTACATCATCAGCTCCACCGGCTCGTTCAAATGGGCTCTGGTATTCGTTGGCGCCAACGCGCTGGTGGCGGTGATCAGCTACGTGTTCATCGTGGGCGAGATCAAACGCGTGGAATTGAAAGACACCCCAACGCAGGGTGATTTGCGGGCCAGCGACGTCGGCGAAATTTCCCAGGCCAAGAGCTGAGTCCAAGAAAAATCGAGGAAGACCGTGATGAACTTGATCCAACATGCCGACTCGCCACGTTACATCCGCCTGCATGAGCGCGATAACGTTGTCGTCGTGGTCAATGACCAGGGCGTACCGGCGGGGACTGAATTCGACAATGGCCTGGTGACCATCGACAACGTGCCGCAGAGTCACAAGGTCAACACCGTGGACATCCCCGAGGGTGGCGAAGTGATTCGCTACGGGCAGACCATCGGTTATGCCCTCAAGCCGATCCCGCGCGGCAGTTGGGTCAAGGAAGATCAACTGCGCATGCCGAGCGCGCCGCCGCTGGACAGCCTGCCGCTGTCCACCGAGGTCCCGGGCCGGGGCGAGCCGCTGGAAGGCTTCACCTTCGAAGGCTACCGCAACGCCGACGGCACGGTCGGCACCCGCAACATCCTCGGCATCACCACCACCGTGCAGTGCGTCACCGGCGTGCTGGACTTTGCGGTCAAGCGCATCCGCGAGGAAGTGCTGCCCAAGTACCCGAACGTCGATGACGTGGTGGCCATCACCCACACCTATGGCTGTGGCGTGGCGATCACCGCCAAGGATGCGTACATCCCGATCCGCACCGTGCGCAATCTGGCGCGCAATCCGAACCTGGGTGGCGAAGCGCTGGTGATCGGTCTGGGCTGCGAGAAATTGCAGGCCGAGCAGGTGATGCATCAGAACGATCCGTCGGTCGATCTGAGCGATGAGTGGATGTACCGCCTGCAGGATTCGAAACACGGCTTCAACGAAATGATCGAGCAGATCATGGAGCTGGCCGAAGTGCGGTTGAAGAAGCTCGATCAGCGCCGTCGTGAAACCGTGCCGGCGTCCGAGCTGATCCTGGGCATGCAGTGCGGCGGCAGCGATGCGTTTTCCGGCATCACCGCCAACCCGGCGCTGGGCTACGCCTCGGACCTGTTGCTGCGCGCAGGCGCGACCGTGATGTTCTCGGAAGTGACCGAAGTGCGTGACGCCATCTACCTGCTCACCTCCCGCGCTGAAACCACGGAAGTGGCCGAAGAGCTGGTGCGCGAGATGGACTGGTACGACCGTTATCTGGCCAAGGGCGAAGCAGACCGCAGCGCCAACACTACGCCAGGCAACAAGAAAGGCGGGTTGTCGAACATTGTCGAGAAGTCCTTGGGATCGATCGTCAAATCCGGCAACAGCGCGATCAACGGCGTGCTTGGCCCTGGCGAGCGGGTCAACCGCAAGGGGCTGATCTTCTGCGCAACGCCGGCCAGTGATTTCGTCTGCGGCACGCTGCAACTGGCGGCCGGCATGAACCTGCACGTGTTCACCACCGGGCGCGGCACGCCGTATGGCCTGGCGATGTCACCGGTGGTCAAGGTGTCTACCCGCACTGAACTGGCCCAGCGTTGGCCGGACCTGATCGACGTTGACGCAGGCCGCATCGCGACCGGGCGCGCCAGCATCGAGGAGTTGGGTTGGGAGCTGTTCCATTTCTATCTCGATGTCGCCAGCGGCAAGAAGAAGACCTGGACCGAGCATTATCGTCTGCACAACGACATCACCCTGTTCAACCCGGCGCCGATTACCTAAGCCGGGCTACGTCATGTAGGAGCGCGCTTGCCCGCGATTGCGATCTGTCTGCCACAGATGTATCGGCTGACACGACGTCATCGCGGGCAAGCGCGCTCCTACAGGGCTTCGGTTGTCGTCAGTTACGCGTCACCCTCCCATCTCAATGCCGCCCATGCTCCTTGTGGTGCGCGTGCTCCCCGCAAAACCTTGCCAGCGTCAGCACCACTCGGGTGATCGGCATCGGGATATTCACCTTCGCCGCCAATTCCAGTACCGCATCGCCAATCGCCGCCAGTTCCAGCGGCAAACTCTTGTCGAAATCCTGCAGCATCGACGTGCGCACCGGGCCCATGCTCGCGCCGAACTGCATGAAGGTCGTGGGCTCCATGCTCAGTTTCGCGTCGTAGGCTGCGGCCACTTGCATCGCCTCGTTGAAGGTCGCCAGCGCCAGTTCGCGCATGTCCGGCAGCCCGTAGATCTGCTCCAGCGTCGCGCCGGTCACCACCGACACAGGATTGGAGGTGAGGTTGGCGATGATCTTGGTCCACAGTTGATCGCGAATGCGGTCGGTGCCCTGGGCTTCGATGCCGGCGCTTTCGATCAGCTTGACCAGGCTTTGCAGACGCGGCGTCAACTCGTTGTTCAACTCGCCGAAGATGATGCGATACGGGTTGTGAGTCTTGACCACCGCAGGCGCCGAGCTCTGGGCGGTGATGAACACCACGCAACCGATGACCTTGTGCAGGTCGAGGGTGTCGGTGATGCGGCTGTCCGGATCGACCGTTTCCACCCGATTGCCCTCGAACGGGCCACCTTCGCCATGGAAATACCACCACGGCACGCCGTTGATCACAGGTACCACCACAGTCTCGGGGCCGATCAGCGCCGCGATGTTCGGCAGCAGGCCGCTCAGCGATGGCGCCTTGGTGCAGAGGAACACGATGTCCTGCTCGCCGAGGGCTTCGGCGCTGTCGCTGGCATTGACCTGGACGTGGTGGCGGCCTTGCAGGTCTTGCAGGTGAATGCCGTTGCGTTGCAGGGCGGCGAGGGTGCGACCGCGGGCGAAAACATTGACGGCATGCCCGCTCAGCGCGATGCGGGCCGCCAGCGTGCAACCGATGGCACCCGCGCCGGCAATACAGATACGCAAGGGGGAAGCACTCATGATGACTCCGGGACTGCGAGATACGTTTCAGGTTGTTTCCGCAATCTACACGATCCCTGTAGGAGCGCGCTTGCCCGCGATGGCGGTGTGTCAGTAACTGATGAGTTGAATGACACAACCCTGTCGCGGGCAAGCGCGCTCCTACAGATTGCGGGCGTTCCGCTGGTC
>Ga0207655_1001834_pt1 | contig 18381 bp, 18 predicted proteins | sample KBSM44metaG_FD_184398 | JGI IMG/M metagenome (GOLD analysis project Ga0207655, IMG submission 184398) | Miscanthus rhizosphere microbial communities from Kellogg Biological Station, Michigan, USA - KBS M4-4 metaG (SPAdes) (version 2) | ecosystem: Host-associated > Plants > Roots > Rhizosphere >...
CGTGCGGCACTACGACGGCGTGACGGGCGTCTCCTTCGCCGTCTGGGCACCGAACGCTCGTGCCGTGCGTGTCGTCGGCGACTTCAACTCGTGGGACGGTCAGGGGCATTCTCTGCGAAGCCTTGGTTCGAGCGGTGTCTGGGAGCTCTTCGTTCCCGGTCTCGGCGCCGGCGCGGTCTACAAGTACGAGATCCTCACACGCCACGGCGGATGGATCCTGAAAGCCGACCCGATGGCGCAGCGCGCCGAGATACCGCCCGCGACCGGCTCCGTAGTCACCGAGAGCGCCTACTCCTGGGGGGATGCGGAGTGGATGGCCGCGCGTGCCGAGCGCGACGTCCTCTCCCACCCGATGTCGACCTATGAGCTGCACCTGGGCTCGTGGCGCCCGGGACTGGGGTATCGGGAGGCGGCCGATCCGCTGATCGACTACCTCACGGAGGTCGGCTACACGCACGTCGAGTTCCTCCCGCTCTCCGAGCACCCGTTCGGCGGATCCTGGGGCTACCAGGTGTCGGGCTATTACGCTCCGACCAGCCGGTTCGGCAGCCCCGACGACCTTCGCTACCTCATCGATCGGCTCCACCAGGCGGGCTTCGGCGTCATCATGGACTGGGTTCCCGGTCATTTCCCGAAGGACGCTTTCGCGCTCGCGCGCTTCGACGGCGACCCGCTTTACGAGCACCCCGATCCCCGCCGCGGCGAGCACAAGGACTGGGGAACCCTGATCTTCGACTACGGGCGCAACGAGGTCCGCAATTTCCTCGTGGCCAACGCGCTCTACTGGCTGGAGGAGTTCCACGTCGATGGTCTCCGCGTGGATGCCGTCGCCTCGATGCTCTATCTCGATTACTCCCGCAACGAGGGCGAGTGGGAGCCCAACATCTACGGCGGCCGCGAGAACCTCGAGGCCATTCGCTTCCTTCAGGAGGTGAACGCGACGGCGTACAAGCGCTATCCCGGGATCGCGATGATCGCGGAGGAGTCGACGAGCTATCCCGGCGTGACCGCGCCCACGAGCGCCGGCGGCCTGGGCTTCGGGTTGAAGTGGAACATGGGCTGGATGAATGACTCGCTGGAGTACATCAAGCGAGACCCCATGTACCGCGCTCATCACGAGGGCGAGCTGTCCTTCTCGTTCGTGTACGCCTTCAGCGAGCACTTCGTCCTGCCGATCAGCCACGACGAGGTCGTCCACGGCAAGGGAACCCTCTTCACCCGCATGCCCGGCGATCACTGGCAGAAGCTCGCCAACGCGCGGGCATTCCTGGCCTACATGTGGGGCCACCCGGGCAAGCAGCTGCTGTTCATGGGCCAGGACTTCGGCCAGCTCTCGGAGTGGTCGGAGGGCCGCGGCCTCGACTGGTGGATGCTGGAGCAGCCGCCGCACCGCCAGCTCCTCGACTTCGTCGGCGCCCTCAATCGGGTCTATCGCGAGAACTCGCCGCTCTGGCAGCGTGACAGCGACGGGAGTGCTTTCGCTCGCATCGGGGCACCGACATGGAACCCGAACGTCATCGCTTTCACGCGCTACGACCACGCCGGCAACGCGGTGGTCGTGATCTGCAACTTCTCGGGTGTGCCCCTGCACGATTACGTGCTCGAGCTTCCGCGAGGCGGTCAGTGGACGGAGCTGCTCAACTCGGATGCCGGGGTCTATGGCGGCTCGGGCGTCGGGAACCTCGGATCGGTGCACGCCGACGAGACCGGGCGGGCCACGCTGGTCCTGCCGCCGCTCGGGGTGCTCTGGCTCGGTCAGTCCGCGTAAGGCGTTTCGACTCGCTGCGCTCGCTCAACGACCGGGGGTGGGGCGGGGCGGCCCGGCCGAACTGCAAGGGTCCTACTGCGACGCGCGGGGGCCGGGGGTGGATGCCGCGGCGTGTCGCGCGGCATCCCTTGCAGTTTGGGCGCGCTTCGACCCCCGATCGTTGAGCGACGAGCGCAGCGAGGAGTCGAAACGCGTCGCGCTAGAACAGCAGCGAGGTCAGCTGACCGCGGGCACGGATGACGCGAGCGTCCGCGTCCCCCACCAGCGAGAAGAGCTCGATCAGCCGCTCCCGCACGGGGGCGCGCTGGTCGGCCGGTAGTGCGGCGAACAGCTCGAGCAGACGACCGAAGGCGTCATCGATGTGGCCGCCCGCGATGTCCAGGTCGGCGACGGCGAACTGCGCATCGATATCCAGCGGCGCGGATGCCGCGGCATCCCGTGCCTGGGCGAGGTCGAGGCCCTGCACGCGCTGCAGGAGCCGCACCTGGCCGAGGCCGACACGGGCATCTTCATCGCGGGGATTCTCGGCCAGAGCCGCCTCGTACGCGGAGATCGCGCGCGCATAGTCGCCGGCTTCGATGGCGTCGAACGCCGCCTGGTGCAGGGGCGGGAGCGCGGGCTCGAGTTCCTCCCCGGCGTCCGCGTCAGTCTCCCCGACGGGAACGGTGCCCGTGACGCCGTTCTGCGCGGCGAGCTGCAGCAGTTGTGCGAACACCTCGCGAACCTGCTGCTCGGGGACGGCACCGGTGAACAGCGGGACGGGCTGCCCGGCGACCAACGCCACCACCATCGGGATCGACTGGGCGCGGAAACCCTGTGCGAGCTGAGGATTGGCGTCGACGTCGACCTTGGCGAGCACGAGGCGTCCGCCGAGCTCGACGACGACCTTCTCCAGGATGGGACTGAGCTGCTTGCAGGGACCGCACCACTCCGCCCAGAGGTCGACGACCACAGGCACTGTCCGGGACAGTTCGAGCACCTGACCGAAAGACTCGTCGGTCACGTCGAAAACGAGGGGCACCGTCGGCGCGGGCGAGGCGGACGACGACGATGCCGTCGCGGCGGGCGCGGCCGCGCGAGAACGCAGGGAAGACAGGTCGACGGCGCCGCGCAGCACGGCACCCGATGTGGGATCGCTCACTTAGGGGGCTACTTTCGCGTCGAGGATGGAGGTGGAGTATCCCAGCAGCTGGATGCGTTTGTTCGAGCTCTGGGACGGGACGAAGAAGAACAGCTGGTCGACGAAGGTGGTCGTGAAGCCGGTCGCCGACTGGTTCACCCCGGTGAGCGTCTGCACGATCGCGTTGTTGTCCAGCTTGATGACGGCGTCCGTGTTCGTCGGTTTCACGGTATCGCTCTCGTGGACGGTGACGGCGACCAAGGCGCCGGAGTCCAGTGTTGCGAGCGCGATCGGTTCTTGGGGCCCCGCCGCCGCGGCGTACGTCAGGGTTCCCGTCTCCGCGCCCGTCTGGTTGAAGGTCTGCATGCGAGCGGCGCGATTGTCGGCGACGAGCTTGCGGAACGGGTCGTTGGTGGAATCGAACGAGGCGGCGAACGTGCTGTTGTCACCGTTCGTGAGGATGTCGGCGTACGCCCCCGCCACCTCGTTCGGCGGCAGGGCGAGGAAGGGCGAGTCCGGGTCGATGGCGATCGCGCCGACATACGCCGGAGCGAGGTTCAGGCTGGCCTGGGAGACGAGCTCCGCCTGATTCGACACCTTGTAGGGCGACCAGGGATCCTCCTGCGTCACGGTGAGGATGACATCGCCGGTCTCGATGACCGCGAAGAACGTCCGCGGCCAGCCGTTGTAGGCCTCGGGGAGGATGATCTTGACGGGCTTGTCCGGGATCGGGCCGAGTGCGGTGTGGTTGGCGACGTCACGCAGGCGATAGTCGGTCTCGCGGGCCGCGAGGGCGGAACCGGTGAGACGGAGCGCGGCGGCGGCCGGATCCTTCGCCGCATCCGCGGTGGCGACGTCCGTCGACACGCGGGTGAGGATCCGTTCTGCTTGCGCCTGCGTCACGGCGGGACGGCCCTGGTCAGCGGGGACGATGACGCTTTCGGAGACCGTGGGGGTAGGTGTGCCGGCGAACTGCGGCCACGCATCCGCGGTGCAGCCGGTGAACAGCAGCGCCGCGAGTCCGACCGCGGGAAGAGCGATGAGCGGACGCGTGCCACGCGACAGGCGACGGCGCGTCGGAGTGGCGCTGATGACGCCCTTGTCCGCGTCCTCGACCGCCACGTTGATGGGCTCGGTGACCGGCATCGGCAGCCCCTTGCGGCGGGGGCCACGCGATCGGCGGGCGTGGCGGACGCCGAGGACGTACAGCACCAGCCCGATCAGCAGGAGGATGCTGCCCATCACGATCAGCGGTCCAGCCCACGGCGTCGTGGCTCCCGAGGGCCAGGTGAGCGTGACGCTCGACGGCGCGGGCGCCGTGCCGTCCGTCGCGATCAGGAGACTCATGTCGGCGGGCAGCTGCAGGGGCGTGACGAGCACGCCGTCCTGCTGGAACTCGTCGAGCCACAGGTCCGAGCCGACCGGGCTGATCGAGGCGCTGCCCGCGGGCAGCGCGGTCGTCGCGGCGACGGCTGTGGTCTCGGTGGCATCACCGTTCACAGTGACGTGCGTGTACGCCGACGGGGTGAGCCAGGCCTCCACATCGGACGTGCGTCCGTATGACGCGAAGATCGTGCCCTGCTCCTGGATGCGCAGAGTCTGCGAGCCCGGATGACTGTTGAGCACGTCGCCGTCGATGAGGATGTACGGAGCGCTCCCGGTGACGGCGATGGTCTCGCTTTCGGTGCGCGGCCCCTGCAGGACGGTGCGCTGGGCGATGCCGGCTCCGATCATGAGGGCAGCGAGCACGAAGGCCGTTACAGCCCAGACGAAACGCACGTAAGACACCTCCCTGCGCGCCGCTGACGGGATCGTGGCGCGCAATCGACATTCCAGACTACCGACATCACGCTGTGCGTCGACCGGGAGGGATTGTCAAGGGGATGCCGTGTCGCCGCGACTTGCGGTGACGCGTGCGTATTCTGTGATGACCATGAAGCTGCAGCATCCGTTCCGCACGGCACTCATCGCCACCCTCGGTGTCGGCGTCGGCATCCTGCTCATCACGAGCGTGCAGACCCTGTCGACGATCCTGCTGTACGTCGGCACGGCGCTCTTCCTCGCGCTGGGGCTCGATCCGCTCGTGAGTTGGCTGGAACGGCGAGGGCTTCCGCGGTGGGCGGCTCTGCTCATCACTTTCGCGGCGGTCCTCGCGGTCTTCACCGGCATCATCCTCATCGTCATTCCGGTCTTGGTCGGCCAGATCGCCCAGCTGGTCACGCAGATACAGAACCTCATCCAGAGTGCGGTCGACGGGCAATGGAACCCCGTCAACGACCTGTCGGCCTGGCTGCACGGCACCTTCCCTGCTCTCGACGTCGATATGGCGTTCAAATACGTCGGGGATTGGTTCAACACGCTCGATTTCGGCAAGATCGGCACCTCCGCGGGCAACGTCATCCTCGGGATCGGCGCGTCGATCATCTCCGGTTTCACCGGCGCGATCATCGTCCTCATCCTCACGATCTACTTCACCGCGTCGACTCCGTCCCTCAAGGCGTCAGTCGCACAGCTGGTTCCCGCATCCAAGCGGGGCCGCTTCGTCGACCTCTCCGAGCAGATCACCGCCTCCGTGGGCCACTACGTCATGGGACAGGTCACGCTCGGGGCCATCAACGGCGTCCTCAGCGCCATCTTCCTGTCGGTCATCCAGGCGCCCTTCCCCGCCGTCCTCGCGGTGGTGGCGTTCTTCTTCTCGCTGATCCCGCTCGTCGGAACGCTGACGGGAAGCGCGATCATCGTGCTCACGTGCCTTATCCCCGGGCTCGGCTCTCCGCTGACGGCGATCGTGGCCCTGGTCTGGTACGTGGTCTACATGCAGGTGGAGGCGTACTTCCTCTCGCCGCGCATCATGAGCCGTGCCGTCGCCGTGCCGGGGGCCGTGGTCGTGATCGCCGCTCTCGCCGGAGGTTCCTTGCTGGGGCTGCTGGGTGCCCTCATCGCCATCCCTGTGGCCGCGAGCATCCTGATCATCTACCGCCAGGTGATCATTCCGCGCCAGAACGAGCGCTGACTCGTCGTCAGCCCTCGTCCCACTGCGTCGGCAACGGCAGGGCGTCGGGATTGACGGCCGCGACGATCTCGGTGAGCACGCGCCGAGTCTGGGTCTCCCCCACCCACAGATGTTTGCCGCCGTCGACGGCGATCAACTGCGCGTGCGAGATCGGCGCAAAGCGCTCACGGGCCTCGTCGGGACGGAGGTAATCATCGAGCTCCGGCACGAGGACCACGACGGAGCGCGGGTCGCCGGCCCACGCGGCGACGTCCTCCGGCCCGGCCCGATGCAGCGGCGGTGACAGCAAGATCACACCGTCGATGTCGCCGTGATCCCGCCCGTACTTCAGAGCGAGCTCGGTCCCGAACGACCAGCCGACCAGCCACGGGTGCGGCAAGCCGCGTTCGCGGACGAAATCCATGGCTGCCGCCACGTCGAACGCTTCGGAGCGCCCGCCGTCGAACGCGCCGTCGCTCGTGCCGCGCGGCGACGTCGTGCCGCGCGTGTTGAAGCGCAGCACCGCGAGGTCGGCGAGGGCCGGCAGCCGCCCCGCGGCTTTCCGGAGGATGTGGGAGTCCATGAAACCGCCCGCCGTCGGGAGCGGGTGGAGCGTCACGAGAGTGGCGACAGGCTCGCGCTCCGCCGGCAGCGCAAGCTCCCCGACGAGGGTGAGCCCGTCGACGGTGTGCAGCTCGATCTCTTCGCGTCGCGCGGGCAGCAGAACGGGTCCGCGAATCTCCATGTCAGGCAATCCTCCAGCAGGCCGTGTGCCAGTGTCTGCGCGCCGCCAGGTCGGCGGCGTCTCCCAGGACGCCATCCGCACGCCAGACGACCAGGTGCGCGGCACCGGGCTCGATGGTGCGGCCGCAGCCGGGGCAGGTGTAGGTCTTCTGCGCCTGTGATCCGTTCACGGGCTGCACGGTCCACTCGGCGCCGCGCTTCGTTTCGGAGCGCTTCCAGCCGCTGAGGAGGCGATCGAACGAATCGTCGGCGGGAGGGGGCTGCCGTCGGTTCGAGCGAGGCATGAGGTCAATACCACCCCGACGACTGCGAATGATCCCACGCACCGCACGGACTGCTGTAGCGACCGCCGATGTAGCCGAGGCCCCAGGCGATCTGTGTCGCGGGGTTGGTCTCCCAGTCGGCGCCGGCGGAAGCCATCTTGTTGCCGGGCAGCGCCTGCGGGATGCCGTAGGCGCCACTGCCGGCGTTGTAGGCGCCGACCCGCCAGCCCGACTCCTTGCTCCAGAGCGCGACGAGGCAGGCGAACTCGCTGTCGCCCCATCCCCGGTCTTTCACCATGGAGTATGCGATGGCCTGCGCGGTGCCGGGATCGGGGGCCACGAACGGTGGCGACCACGAGTCCGACGACGCCGTGGTCCCCGCCGATGTGGGGGTCGGCGTGGGAGTCGGCTTGGGCGTGACGTACACGCTGTAGTTGACGCCGTCTCGGCCGAGACCGGCGGCCTGGTCGGATGCCGCGAGGTAGGCCTGCGCATCCGCGATCGTGGACGCATAGAGCGAAATCGGCGCGACCTCTGCAGCCTGAGCCCGCGGCGTGGTCATCGTCAGGGGGCCCATGTAAGCGACTCCGAGACCGAGCACGGCGAGCACCGCGAAGGCACTCATCGCACCTCGTCGGCGTGACCAGCCGACAGCCGGTGCGCCGCGACGCGCGCCCTTCCCGCTCGACGGTGCAACGGCACGGCGGGCGCCTGCGCGCGTGGCGGGCGCCGTGTCGTTCACTCGGGTGAGTTCGGCATCAGAAGTCACAGTGCTCCGATTCTAGCCGCGTCCCCCGACGGGCGTCAGTCGAACTCAGACGACGGCGAGCATCACTTCGACGGTGGCATCGAGCACGGCATCCACCTGCGCCTCACTGTAGCCACGTCGCTGCATGCGGAAGGCGACCGACCTCACCTGTTCCACCGTCACCGTTTCACCGCTCTCGAAAAATCGCGCGATCTTGTCGGCCACCAGGTCGACCTCATCCACCCGGTAGCCGAAACGCAGCGCGCCCACCCGGCGGAACCGGTGGCCCTTGGGTCGGGTCAGACGATCCAAGACCTCTTGCGCGAGCCGGCGAGACTGGCCCACCCACGCGCGCGCACCTCGATTCGACAACGCCTGCTCCCGCTCCCGCGCAGCGAAGGCATCCTCGATACGGCTGAGGGCGGCATCCACGGCAGCCACCTGGTAGCCGTGGCGCACGAGGGGGAAGGCGGCTCTCCGAACGACGGCGGAGTCCACGTCGGCGGGCACGCCCGTCTCGAAGGCAGCGCGTGCGCGCTCGAGGAAATCGTCGACGGCATGCGGCTGGTAGCCACGCGTCCGCCCGCTCGTCACGGGGAAGGGAGAGACGGTGGTCTCGGAGACATCGGTCATGCGCTCACCAGGGGGAAGAACAGGAAGTAGAGAGCCAGAGCGGCCGGAGCCGACGGCAGGATCGAATCCAGTCGGTCGAGGACGCCGCCGTGACCGGGCAGCCACGAGCTCATGTCCTTGATTCCGAGGTCGCGCTTGATCATCGACTCCCCCAGATCGCCGACGGTCGCGCAGCCGAGGATGAGGACGCCGAAGATCACGCCGGCCCACCACGGGATGCCGAGGGCGAACATCCCCCAGAGAACTCCGGCGATCACGGTGGCCGCAGCCCCGCCCGCAAAACCCTCCCAGGTCTTCTTCGGGCTGATCCGCGGCGCCATCGGGTGGGAGCCGAACGCGAGACCGGAGGCGTACGCTCCGGTGTCCGACGCGACGACGGCGATGAGCATGCCGAGCACCCAGTACTCGCCGTTCTCCTGGCGCAGGAGGACGAGCGCGAGGCTCGCGAGGAAGGGCACGTACAGCGGCAGGAAGCCGGCGATGAGGACGTCCCCGAGCACCTCTCCGTACCGGCGTCCGTCCCCAGCGACCATCTGCGCGAGCAGGCGCCAGACGATCACCGCGGCCACGGCCCCGAAGGTGAGCGCCCAGTGCGTGAGGTGTCCGACGAAGAACGCCGACAACATGATGACCGCGCCGGCGACGACCTGCGGCCAGACATCCACTCGGCGTCCGGCCGTCTGCAGCGCACGGCTGAACTCGAACACGCCGAGCAGGCAGACCGGAATGGCGAACACGAGGAACAGCCACTTCACGAACAGCAGGGACCCCAGGACGACGGCGCCGATCGCGAGACCGATCAGGATCGCCATCAGCAGATTGCGCCCGGTTCGCTGATTGATGCGGTCGTTGACCTCTTCGAAGTCGGCGCGGGCCCGGTCGATCTGGTGCTCGAACTCGCTGCGCGCAGCCCGCACGTGCGCCTGGAAGCCTGCTGACGTTCCCGGACGGCCGCCATCGCCGTCGGAGCCGGGCAATCCGGACCCGACGCCGTCCGGAGAATCGGTCGTCGGCACGTCCTCAGACCTCGAGAAGCTCGGCCTCTTTGCGCTTGAGCGCCTCGTCGATCTCATCGACGTGGCTGCGCGTGACGGCATCGAGTTCCTTCTCCGCACGGACGAGATCGTCTTCGCCGACCTCGCTCTTGAGCGCATCCAGCTCGTCCTTGGCCTTGCGACGGATGCCGCGCAGGTGCACCTTCGCGTCCTCACCCTTGGTACGCACGAGCTTCACGTACTCCTTACGACGCTCCGCCGTGAGCTCGGGCATGGTGATCCGCACGATGTTGCCGTCGTTGGAGGGGTTCGCGCCGAGGTTCGGCATGTCGCGGATCGCCTGCTCGATGGCCTTCAGCGCCGACTTGTCGTAGGGCGTCACGACGAGCGAACGCGCCTCGGGGCTGTTCAGTGATGCGAGCTGAGACAGCGGCGTCGGCGAGCCGTAGTAGTCGACCAGGATCTTCTGGAAGAGCTGGGGGTTCGCGCGACCTGTGCGGACGGTCGCGAAGTCGTCTTTCGCGGCCTCAACGGCGCGGTCCATGCGGGCGGACGTGTCGGCCAGGATCTCGGCGATCACGGTCACTCCATTCGTTCGGTACGTCAGTGAAAGTCTAGTGCGGGGTGCCGCGGCGCTCAGACGGTGACGAGCGTGCCGATCGGCTCCCCCAGCAGCGCGCGGGTCACATTGCCGGCAGGCTCCATGCCGAACACGCGCATATCCATGCCGTTGTCCATGCAGAGGCTGAATGCCGTCGAGTCGACCACCTTCAGTCCGCGCTGCAGCGCGTCGCGGTAGGTGATCGTGTCGATGCGCTCAGCATCCGGGTGCGTTTTCGGGTCGGCCGTGTAGACGCCATCGACACCGTTCTTGGCCACGAGCACTTCGGTCGCACCGATCTCGAGCGCGCGCTGAGCCGCAACGGTATCGGTCGAGAAGTACGGGAGGCCGGCGCCGGCGCCGAAGATCACGACGCGGCCCTTCTCCATGTGACGCTCGGCGCGCCGCGGGATATAGGGCTCCGCCACCTGCGTCATGGAGATCGCAGACTGCACCCGTGTCGCCGCGCCCGCCTGCTCGAGGAAGTCCTGCAGAGCGAGGGCGTTCATGACGGTGCCGAGCATGCCCATGTAGTCGGCGCGCCCGCGGTCCATGCCCCGCTGACTCAGTTCGGCACCACGGAAGAAGTTGCCTCCGCCGACGACGATCGAGATCTCGACACGGTCGACCGCTTCCGCAATCTCTCGGGCGATCTGGCCGACGACGTCGGGGTTGACGCCGAGCTGGCCGCCTCCGAATGCCTCTCCAGAGAGCTTCAGGAGGACGCGTCGGCGTCCGGTGTTCTCATCGGTCACGGGGGTTTCCTCTCGTCGAGATGCAGACTATCGAAGGCAGAGCATGGAAAAGGGGCCCGCATTCAGTGAATGCGGACCCCTTTCGGGCGACTTACGCTCCGACCTTGAAGCGGGCGAAGTCGGTGATCGTGAGCCCGGCGTCGCCGGCGACCTTGGCGACGGACAGCTTGTTGTCCTTCGCGTAGTCCTGGTCGAGCAGGGCGACCTGCTTGAAGAACGCGTTCACGCGGCCCTCGACGATCTTCGGCAGGGCAGCCTCGGGCTTGCCCTCGTTGCGGGAGATCTCGGTGACGATCTCGCGCTCCTTCTCGACCTCTGCGGCGGGGACCTCGTCGCGCGTCAGGTAGGTCGGGTTGGCGAAGGAGATGTGCTGCGCGATCGAGCGCGCCGTCTCCGCGTCGTCGCCCGAGTACGCCAGCACGACGCCGACCTGCGGGGGAAGGTCCTTGCTGGTCTTGTGCAGGTAGATCTCGAACTTGTCGCCGGAGAGCGTGCGCACGCGGCGCAGCTCGACCTTCTCGCCGAGGATCGCGGCCTCGTCGGAGATGAGCTCGGCGACCGTCTTGCCGTCGGCATCCGCCGCCAGCGCGGCGTCGACGGAGTCAGCGCCCACGGCGGAGGCCGCGGCGAGGACCTTGTCGGCGAGGGCGATGAAACGCTCGTTCTTCGCGACGAAGTCGGTCTCGGTGTTCAACTCGAGGATGGTGACCTTGCCGTCGTTGAGGACGGCGGTGACGAGCCCCTCGCTCGTGGAGCGGTCGGCACGCTTCGCGTTGCCCTTCGCGCCCTTGAGGCGCAGGATCTCCACGGCCTTCTCGAGGTCGCCATCGGCTTCCTCGAGGGCCTTCTTGGTGTCGACCATGCCCGTGCCGAGCTGCTCGCGCAGAGCCTTGATGTCGGCGATGGTGAAGTTGGCCATGGGTGGTGGCTCCTTGCGTGTCGTGAATTCTCGTGGGATGCGCGGGTGCGAAGACGCTCGTCGGGAGGCCTTCGCACCCGCGCGAAAAATGGTCGTGCTCGAAAGCGGTCTTACTCGGCGGCGGCGGCAACGGCCGCGTCGTCGCCTTCGGCCTTGGCCTCGGCGCCCGCCTCGTCGGCGGCCGACTCGGTCGCGATGGTCTCGACCTCGGCGACGTCGGTGACGACAGGCGTCTCGAGCAGCTCGCGCTCCCAGTCGGCGAGGGGCTCGGCGTCGGCCGACTCGTCGGACGGCTGGTGACGCTGGATGAGGCCTTCGGCGGCGGCGTCGGCGATGATGCGGGTGAGCAGGCCCACCGAGCGGATCGCGTCGTCGTTGCCCGGGATCGGGAACTGGAACTCGTCGGGGTCGGCGTTGGTGTCGAGGATGCCGATCACGGGGATGCCGAGCTTCTGCGCTTCGCTGACGGCGAGGTGCTCGCGCTTGGCGTCGACGATCCAGATGGCCGAGGGCGTCTTGGTGAGGTTACGGATACCGCCGAGCGACTTGTGGAGCTTGTCGAGCTCGCGCTTCTTGAGCAGCAGCTCCTTCTTGGTGAAGCCGGTGTCGGCGGGGCTGTCGAAGTTGAGCTCCTCGAGCTCCTTCATCCGGGCGAGGCGCTTGCTGACGGTCGAGAAGTTCGTCAGGAGGCCACCGAGCCAGCGCTGGTTGACGTAGGGCTGGCCCACGCGCGTCGCCTGCTCGGCGATGACTTCCTGCGCCTGCTTCTTGGTGCCGACGAACAGCACCGTGCCGCCGTGGGCGACCGTCTCGCGGACGTACTCGTACGCCTTGTCGATGTAGGACAGCGACTGCTGCAGGTCGATGATGTGGATGCCGGAGCGCTCCGTCAGGATAAAGCGCTTGACCTTCGGGTTCCACCGGCGGGTCTGGTGTCCGAAGTGGACGCCGCTGTCGAGCAGCTGGCGAATGGTGACGACGGCCATGGCCGTTCTCCTTTTCGTTGGGTTGATCGCGAGGACCGGACGGTCCCGTGCGCCTGGTGCCCGGCGCACACCCGCTCGCCGCTTTCGCGGTGAGACCTCAGGGTGTGGATGCCGCGGCTTCCGTCCGTGGGACGGCGCCGCTGTGGGCACGCGGAGTCACCCCGACTCGCGGGGTGCATCGATCAGTGTATCAGCCGAGTCGCCTCCTCCGCCGCGCGCACCGGGAGGGTCGCCGTCCACAGAATCGACGTGCGGGCGGCGAGGAGGGCGGCAGCCCGCGAGAGTGGTGGCATGCGCCCACCGCGACGGCAGCTCCCGAAGCTCTCTCTCAGGGTCGCGACGCTCGTCATCGCCGCACTTTTCGTCCCGCCGGTGCAGACGGCGTCACACGCGGCATCCGGGGGGCCCGTCGCGGAGTGGTCGTGGCCGGTGGCTCCGCCGCGGATCCTCGAGACCTATCGCGCTCCCGCCCACGCCTACGGTCCCGGGCATCGGGGAATCGATGTGGCGGCCGCGGAAGGCGCGGCCGTCGCGGCCCCCGATGACGGCGTCGTCGCTTTCGCCGGACGCGTCGCCGGCCGCGGCGTGCTCACGATCGACCATGGCGACGGCATCGTCTCCAGCTTCGAGCCGATCGACGCGGACGTGGCGGTGGGTGACTCCGTCCATCGTGGGCAGGTGATCGGAAGGGCCGCGCTCGGCGGCCACACCGACGGCGGTGAACTGCACATCGGTGCCAGGCAGGACGGAGAGTACGTCAATCCGCTTCGGTTCCTGGGCGGCATCCCGCGGGCCGTGCTGCTGCCGTGTTGCGGGGCGTCTCAAGAGCCCGGGTAGGCGTTCCCGTCGCCGCTGACGGCGGCGGTTCCCACGCCGGGAGCATCGACGGTGTTTTCGTTGCCGGCGATGTCCAGCCGGGCGATGTCGTCGGTGCTCGTGACGGTGTTGCGCTGTCCCCGCAGCGTGAGCGTATCGACGCGCTGGAGGACGATCGCATTGTCCTGGCCCTCAACCGTGGCATCGGTGACGGCGCTGGCGACGGAGACCGTATTGCCGTCCCCCTGGATGAGGAGCGCATCGATCGCACCACCGTCGCCGGTGAGGATGATCCCGGTGCCCGCGACGGTGACGCGTGCGCACGCGCCGCTCAGAAGATACGTGCCGGCCGGGCCTGACACCGACGCGGCATCGTTCTCGCACAGGACCGTCTGCTCGGTGGCCGGCGCGGTCGGCGCGGCGGTATCCGGTGCTGCCGCCGTCGGTGACGGCCCGGACGGGTTCGACGCCGGCGCCGATGCCGTCGAGGTGATGCCGGGAGTCGGCAGCACCGTGACACGGGGTGCGGCACCGCCGGCGCACCCTGCCAGTGCGACGACAGCCACAAGTGCCATGGGTGCGAGGGCGGGCCGCATTCTCATGTCAGCAGGCTAACGTTCCGCGTCACGCGCGCGGATGTGCCAGCCGGTATGCCGCCGCCAACCGCTCCGCCGAGACGTGGGTGTAGATCTGCGTCGTTCCCAGGCTGGCGTGGCCGAGCATCTCCTGCACCGAGCGGAGATCCGCTCCCCCGTCCAGAAGATGCGTCGCCGCCGAGTGCCGCAGCGTATGCGGACCGATGCTCTCGCCCACCGCGGGGCCGATCGCACGCGAAACGATGTCATAAGCGGATCGGGCTCCCAGGCGCGCTCCGCGCATCCCCAGGAAGAGCGCGGCGCTGCCCTCGCCCCGAGCTGCGAGCACGGGACGTCCGCGCACGACGTAGGCATCGAGCGCGCGGGCCGCGGGAGCCCCGTACGGGACGATGCGCTCCTTTCGTCCCTTTCCCATGACGCGGACGGTGCGACGTTGCGTGTCGAGGTCGTCGAGGTCGGTTCCGCAGAGCTCCGACACGCGCAGAGCCGACGCATACAGCAGCTCCAGGAGCGCAGCGTCGCGCAGCGCCCGCGGATCGGCGTCTGCGGCGCGCTCCTCAGCCGCGCTGAGCACCGCATCCATCGCGCTCGACGTCGCCACCTTGGGAAGCGACCTGCCGCGACGCGGTGCGATGAGCCGCAGTGACGGATCGTCGAGGATGGCGCCGTTCTCGTGCGCCCAGGCGAAGAAGCCGCGCGCCGCGGCCGTGCGACGCGCGAGGGTCGACCGCGCGTCACCACGCCGGGTGGCCTTCCAGAGCCATTCCCGCAGATCCTCCAAGGCGATGTCCTGAATATCGCGGTCACCCACGGCGGCGAGGAGGTCCCGCAGATCGGCGCTGTACGCACGCACGGTGGCCGGCGAGAGTCGGCGAACCTCCCCGAGCTCACGCGCATAGGCATCCACCGCCGCTGACAGTTCCACGCTGCCAGCATGACGCGGACGGACGCCCTCGCCCCCGCGACGCTCCGGCGAACGCCCCGAGTTGGTGTGCCGGGTCGGAGTTCACTGCCCATCACGGACTCAGCACAGGCGGGCTCACCAGAGGCGGGCTGGGGTCGAGGTCTGCCGCCGTCTCCATCCCCCGTCCCGATGTTCGACGACCTCGTCGAGCTGGAGGAGCCCGAGGTGTCCGGCGACGTCCTCGGGGGCCATGCCGCACCGCTGCGCGACCTCGAGGACGGTACGCGCACGGCGCGCGCTGAGCGCATCGAGCACGCGCGTGCGGTCGTCGGTGCGAACCTGGTCGGCTCCGCCGTCGGCAGGACGGTGCGCGTCGGCGATGTCACCGAGCAGTTCCCGCACCTCGGCCCCCCGCGTCACACACACCGCGTCGGTCTCCCGCAGCAGCCGGTGGCACCCGGCGGATGCCGCGCTGGTCACCGGTCCGGGCACCGCGCCGAGCGGCCGTCCGAGACTCGCGGCATGATGCGCCGTGTTGAGCGCACCGCTGCGGTGCGCTGCTTCGACCACGACCGTCGCTCCGGCAAGCGCCGCGATCAACCTGTTGCGGCTGAGGAAGCGCCATTTGGTGGGGGCACCCCCGCAGGGCACTTCGGAGACCACGGTGCCCTCCGTGGCGATCTGCGTGATCAGGTCGTCGTGGCCCGCCGGATAGGGGCGGTCGACGCCGCCTGCCAGCACCGCGACCGTCGAGCCGCCGACGTGCAGCGCGGCACGGTGTGCCGCCGCATCGATCCCGTACGCGGCGCCGGAGAGGACGACGATCCCTGCGCGCGCACATTCCGCGGCGATCTCCGTCGCGACGTGCGCCCCGTAGGGCGTCGCGGCGCGTGCGCCGACGATGGCGACCGCGCTCTGCTGCCGGGGCAGGGCAGTCCCGCGGACCCACAGGCAGAGCGGCGCGTGCGGGCCGAGATCATCGAGTCCGCGCGGCCAATCGGCGTCGTCGGGAATGACCAGCCGTACCCGTGCTCGCCGGGCGGCGTCGAGCGCCCGACCCACCGCACCCCAGCGTGGTCGCCAGCGCCGGCGCGCCGCATCCAGATCCGCCCCCGTGAGATCCAGCGCGGTCAGATCGACCCCGCCGACGCGCGGTCGTCCTGTCTCCGACAGCGCCCAGTCGAGTGCGCCGGCGGCGCCGAATGCGCCGACGAGCGCACCCGCGACACCGTCGCCGGGTTCGACGAGCGTGGACCACACGGCGCTCGCGTAGGCGTTCACGATCCGGGCGTCGGATGCGTCGGCATCCGACACACCCTGTAGGGCGAGACGCGCGGCGTCGACATCGATCGTCCCGGTCATTCGACGACTCCCCTCTTCAGGTACAACGCACGGCCGACGTCGGACGAGCGCAAGCGGTCGTGGCCGGCGAGGTCGGCCACGGACCAGGCGACGCGCAGGACACGGTCGTACCCGCGGAGGGTGAGCGATCCGCGGTGCAGGGCGGCATCGAGCGGCCGACGGATCTCGGCGTCTGGCGCCAGCGGTCCCTCACGAAGCCAGGCTCCCGATACTTCTGCATTCGTGCGCCATCCGGTGCCCGTCAGCCGCGCGCCCGCGCGCTCACGCGCGGCCACCACTCGCAGGCGCACGTCCCCCGATGTCTCAGGCGTCGACGATGCGGCGATGCGCGTCGACGACACGCGCTGCACCGCCAACTCGATGTCGATCCGATCGCGCAGCGGTCCGGACAGTTTGCTCAGATAGCGCCGGATCGCAAGCGAGGGGCACGTGCATTCGGCACCGGGCACGCCGTAGTTGCCGCACGGACAGGGGTTGGTCGCGAGGACCAGCTGGAAGCGTGCCGGAAAGCTCGCGCGAAACCCCGCGCGATGGATGTCGATCGTCCCCGTCTCGAGGGGCTGCCGGAGGGCGTCCAGCGCATGGGCGCCGAACTCCCCCGCCTCGTCGAGGAACAGCACACCGCCGCTCGCGCGCGCGATCGCCCCGGGTCTGACCGTGCGACTGCCGCCTCCCACCAGCGCCGCCGCGCTCGCGCTGTGATGCGGAGCTTCGAACGGTGGCGTCCGACGGAGCGCGACGATCGCTTCGCCCGCCAACGAACGCAGCGACGCCGCCTGCACCGCGTCGTGGTCGTCGAGGTCGGGGAGGATGCCCGGCAGCCGTCGCGCCAGCATCGTCTTGCCGGCCCCCGGCGGCCCGCTCATCAGCAGATGGTGCCCACCCGCCGCCGCAACGGTCAGCGCATCCACCGCGTCGGTCTGGCCGATGACGTCGGCGAGATCCGGCGGCGCCGCGGTGCTCTCCGCGGCACCGGGTGCGGCCGGGTGGGGAACGGGATCGAGCGCCCGCTCGTCGACGTCCACGCCGTGCCAGCGGGCGACATCGCGCAGGCTCACCGCACCGAACACGTCGACTCCGTCGACGAGGTCGGCCTCCTCCCGATTCGCGTGGGGCACGACGACTTTGCGCAGACCCGCGCGCGCCGCCGCCGCGACGGCGGGCAGGACACCGGGCACCGGGCGGAGGCGCCCATCGAGCCCGAGCTCGCCGATGTGGACCGTTGCGGCGAGGGACGCGGCGTCGATCTCATGCTCCGTGGCCAGGGAGGCGATGGCGATCGCCAGATCGAGGCCGGTCCCCTGTTTCGGCAGGTTCGCGGGAGAGAGGTTGACGGTGAGTTTTCGCCGCGACAGTGCGAGATCGCTGTTGGCGCAGGCGTTATGCACGCGCTGATGTGCCTCGCCGATCGCCTTGTCGGCCAGGCCGATGATCGAGAAGCCGGGGGTCTGGTTCGACAGATCGGCCTCCACCTCGACGAGGTCGCCGCGCAGGCCCGTGAGGACGACGCCCCACGTTCGCCCGACGGTCATCGGATATCGACCAGATGCTCGAGGCGCGCCGTGGCCGGGTCTTCGCCCGTGACCCCGATGACGTCGACCCGCACGCGTCGTCCGCGCGCGACGTCGGGATGTGCGGCGGCCCACGCGTTCGACAGTCGCCACAGCCGGGAGCGCTTGCGGGCATCGACGGCTTCGAACGGGTGCCCGAAGGATTCCGAGCGCCGGGTCTTCACCTCGACGATGACGAGGTCGGCGCCCTCGACCGCCACGATGTCCACTTCGCCGGCCGCGCAGCGCCAGTTCCGGTCGACGATCCGATAACCCGCGTTCTGGAGGTACTGCTCCGCCCGGTCCTCGCCCGCTCGACCGCGATCGTCCTTTTCTGCCATGGCAGCAGACTGCCGCCCGCCCGCCGTGGGTGGTGCCCCCGGGCGCGGTTCTGTGCAGGACCGGCAGGCGTCACTCCGTGGGGAGGAGGCCTTCGCTACGGAGCGCTCAGGAGTCGAGGGCGAGTTCGTCGGGGAGCTGGAAGTCGCGTCGCTGCAGCTCCTCGACGTTCACGTCCTTGAAGGTCAGGACGCGCACCGACTTGACGAAGCGATCGGCGCGATAGATGTCCCACACCCAGACGTCGGTCATGGACAGCTCGAAGTAGAAGTCGTGCTCGGTATCGCGCC
>Ga0207655_1001835_pt1 | contig 18379 bp, 15 predicted proteins | sample KBSM44metaG_FD_184398 | JGI IMG/M metagenome (GOLD analysis project Ga0207655, IMG submission 184398) | Miscanthus rhizosphere microbial communities from Kellogg Biological Station, Michigan, USA - KBS M4-4 metaG (SPAdes) (version 2) | ecosystem: Host-associated > Plants > Roots > Rhizosphere >...
TAGATTGTTGCTTTTAAAAGGTATATTGTGTGAAATCTGTACTCGTCATTTTAAGCCAAGCCAACTTAACTAGTCTTCAAATCAATGAAAGCCTTTCCGCTACTATGGTTTTAGCAACCTTTGGCTCACCAGTCAAAGTATTATTGAAAGATGCTGCTCTTAGTCTCTTGCAAAATGACCTAAGCTTTGACCAACTTCGTCATTCTTTCAAAGTAGCATCAAATATGGTTGAAAGTTTCGAGTTTTATGATTTGAGCCCTATTCTGATTGAAACTAAGAATCAACAACATCCTTTTGTTCAAAAAACTGAGCAAGAAATTGAGTTCGTTCAGTTGAATACCGACTTTATTCAATCTTTTGATCATGTTCTATATTGGTAGATGAAGGTGTAAGTTTAATGAATCCATCAACACTTTATCTCGTGCAATCTACTTATCACAATACATCTAAAGTTATTGATGAATTGCGTGATATTTATCAGGTAGGTGACCAAATTATTTTTATGGGTGAGTCTGTTGCAAGGCTTTCAGCTCAAGTTATTCAACAGTTTGAATCTATTTCATGCTTAGGTATCGAAAAAGATTTACTCGATACAGATACTTTAGCTCAGATAAATGTATTGGACTACGATCAATTTGCAGATTTAGTTTTAACATTTAATCGCTGTATTTCTCTTAAATAATAGATTTAGGCTAGTTTCATGAATTTAGAATTAGACCAAGATGGTCATTTGGTTGATTATACAATCTGGAATCCTGAAGTTGCACAAGAACTCGCTAAGTCACTTGATCTTGAACTAACTGATTGGCATTTTGAAGTTTTAGCTGCTGTGCGTCAGTTTTATCAACAGTTTGGGCACTCTCCAGCAACTCGCCCACTCATTAAATTTTTAATGAAAACCGTAAGTCCAGATATTAATAATGCCGTTTTACAGCAACAATTTAATACTGGTTTAGTTGCCCGCCATTTAAGTCGTTTAGCAGGTGTTCCTAAACCAGCAAATTGTTTATAAAGCTAAGCAAACTTTTTAGCAGCAGCGACGCATAAAAGGGTTGCTGCTGTGACTACTAACATTGACCAGCTTACATGTTCGTGTAATAAGGCTGCTGCAATGGCTAGCCCCATTAAAGGTTGTAAGAGTTGTAGTTGACTAATCGCAGCAATTCCGCCTTGGGCAAGTCCTTTGTACCAAAAGAAGAAACCGATCAGCATACTAAATAAAGACACATAAATAAGACCGACTAGAGCTGACGTAGACACGTTCTCAAATGAAGCGGGCATATAAAAAACTGTGAGAAACAGCATGAAAGGTAATGACAAAATAAGCGCCCAACAAATGACCTGCCACCCGCCTATTTTTCTTGAAAGCAAACCACCTTCTGCATAGCCAAAGCCACAGAAAATAATCGCCATCAACATATAAAAGTCCCCTATTCCTAGTGATGTATCACCAGAAATGAAAAACATATAAGCGAAAACAACACCACTTCCCAAGATTGCAAATATCCAGAAAAATTGATTCGGCTTTTCTCCACCTCTCAGTACAGCAAATATTGCAGTTGCAAGCGGCAAAAGACTAACAAAGACAATTGAATGAGCTGCATTCATATATTGCAAAGCGAGAGCGGTAAATAACGGAAAACCAATCACTACCCCCAAAGCCACTATAGCAAGTGGCCACCAATCTTGCTTAGCTGGCTTTTTTTCTTTTAACACCAAAATAAGGATAAGCCCTAAAATACCAGCTATCGCAGCTCGTGCTGCTGTTAAAAAACCGGGATCAAACCCCATTACAGCGACTCGTGTTGCTGGTAGTGACCCTGCAAAAATAGCCACGCCAATAAATCCATTCACCCAGCCATTCATAAACTTGTTCATAATTTTCTCCGTCACTATACGAAGAATTTAAGCTGTGCTAAGGTGATAAAACCAGATACAAAGCAGTACAATTTAAAAGAACTGTTATGTACTCACAACCAGTACAGTTGAGATTTTAAGTCCGTGAACCAGAACAAAACAAAAATTGAAATTGTTATTTTAGAAATTGAGCAACAAATAAAAAATCGATCTTTAATGCCTGGAGCACGCTTACCTTCTGTTCGTAAATTAGCAAATGATCTGGGTTTTTCAGTCTCAACTGTTGTAGAAGCATATGAAAGATTAATTGCTTTAGGGAAAATTGAATCAAGAACAGGATCAGGATTTTATATTGTAGGCCCTCTCGCACCTCTATCATTAAGTGACTTAAGCCCACAGTTAGAACGATCAGTAGACCCTCTATGGATTTCGCGTCAGTCTTTAGAAGCGAAAGCAGACGTGTTTAAGCCTGGTTGTGGTTGGTTACCCGATGACTGGATGCCATTAGACAGTATTCGAAAAGGATTAAGGGCTGCTGCAAGGAGTTCAGACGCTTGTTTAATGAGCTATTCTGCACCTTTAGGATTACCAGCTTTGCGGGATTTATTAGCAAGGCGTGCCCAATCAAAAGGAATAGATGCAAATTTAAATCAAGTGCTTTTAACAGACTCTGGAACTCAAGCGATTGATTTAGTTTTCCGTTTCTTACTAAAGCCCGATGACGTCGTTCTGATTGATGATCCTTGTTATTTTAACTTTCATGCACTACTTAAAGTTCATCAAGTTAAAGTAGTTGGAGTACCTTACACACCGACAGGCCCAGATTTAGAAGCATTTAAAGAAGCAATTGATACGTATAACCCACGTCTTTATATCACCAACTCAGGAATTCACAATCCAACTGGGGCAACGCTTTCTCTTTCTACGGCGCACCAACTCTTAAAATTGATTGAGCAATCTAACTTAATAGTAGTTGAAGACGATATTTTTTCAGATTTTGAATATACCCCAGCTCCTAGGCTGGCTGCTTTAGATAATCTTTCACGCGTCATCTTTATTGGAAGTTTTTCTAAAACATTATCTGCATCTATTCGGTGTGGCTATATTATTGCAAAACCGGAATGGGTTGATCAGCTCACCGATTTAAAAATTGCGACCACTTTCTCGCATAACGGTGTTTCTGCAGAGGTTTTGCTTTCCGCTTTGACAGATGGTTCTTATCGCAAACATTTAGAGTTATTAAAAGTTCGTTTAGCAAAAGCCATGCATGACACTATTACCAAACTAGAACCGCTAGGCATCCGGCCATGGATTAAGCCGCAAGCAGGTATTTTTGTATGGTGTCATTTACCTGAGGGTTTAGAAGCTTCAAAAATTGCGAAATATTGTATTAATCATAATGTTATTCTTGCGCCCGGCAATGCTTTTAGCCAAGCTCCTAATGCTGGTCAATTCATACGATTTAATGTAGCGCAGTCAAATCATGAACATATTTATAAGACTCTTGCTGATGCTATTCAACAAGAGTCTTCATAATTTATAGAGAGAAAAATTAAGCTTGTTTCTGTTTTTGTTCAATATATGCAAAATAACCTGGCCCAGCTGAGACTTGCACTTGTTTTGCATGTAAAGGCTCACGGCAGACCGAACATACCATAACTGGTTCAAACTTATGTCCACAAGTTTTATGACGATATTCTAGTGGCTTACCTAAACCTTGATCCATCCATTTATCTGCCCAATTCGCCATAGATAAAATAATTGGATAAAGTTCAAAGCCCTTATCAGTCAGTCGATACTCAAAACGCTCTTGGCGATCAAAATATGGTGCTTTGACTAGAATTTCATATTCAACCAAACGCTTTAAACGATCTGAAAGGACATGACGAGTTACGCCTAATGATTTTTGAAAATCGTCAAAACGGCGTATTCCCATAAAAGCATTACGTAATATTAGCATCGTCCATCGATCGCCAATCACTGATAGCATACGAGCAACCGAACAAGGTTGATCACCGATGTCATCCCATTTCATCTTTATGCGTTCCTCGACATTTTCTAGCCTAATGGCCCTATTGCTTATACCCTAAACCACTTACTACGATTTATGCAAGATTCATTATAAAAATAACTTTTTATCCACTTTATAAAAAAATTTTCATTATGAAAAAAGAGAAAGTTATTATTAAAAATTGCTAAATAAATATAACCCACTCATTTTTCATAATGAGTCATATTTATCATCTTTTATAATTAATTTGAAATAAATACGCCCTTTAATATATTGCCTACTTCCAGTTTTACACCTGCCGGAATACGAACCAGACAATTGGCCTGCATTAAATTACTCAGCATATGTGATTGCTGTTTTGCCAGACTTTTTATTTTAAGCTGTCCATTTTCAAAATAAGCATACATTCGTAAAAAGCATTCACGTGCATCTTCTTTTAAGTCATGGTCCAAAATAGCACTAAACCACTCCGGCCCTGCTTGATTTCCCTGTAGGGTATCTAGTAATGCCTTACCATACACCTGCATAGACACATAAACCGCAGCGGGATTACCCGGCAAACCGAGCAAATAACAATGATGCTCTTTTTCTGGGTGTGAATATTCAGCAAAGAATAGCGGTTTGCCAGGTTTCTGTTTTACTTTCCAAAAGATTTGTTCAAAGCCAACCTCAAAAGCACATGGTCGTACAAAGTCATAATCACCTACAGATATGCCACCTGTCGTTATAATGACATCATGGCTATCTTTTAACTGATTAAAGTAATGCGTGACTTGCTCTGCCTCATCTGCCACATGAATCAGTTCAACATCTAAACCATAATCTTCAAACCAAGCTTTTAATAATGGCCCATTTGCATCAAAGATTTTGCCGTCGACAAGATCTTCTGCCGTTTCTGCAACTTCATCGCCAGTCACCAAAACAGCGACTTTCGGTGCACGATAAACTTCAATCGTTTGCACACCTGCCATACTTAAGGCAGCCAAGCTTCCAATATTAAGAAATTGGCCTGTTTGTGCAAGCAATTGACCTTTCTGGACTTCTTCACCTGTAAAACGAATATCGGCTTGGGGACGTATATGCTCAGTTAAGCAAATTTCTTGGGTCGAAAAAACCGATACAATTTCTTGCCTCGTAACATGTGTTGTTCCTTCTGGAATTTTACCGCCTGTAAATATGCGGATAGCCTGACCCTCTTTAAGGGTGTCATGGCTTTCACTTCCCGCACGAATCTCACCAGTAACCTGAAATTTTTGATTATTTAAATCTTCTGCATGGCTACAAAGTGCGTAACCATCTACCGCACTTTGAGAAAAGCTTGGCAGATTAATTTCTGAATAAATTTCTTTAGCGAGATATCTGCTTAGACTGTTTTGAAGAACTTGGTTAATCGAACCCAACTTTTTTGGCTGCTTAACAATCAGTTCAAGTGCTTCATCTACACTAATTAATCCACGTTCTGTACCACAACCTGACATTATTCATAGCCTCCCGGATGCGGTAAATCACGGCACACATCAAAAATATGAACGAGGGCTGGTAAAATAGCAGCCATTGATTCGCTTGCTCCACCACGGCTTCCCGGTAAAGTCACCACCAATGAGCGATCAATAAAACCAGCTACTCCACGTGACATTGCTGCATATGGTGTGCGTTTTTGCCCAAAAGATCGTGCAGCTTCCATTAAGCCGTCTAGCTTACGCTCAAGAAGTGGTTCTAATGTATCAACCGTAATGTCACGCTTACCAATTCCGGTTCCACCAACCGTCATGATGCATGCATATGATTTGCTCAGCTCTAGCACTAAATCTTTTAGAACATGTGCTTCATCAGGCAAAATTTGATAATGAATCGGATCGAAACCAGCTTCAGTTAAAGTTTCTACCACAGACTTTCCGGCTGTATCGGGTTTTCTACCAGCTGCAACGGTGTCGGATAACACAATGACCGCTGCCGAAACAGGCTGACGAAGAACTCTCTTAAAGTGTGATTTTCCGCCTTTTTTCTTAAGCAGTTTACATTGATCCATCCAGAGTTCTTCTGGCTCACAATGTGGCTTTAACATGTCGTAAATGGTTAAACCTGCAAGACTTGCAGCCGTGAGGGCTTCCATTTCTACCCCAGTAGGGCCAATGGTTTCAACCACAGTAATAATCTTTACAAAATCATGTTCTAATTCATATTCAACATCTGCACGATAAATCGGCAGTGGATGACACAAAGGAATCAGCTCATCAGTTCGTTTGGCTGCCAAGATTCCTGCAACACGTGCGGTTTTTAATGCATCCCCTTTTTCGGTGTTCCCTTGTCTTAATAGCTCAATACAATGTGGAGGGGCATATAAAATCGCTTGTGCTTCAGCAACACGATAACTTTCCGGCTTCATTCCTACGTTTTTCATTATTTATCCTAGACGTACATATTTCAGTGTGAGTGTTCATGGCCGGCATGATGGTGGTGATGCTTGTGTTCTTGTGGTGCATCTTTGCGAATACAACAACCTTCTACATAATGACTCGTACCGTCTGTAAAGAACTCTTCTTTAAAAACTGGCACTTCATGCTTCACTCGCTCAACCGCTTCCTCACATGCTTGAAAAGCTTCACGGCGATGGGCTGCATAAGCAATCGCAATAATGGCTGTTTCACCTACATCCAGATATCCAATCCGATGAACGACCCGCACATAAGATACCTGATACTTTTTCTCAATTTCCAGTTCAATTTCACGTATCATTTTTTCAGAAAGTGGCTTATATGACGTATATTTCAACGCTTTAACAGCTTTACCCTCATGGTGATTACGAACCGTACCTATAAAAATATCGATTCCACCACATTCAGGAAATGACTGGATAGGGTCAAAAGTATCTAAACTTAAAGCCTGCTCTTGTATACGTGCAAAATCTCGCATGACTCACCCTCCTGCAACTGGTGACAATAAAACCAAAGTACATGGCTCACTTAAAGCAAATTGTCTCGTTATGACATTATCGCCAATCGCACATGCACACTTTTCCATGGCTTGTGTACATTCTGGATGTAATGAAACAATTTCATCTAATACATTTTTAACCAAAATATGATTGGGACAAACCAACGAAAGGTTTTGAGGAAGCAATTTTTCAATTGCGCCAAACGCCTCGATTTTAATTTGGATAGATTGCTGCATTTATCCCCCAAGCATATGCATACTGATTTTACGGGTTTGTTGATGTTGTAAGGCATGAAAGCCTTTAGCTTTGTGCCAAATATACGGCATAACCATATCTGTTAACTGTTGAATATACATTGCATGATCAGCTGTATTACGTGCACGTAATAATGATTGAAGCTGCGGTTTAATATTTAGTCCCTGCGGTGCAAATAAACAGTTGTAGAGTTCGCCTTGTGCAGTTAACCGTATACGGTCACATTGATGGCAAAATGAATGAGTGATTGTGGAAATAATTCCAAGAGAGTAGCTATTATTGATCAGATATTGGCGTGCTGGCTCATGCTGTTGTTCTACAACCTGTACTGAATAATGGGGTTGCAAAGCTTGTAAAATTTCAGCCTCACTCACTACATCTTTACTTGACCAAAGCGCATCGCCATCAAGCGGCATAAACTCAATAAAACGTAAAGGAATATGATTGGCGATTGACCATTGAACCATCGGTAAGATCTGATCGTCGTTTTTATTTTTCATTAGTACGCAGTTAATTTTGAATGGTAATCCTACATCCTTAGCAGCCTGAATACCCTCGAGAACGGGTTCTAATTTTTTCTTGGTTAGATCTTTAAACTGAATCGGATCTAAGCTGTCTAAACTAATATTTAGGTCATCTAATCCCGCATCTTTTAACTGCCTAGCGTATTTTGCAAGGTAATGCCCATTTGTAGTCATTGAAATACGTTTTAGGCCCAGCGCCTTCAAAGCTTGTAACTCACGAACAAAATGCACAATGCCTTGACGCATTAATGGTTCGCCGCCTGTAATGCGGATACTTTCAACACCATGTTGCACCATAAAATGACAAAATTGAAAGAGTGCCTCAAAACCAAGCAGATCTTGCTTATTCAACCATTCAGGATGTTCAGGCATGCAATATACACACTTAAAATTACAGCGATCAGTTACGGAAATACGTAGCTTTCGCTTTATACGGCCATATTGGTCTTGAAGAACCAAAGGCGTATTTTCAGAGTGATATTGTTTCATCATTTGCACTCATATCGAGAACAGTTCAAATATTGCTGGCACTTTTTCTGAGCAATTAAAATAGAAATTTGCTCTTCAATAGTGCTCTGCTGCTTAAGCAAAATTTGTTCCAATTCTATTTATCATCCATAACTTCTTAGCTTTTTAATAGATCTTTTGCCGCACCGCTTCAACTGCAATTTTATAACTGTATAAATTTAGTGCGACTCCAATCTCTTGTATGCTCTACATTATTTCTAGCATTTTTCTAGACGGATGGGTACATATTTATGGTACGGTGTTTTCGATAAAGGATCACAATGCTCACCAGACACCAGAATATTTAATTGTGGCCCTATTGGCTCTCCACCTTGAAAGCGCATACCATAGCCATGTGGAAGTGACACAACACCTTTTCGCATACCCTCATCAAAATCTACGGTGACCTGAATTTCTCCGTGTTGTGAGATACATTTGAGTTGATCTCCTACAACTACATTCAAGTTTGTTGCATCTTCAGGATGAATTCTCAAAGCCCCTTCTGCATCTACTTTTCGCCATGCAGGGTCACGGTAAATCTGATTAGCGTTATAACTACGGCGCTCCCCCGACAAAAGTATGAAAGGAAACTCTTCAATACTAAATTGATGATTTTTTAAATTTGCCAACTCACTCAACATTTCGGGAATAGCCAGACGTATTTTTTTGTCTTTGTATGCAACAAGCTTCCAAACTTCGTCATATTCATGTTGTGATAACACTACACCTGAACGCTGATTTAAAATTTGCTCAAACAACCGAACACCTAAGGTTAAAGGATTACCTTTGTAACCTGCACGGCGCACAGCTTTAGTATGTAAAACCGAATATTGAATAGACAGTGGTAATAAAAATGCCGTTGAAGCTGCTGAATTTTTTAAATGTTTACCTAACGTACGATAGAGAATTGAGGCTGCAAAAGGAATGTATTTTTTATGTCGAACAAAAGTTAAACCCAAAGCCGACAGATAAGGTAGATAGGCTGTTTTTTTCGAGTCGACCGCAGCTATTTTGTCTAACACAGGAAAGCTTTTAGGAATGACCTGCATGGCTTCAAGTAATCGTGTATAAATTTCGGCTTCGGGTAAAGTATTGCCTTGAGCAGTGAATACTGGATGTCTCAGGTGAAAACCATTTTTAGGAAACTCTAAATTAAAACCAGTAAATTCCCATTTTTCAAACTGCGTATGTGCTGGCAAAATATAATCTGCCAATCTGGCTGTTTCCGTCATGGCAACATCGACCACAACCAGTAAATCTAATGCTTTAAATGCTTTTTCGTATGCAGGCGTATCAGGATAGGTTAATAAAGGATTACAGCTATCTACAAAAACTGCGCGAATTCGTTTTTCGCCTGCTTTTAATATTTCGTCAGGTAAAATATTGGGTGGAAAGAACCCAGAAATCGGGAACATTTTATGATAAACGCTACGTCGATATTTCGGCTTTCTTTCATCGGTATCGCTTAAAATTGGAATAAACATGGTGTGTAAATTATTGGTGCCTTGCTTTCCAAAGTTTCCGGTCAATAAATACAGTAGTTTTTCTAAATATCCGTTTAATGTCGTATTTAAAGTATGCTGAATACCTAAATCAATCCTCACACAGCCTCTTTTAGCCTTCGCAAAATCTCTCGCCACTTGATAAATTAAATCGACTGGTACATCAGCTTTTGCAATATATTCTTCAATCGGGACACGGCTAAACGCTGTTTTTATCTCTTCAAACCCTTGTGTATGCTGCTCAATGAACTTCACATCATAAAGTTGTTCTTTAATAATAATGGCAATCATGGCTGACATTAAAAAAGCATCTGTTCCAGGTTTTAACTGCACATGAATATCTGCTTGCTTTGCCGTTTCGGTAACACGCGGATCGACTACGACCATGGTGCGGTTGGGGTCTTTTTTAATATGCTTTAGCGTGTCTCGTGCATTTGGAATTCCATGCGCTTGAAACGGATTTGTACCAATGAAAAGAACATAATCAGCGTATTCAACATCTTCTGTCGTATGGCAGGCCTGATTTCCAAATAAACGTCCATTCAGCCAAAAATCACCCGTTTTTTCTTGGGCAAGAGAGTTGTAAGCATAATAACTTTTCATAGCCAACAAAAGTTGACGCCCATAAGCTGCACCCAGATGATTACCTTGCCCACCGCCCCCAACAGAAGCAAAAGCGGTACCGCCAAAATTATCTCGAATATGAACTAATCGCTCGGCAATTTCCTGTATGGCAACATCCCAACTAATTTCTTGAAAAGAGCCATCTGGCTGGCGTTTTAACGGCGTAGTCAAACGGTCTGCATGCTGCTGATAATGCTGTAATCTTGCAGCTTTTTGACAAATGTAGCCTTGTGAAAATGGATGTTCAGGATTACCTTTAATTTTGACAAATTGATTATCTTTAATTTCGACACTTAACCCGCAATTTCTTGAACACAAAATACATGCGGTAACATCCGTTTTGTTTTGCTTCGGCGCTTCTACCATTTCGATTGACTCCCTTTATTTTTATGCATATGGATAGAACTAAAATAACAAGTTCCAAAATAGAACTTATATAATAAATAGTCAACGGCACAAAGATTAAAAACGTTTTTCGCACGACCAATGTAAGGTTAAAAGCTATTTAAATACATCGTTAATTTGCTGTAAAAATTTCTTTAAATGCTGTGATTTGTTTGTATTGCTGAAGCTCATCTAGAGAATTGATGCTATGAAAAAATAAGTTTTGTTTTTGAAATATGGCGACTTGTGCATGTAAAAGCTTAAAGCACTCTTTCAAACTTAATCGTTGTTTTTCAATTTGCTCTGTTATCGTGATTAGGCTTTCACGCTTTAACAAGCAAAATGGGTACAAGGCATCTCCATTAATTGACACATAAGCTGCTTGAGCTTGTTTGTTTTTCCGAAGTGCACTATGTAATTTCGCAACAACTTGCGTTGGTATATAGGTCACATCACAAGGAATAAACAAAACATAATCTGCTTCTACATTTGACCATGCGCTTTTCATTCCCATAAGCGGGCCGAGAAAGCCTGAAGCATCATCTTGAAAACATTTAATATCTGGCACAATACTTTGATAGATGGAATAGTCGCGATGACTATTGACCCAAAGTTCAGATACCGATGATCTTAATTTCTGATGAATTTTAAGAAGTTGGGGTTCACCATCAAATTGCTGCAACAGCTTATTTAAGCCGTTCATACGGCGGGCTTGCCCACCCGCCAGAATGACCAGATCAGTTACGGGATATCCCTTATTCACACTTCCACCTCCTGTTGGCAAGCTTTAATCAGGCCACGGATTTCAGGTAAACATGAACCACAGTTCCCACCTGCTTTTAAACAAGCAGTGACCTGTTTTTCATGGGTAATATTTTGTGTTTTTATCGCTTCAATAATTTTATTCTTACCTACTTTAAAACAACTACACACTAAAGGCCCATCATTATTAGTAGCCGACATCGGCATGCCCGCTAGCAAAGCTTTGCGGTGCAAGGCACTTAAACGTTCGCGTTTAAACAGACTAGCCACCCAATCACGGTCTGGCAATAAATCTGGCGGTGCAATATATAAGCTTGCAATTACAATGCCATCTTTCAAAATAACGCTATGGCTCAGTTGTGAAGAGATATCTTCAATACTTAACCATTCAAAAGTTTCATCGGCAAATGGCAAGAAATTTTTCAGGTTCTTTTGAGTATCATGAAAAGTTTTGCGGTCTGCAAGTTCATAACGGTTGGTTTTCACCATTTTGACCTTAGTCCACCATGCACAGTGATGTAGCGAATCTTGCACAAGTGAATCATAGCCTTCACGAACATAGAGCACGCCTTGCCAAGTGGTATAGAACGGCTGAATGGTGACAGGTGTATGCTTAAATTCAGGCTCACCCGAAATTGCATCGACTTCTGGGTTAACGACTTTACCAATACGAGCATCGGAGGCAACTTGTTCAGTCCAATGAATGGGTGCAAAAATTTGCCCGCGACGTACACCCGATGAGAATGTCACACGCAATACACAACTGCCCCACTTTGAACGAACTTCAACCAAACCTTGATCACGTACACCAAACTTTAGCGCATCGCTCGGGTGAATCTCACAGAATGGTTCTGCACGGTGACTGGTTAAGTTTGACGACAAGCCCGTACGGGTCATGGTATGCCACTGATCACGAATACGGCCAGTGTTCAAAATGAGTGGATAGTCTTCTGAAACTGCATGAACCGGATCAATTGCGACCGTTGGAATCAGTTTTGCCTTCGCATTTTTATAGCTAAATTGGCCCTTGCCAAACAGTTGCTGAACGGCTTTAGTATCTTGGATTTTATCCCACACTGGCCATTGTAGGGGTTGCAGAGCATCGTACTCAGCAGCATTTAAGTTCATCAAACCTTTAAGGTTAAAATAACGAAAAATACTACTTTCTTCACGTGCATCTATATCTACATTATCTTGAGCAGATAGTGCCGCATGCTCATTAAAGATGTCACTAGGACCTACAAAGTCAAAACCATTAAAGCCTAATTTTTTCGCAACTTGGCTCACTGACCACCAGTCTGCTTTTGCTTCACCTGGAGCAGGTAGGAAAGCACGCTGACGAGAGATACGGCGTTCGGAGTTAGTTACAGTACCGTCTTTTTCTCCCCAACCTAAAGCAGGAAGTAAAATATCAGCATATGCTGTCGTATCTGTATCTGCACAAATATCTGACACCACGACCAGCTCGCATTTTTCTAATGCACGTTTGACTTGGTCTGCATCAGGCAAGCTCACAACTGGATTAGTTGCCATAATCCAGATGGCTTTAATTTTTCCTGATTCAACAGCACGGAACAAATCAACTGCTTTTAAACCTGCTTGATTAGCAATGAATGGGCTATCCCAAAAGGTTTGCACGACTTTTTGATGCAGTGGGTTATCTAAGTCCATGTGAGCTGCTAGCATATTTGCCAAGCCACCCACTTCTCGTCCACCCATCGCATTGGGTTGGCCTGTCATTGAAAACGGTGCTGCTCCCAGTTTGCCAATTTTTCCAGTGAGTAAATGACAATTAATAATGCTATTGGCTTTATTTACACCCTGAGTGGATTGATTCACACCCATTGAAAATAGGGTTACCACTTTTTCTGTCTGAGAGAATTTCTCAAAGAACTGCTGTAACTTCTCTAGCGCAATTCCTGTACGCTTTGCTACATACTCCATATCAGTTTCTGGCTGACTGCTCGCCAAAACTTCTTGTAAGCCTTCGGTGTAAGCCTCAACAAAGGCCTGATCAGCATGACCATTTTGATATAAGTATTGAAATAAACCATTAAACAAGGCGACATCTTGGCCCGGTAAAATTGGCAAATGTAAATCAGCTTGTTCGCAAGTACTGGTAAAGCGCGGGTCAATCACCACCACAAACATATCTGGATTTTGGCTTTTAGCCTGCATAATCCGTTGATAAAGCACAGGATGACACCATGCAGTATTAGAACCTACCAATACCACCATGTCTGCATGTTCAAAATCTTCATAGCTCGCAGGGACAATATCTTCACCAAAGCTACGTTTATGACCTGCCACCGCAGATGACATGCAAAGGCGTGAGTTGGTGTCGATGTTGGCTGTACCTAAATAGCCTTTTACAAATTTGTTCACCACATAGTAGTCTTCGGTAAGCAATTGTCCTGAAACATAAAAAGCGATGCTGTCACGACCATATTTGTTGATACACGACTGAAATTTATCGGCAATCTTATCGATTGCATCATCCCATGTAGTCACAACGCGATCTGGTTTCCGACCCATCATTGGCTGTAAAACACGTGTTTCTAACCCCAAAGTATCCGCAAGACGACTACCTTTAATACATAAGCGTCCAAAGTTGGAAGGATGCTCTGCATCCCCCTCAACTTGAACTACAGGCCCTTGAGGTTTTTGTTGAACGTGTACACTGACACCGCAACCAACACCACAATATGGACATGTTGTTTTAGTTGTTTTTGCCACATGATCGGAGCTATCGATTTCAACGCTTGGAATACTGTTCATAACTGCTCCTTTCCCTATTTAGCCTGCATTTTTTAATGCAAAATCTCGACCAAATAACAGTTTATTTCTGAATGAAGAAACAGGTGTTTGATCTGCGATTAACTCTGCATACCACATGCCATCTTCAGTATCACCAAACAATACTGCACCAATTACTCTATCGCTTTGAATGATAATACGTTTGTAAATCTGGCGTTTTTCATCGTTCAGGATAATGTCTTCATAATCATCTTTAGGCTCAAAATTGCCCGCAGAGAATACATCGACACCACTGACCTTTAACTGGGTCGGTACAGTCGGTGCCTTAAAGGTCAAACTACCATGCTCAGCCAAGTGCGTCGCACAGATAAAAGCTTGGCCCCATAATGGCTCAACCAGACCAAATGTTTGCCCACGGTGTTCAATACACTCACCCACAGCATAAATACTTGGGTCAAAGGTTTGCATAGTGTCATTCACCAATACGCCACGGTTACAGCGTAAACCTGCACTTTGTGCCAAACTAATATTTGGTCGGATACCAACTGCAAAGACCACCAGGTCTGCATCTAAAACAGTACCGTCTTTTAGTCGAATTTGTTTTACATGACCATTTTCATCACTTACCAATGCTTCTGTATTGGCTTCAGTAATAATATTAATGCCTTTTTGTTCAATGCTATGACGCAGTAACTGACTCGCACGACCGTCGAGTTGACGCTCCATAATACGGTCCATTAAATGCAATACGGTCACGTTCATACCGCGTTGCTTTAAACCGTAAGCTGCTTCCAAACCAAGTAAGCCACCACCAATCACTACTGCATTGGTTTTTGAACCGCAGTACTCAATCATGGTATTAACGTCATAAATATCACGGAAGGTTAAAACACCTTTTAAATCGACACCTTGGACTGGCGGAATAAATGGCGCCGAACCAGTTGCCAAGATCAAACGGTCATAATCAACTGTTTGTTCCTTTTCGGTGTAAACCACTTTACGTGGGCGATCAATTTTTACAGCTTTGTCGCCTGCAATAAATTTGATGCCTTTATCGCTATACCATTTTGGTGGGTGCAGCATAATATCTTCAATGGTTTTTTCACCAGATAAAACCGGAGATAACATAATACGGTTGTAGTTACCCCAAGGTTCTTCACCAATCACCGTGACTTCATAACGATCTGGCGCCATGTCGAGTAAATCTTCTAGGCAACGCATACCTGCTAAGCCATTACCAATCAGTACCAGTTTAAGTTTGTCTTGAGACACACCCGTATTGGTAATATAAGTTTTTTGTGGCACTGGGTTGATCAAAACACGACCATCAACAATTTTGCTTGGATAAACTGAAAGTTTCTGGTCTTTATCTTCTAAACAGCGACCAGTAGCCAAACTAAAGTGTTGTTTATAAATTGGTGATGCGATCACACGCTCACCTTGTAAATCACCAATAATGCCGCGGCTCATCACATTTGCTTGGCTAAACGGATCTTTATTGCTTAACACATAAACGCGTTTTTCATGTCCAACTCGGAAAATTGCTACCGCTTGATCACCCACTAGCGCACCAGCGCCAGTGTTTGGGGTTAAATCATCTAGTGCACACACATCAATCCATTGGCCATCAGGAAGCATATTTTTGTCTTGTACAATATTCATAGAAATTCTCCTGCTTATGCTTCAACCATTGGAATACGGTCTTCTGAACGTTCAACGTCTGATAATGGGCGGATTTGGCCACGTTCAGTCGTAAATTGAATGTGTGGATCGGCCTGTTCATTGGCACTTGCATTGATATAAGTTTGGAAGCGTTTACGAACTTCAGGATTTTCTACCGCAGTACGCCATTCATCTTGATATGTGCCAATAATGTGTTCCATACGGCGCTCAAGCTCAGCCGCCAAACCAAGTGAATCGTCCACAACTACAGATTTAAGGTAATCTAGGCCACCTTCCATGTTGTCGCGCCATACACTCGTACGTTGTAAACGGTCTGCGGTTTGGATATAGAACATATAGAAACGGTCGATATAACGAATCAATGTTGCTTTATCGAGGTCAGATGCGAGCAATTCTGCATGACGCGGTTTCATACCACCATTACCACACACATAAAGGTTCCAACCTTTTTCAGTCGCGATAATACCAACGTCTTTACCTTGTGCTTCGGCACACTCACGTGTACAGCCAGACACCGCCATTTTTAATTTATGTGGCGAACGTAAACCCTTATAGCGATTTTCAAGCTCGATAGCCAAACCAACTGAGTTGTCTACACCATAACGACACCAAGTACTACCGACACAAGATTTTACGGTACGTAATGACTTACCGTATGCATGACCCGATTCAAAACCAGCAGCATTCAATTCTTCCCAAATGAATGGAAGCTCATGAACTTGCGCACCGAACATGTCAACGCGTTGACCGCCAGTAATTTTGGTATAGAGGTTATATTTCTTGGCAATTTGACCAATGGCAATCAAACCATCTGGAGTGACTTCACCGCCAGCCATACGTGGTACGACCGAGTAAGAACCATCTTTTTGGATGTTACCCAAGTAGTAGTCATTACTGTCTTGCAGACCGGCATGACTTGGTTCAAGTACGAAATCATTCCAGCAAGATGCCAAAATATTTGCAGCAGCAGGTTTACAGATATCACACCCTAAACCATGACCATGTTGATCAATCAAATCATCAAATGTTTTGATTTCATTAACACGAACCAAGTGATACAACTCTTGGCGAGAGTACGGGAAGTGTTCGCAAATGTGGTTGTTAACGGTTACACCTTGACGTTGTAACTCTGACTTCAATACTTGAGTCACTAATGGTGCACAACCACCACATGCAGTTGCTGCTTTGGTGCATTTCTTCAATGCGCCTAAAGAAGTCGAGCCATCGCTAATCGCTTGGCAGATGTCCGCTTTTGATACGTTGTTACATGAACAGATCGTTGCGCTATCTGGAAGTAAATCTACACCGCTACCCCCTGATTTACCTGCTGATTGCTCAAAGCCCGGCATGATTAAACTTTCAGGAACTTCCGGTAAATCCAGACCGTTTAACATCATTTGTAAAAGGTCGTTATATTCGTTGGCATCGCCCACTAAAACTGCACCAAGCAATTTAGTTTTTTCTGCATTTACAACAATCTTTTTATAAACGAGTGCATGCTCATCTGCATAGAAGTAGCTTAATGCACCCGGAGTCATTGCATGTGCGTCACCTACAGATGCAACATCAACACCCATCAATTTCAACTTGGTGCTCATGTCCGCACCAGCAAAAGAATTACACTCTTCAGCTAGCACATGTTTCGCTGCAATACGTGCCATGTCATAGCCAGGTGCGACCAAACCGTAGATTTTGTTTTGCCAAAGTGCACATTCACCAATTGCATAAATGTTGCTATCTGAAGTTTGGCAGTAATCATTAATTACAATACCGCCACGTTCACCAATCGCCAGACCACTATTACGTGCTAACTCATCACGTGGACGAATGCCTGCTGAGAATAAAATGATATCTGCTTCAAGTTCACTACCATCAGCAAACTTCATCACATGTGTTGTGCTATCACCGCATTCAATACATTGAGTCGCTTTTTGCGTGTGAACTTTTACACCCAAATCTTCAATTTTACGGCGTAGAACTTTACCACCCAAGTCATCAATTTGAACTGCCATCAAACGTGGAGCAAACTCAACAACATGTGTTTCCAAATCTAGATCACGTAATGCTTTCGCTGCTTCAAGACCAAGCAATCCACCACCAATGACCACACCTGTTTTAGCATTCAGGCTCGCTGCACGAATGGCATCTAAGTCTTCAATGGTGCGGTAAACAAAGCAGTTTTCACGGTCATTACCCGAAATTGGAGGAACAAATGCATACGAACCTGTTGCTAACACCAATTTGTCATAGCTAATCACATCGCCATGATTGGTGGTTACTGTTTGTGCATCAGTATCAATTGCAGTTGCTTTGGTATTTAAACGCAGGTCTATGCCATGTGCATCTGCAAAGTCAAAACGAGCTAAAGATAAATCTTTTGCCGATTTCCCCGAAAAATATTCAGTCAAATGTACGCGGTCATACGCGATACGAGGTTCTTCCGCGAGAATCGTGATTTCCAGTTCATCATCTGCTTTTTCTAAAATGGCTTCGATGAATTTGTGGCCCACCATACCATGACCAATCATTACCAATTTCATAGTGTTTCTCCTCAAATCACGTTGCTTTTAAGCTGCGT
>Ga0207655_1001839_pt1 | contig 18355 bp, 10 predicted proteins | sample KBSM44metaG_FD_184398 | JGI IMG/M metagenome (GOLD analysis project Ga0207655, IMG submission 184398) | Miscanthus rhizosphere microbial communities from Kellogg Biological Station, Michigan, USA - KBS M4-4 metaG (SPAdes) (version 2) | ecosystem: Host-associated > Plants > Roots > Rhizosphere >...
GCGAAAGCGTTGACGAAAGCGTCGCGGTTCAGGCTCGACGGTTGCAGGGTTTGAAAGCTGCTCATTTGGCGGCCCCTTGGTACGGCTGGGTTTCGTGCCAGTGACGCGCGATGTCGACGCGACGGCTGAACCACACCTGTTCATGACTTTTGGCGTATTCGATAAAGCGTTTGAGCGAAGCGATGCGACCCGGACGGCCGATCAGGCGGCAGTGCAGACCGATCGAGAGCATCTTCGGTGCTTCAGCGCCTTCGGCGTAGAGCACGTCGAACGCATCTTTGAGGTATTCGAAGAAGTCGTCACCCTTGTTGAAACCCTGCACTTGGGTGAAGCGCATGTCGTTGGTGTCGAGGGTGTACGGGATCACCAGATGCGGTTTGCCGGTCGGGTTGTTCGGTTCCCAGTAGGGCAGGTCGTCGTCGTAGGTGTCGCAGTCGTAGAGGAAACCACCTTCTTCCATGACCAGACGACGGGTGTTCGGGCCGGTGCGACCGGTGTACCAACCCAGTGGGCGCTCGCCGGTGATTTCGGTGAGCACGCGGATCGCTTCGAGCATGTGCTCGCGTTCCTGCGCTTCGTCCATGTACTGGTAGTCGATCCAGCGGTAGCCGTGGCTGCAGATTTCGTGGCCGGCATCGACCATCGCACGGATCACATCCGGGTGGCGCTGGGCGGCCATGGCGACGGCGAAGATGGTCAACGGAATGTCGAATTCCTTGAACAGTTTCAGGATCCGCCAGACGCCGGCACGGCTGCCATACTCGTAAAGGGATTCCATGCTCATGTTGCGCGCGCCTTGCAGCGGCTGGGCGGCAACCATCTCGGAGAGGAAGGCTTCGGATTCTTTATCGCCGTGCAGAATGTTGCGCTCGCCGCCTTCTTCGTAATTGAGCACGAAGGACAGGGCGATGCGGGCATTGCCCGGCCAGTGTGGGTGAGGAGGGTTACTGCCGTAACCGATCAGGTCGCGTGGGTAGTCAGCGCTCACTGCAGTCTTCCTTCTTATTCGTTGACAGATGTGTGTGGCGGCCTGGCAGGCTGGCGTCACAGCGATGGGCTGATTGTATACAACTTTATTCGCAATTTGTAAGCCTGAATTTTCGCATTTTTCACCGACTGTCATCTTTTACCGGTATTGGCGTGAGCCTGCAAGAAACCTGCCTGACCAGTCAGCTAATGGATAGGAGGTGCAATGAATAGGCGTATCGCTGGCTCATCGGCAGGAAACCCCCGAATGGCGGGGGTGAAGTTAAAAATGTCGTTTTTATTGTGTACAATTTTTTTGAAAAGTGTCTTAATCAGTCGCTCGCCGCAGCTTTTCGTGCTCCGAATCGGTGCGGTCTCCTTTTCAACTGACTTCCGGAGGCGCGAGTTCTGACTGCTCCACGCAGGCAGGCGCGCAGAATCAATGGGACGTTTGACTACACACGTTTTGGACGCTGCACACGGTTGCCCGGGCAGTTCGATCAAGGTCGAGCTGTACCGCGTTGAAGGTTCGCACCTGGAATTGGTCGCCAGTGCCGTCACCAACAGCGATGGCCGGGTCGATGCACCGCTGCTGCAAGGCGATGATTATCGTACCGGCGTTTATCAGGTTCAGTTCCATGCGGGCGATTACTACCGCGCCCGTGGCGTTCAGTTGCCGGAACCGGCATTCCTGGATGTGGTTGTGCTGCGCTTCGGCATCTCTGCCGAACAGGATCACTACCATGTGCCATTGCTGATTTCGCCGTACAGCTATTCCACGTACCGGGGCAGCTGACCCCCAAGCAGCTGCCCCCACCGGGAAGCGACTGCGCATATAGCTTCTTTGGTCTTTCGCCCGCTCACACTGCGGGCTTTTTTTATGCCTGTATTTTGTGAATAGCCGCGCGCTCCAGAGAACTCTGGAGCGCGCGGCTCTGCGTTCGAATAACTGTCAACGATAAGGTTATTCAGCTGTGTCGGGTGACGAGAAGGTTGTATTCGTGAGTAGGGAGAGGTTCGTTGGCACCCAGCAAAAAAATTATCCTGTTCGTGTGCAAATGTTCCATCAGGTCGTCGTTGATCTGGGCGTCCATGTTGTCGACAAGGACTCTTTTTTTGAGCCAGGTAATTGGGTCGGAGAGAAAAACAGTTTTGTTCTGAATCCTGTCCATGAACATGATGAAAATATGGTCGACACCCGTTCGCTTGATCAATAAGGCATTCCCCTGACTGGCGCCAAAATCATGGGCAATGTAGTAGCCGTGTGCGCTGAGAAGATCTTTGAAAAGTGTCCGCGTTGTTCGGCGGCCCCTTTGATGTTGTGAGCCGGATAACAGCTTCGGATTGAAGTCGATTCTTTGCAGACCTTCAGCGGACGGGAGCGGCACACGTGTGTGGCCATTTACGTCGGCGGCAAGCGGCGAGAGAAGCATTAGCGGGTCGCTCAAGTCTTGACGAACGACTCTGTTATCGCCCACGAACATAGAACGATTTTCCCAGTACTTGAAAGTCTCGACCAATGCACTGATCCCGGCCCCGGTCAGTTTATTGGAGTGACTGGCCCGATTGAACATCTCCCGTGCGGCTTTGCTTGCAGAGTGATCAGAAAGGAAGGGGAACTGATCGCTGACATATTGCGTCAGGCTTTTTTCAAATGGCCGACTCCCTACAATTTTCCATGCTTCACTGCCGTGCGCCGTACTGTCCGCCGACTTCACAATCCCCCTGGGTTGTAACTCAGGATTGGTCAGTAGTAATTGTTCAAAAGCATCGAAACGATAAGCAGAGAGCTGAGGAGGCTTGATGAAGGCAAAACCGTCAGCGGCGTGGGTGGGCTGGTCAAGTATCGCAAAGTGCTTGCCGCCGATTTCCACGGAGACGCCGGCTGGCGGTTTCGTTTTTCCCCAGGCTTTCCATAGTTCACTGATGCCCATGAGTACGAAGGGATCGAGAGGATCACTCTCTTCTGGCAGTCGAGGGCGTTTACTTGGGCCCGGGGCGGACTCTTCTGGCTGAGTGAGGGCGCGAGAACTGCCTGGCTGCGGATCCTGCTGCGTATTTGCGATGGCCTGCAACTTGCGGCGCCAGACGAATTGCCCAGGAATCTGCTCGAACGTGATATCCGGCACATTGGTCGTTGTTGCAGACGCCAGTTTGTATTCGCCTTGTACATTCCTGCGAACCAGGACGGTTCCGTCGGCGATATCGACATAGGTTCTCCCGCGCGGTCCTTTGCGGATGCCGTCCGGGGAACCTTGCGCTGCAGGAAGAAGCGCCGCCAGGTGCGGGTCGACGAGAGGAATCGCGTGTGACGGTTCGTTAATCCGTTGCGCCGATCGCTTCCTCTGTCTGGATTGAGCCGTGTACCACTGGGCCTCGACTCGCCACAGTGGCAAACCGTCGATTTTTTTCAGGATCGGTGGTGTTACGCCTGGCGCTGCTGGCCAGGGAATCTGGTAGTCACCGGCTGCGTTGCGTTCAACCCGGTAATGGAGGCCATCTTCCAGGTGCGCGTAAGTCTGACCGCCCGGGGCCATGAATAATCCGTCGACGGACTCGTGCGGCTGCAGCAGATGGGTTTGTAAAGCCGGCAGGGATATCTCGGCAAGTCTGGCATTGGCTTCGGTGATTACCGGGTCCGTGATGTGACTCACCACAACACGTGGGAGGACAACAACTCCGCTGCCAGAGGTATTGGGCGTGGGAGTGTCGGGCAGTCGACTCGTACCTGGCGCAAAAATGCCGGAGCTGCCGGGATTGTTTACGCTGCTATTGCCACTGTTGGATCTGTTGATGTTTAAGGTATCGGGCGACGCAGGGCGAACCGTGGTGTTTGTGGGTTTTGTCATTGAGGTGGTTCCAAGTGATTCATATTGTGCTCACTGTCCTGCTCGATCATTGGTCTTTGAAAATGAACAGCGTGGTGTGCCGCAGTTGCGGGGGGAGTTTGAAAGGCGTATTCACGTTGCCACCCTGATCGGCCACTTCTTGCTGTTGTACCGTCAAGAGGCGGGAGGGGCCGGGCGCAGCAGCTTTTGTTGGGGTCTTTACCATAATCGTAATCCATTAAAGAGGTTGCTCTGACGATGCTCCCCCATAGCGTGTTCTTAAGTGCGGTATATAAATATTGTAAGCAGCAGATGGGTTGCGCTTCAGCGAAGTTCTGAAGCGCAATGTTAACGTTGAGCGTTCAGTCATTCAGCCGATAGTTCAATGTTTGGCACGTCAGGAGACTGATGTTTGCAGCGACCCAGAATATGCAGATCGGAATAGCTGACTTCTCGAGAACTTGCCGTTTCGGCAAGTATCCATTTACGATTTTGCAGGCTGTATTTTAACGTTCCCCTGCTTGCGTTTTTCATGAAGGCATTTCTTACGAGCAGTTGCATGCGCGCAAAGGGCACGAGTTCATTGGGCAGTGGTGCGTCCGTCAAGGACTCAAAGTACCTTGCGTCCAGACTTTCGGTACGAACGTTCTCAAAGGTCAGATCAACGGTGTGTACAACGCCTTTTGGCCCAATCACGAAAATCTGGTCAATAAGATCTTCCGGACCGTATTCCGGCAGATGAATAGTGACGGTTCCAATGTACAGTTTATTGTCTTTTAATATGACTTTGAATTTTCCGAGTTTTGTCGCGTCCAGCTCCCAAGTGGAAGAATTATTCAGCCTGATTGCAGCACTTTCCAGGCCGCCAGGCGTTGAGATACGCAAAACCCTGTGTTCTCGCAAATGCACAAGATAAGTTGAGCCTGCACCTTCGATGTTGTCGATGGCGACCAAGGCATCCACGGACTTTAGAGTCACGCAAGACGTAACATGATCAAGCCTGAATGCGCTTGATTCCGGAAGCTCGAAAGTTGCTTTGTGGTGCATACGCAGAGGCAAACGCAGGTCGTGACTGGTGAGGGTGCTCTCGCTATTGCTGTGTTTGTAATGTGCTGGCGGCTTGGCAAACTCGCTTTCAAGTAAAAGGGTGTGCGACTTTTTGTCCCTGAAAACCAGCATGTAGCCATGGGTGGACGTATTGTTCGTGATTTTTGGAAGAGCCAGTTCAAGCGTGGTCTCCATATATTGTCCATGCCCGACAATATGTAGAAGATGCTCACCAAAGTAGAAGAGAAAGTCGCAGGAAACGTTGATTCTGCCTTCTTCTGCCAACGTATTGGTTTTGGATGATGGGGTCGTGGCAAAGGCTACGTGAGCGCTCGTCAGTTCATGGCTGTCGAAATCGAGGAAAATGCGCGTGCCGTAGAACGAATCCGGGTCACTGCCCGTGATGAACTGGGTATGTTTGTTGTGTCGTTGAACATAGTAGTTGGTGTTTTGCAGGGTAGGGACGTTGCATACAGACTCGAGAAGGAAAAGGGTGCTCTCCGGATATCCATCCTGGAGGATTTCAGCGTTTATTTCGGTATCGTCTTCGAGTGCTATGGTTTCTGGCAGGTCGGGTCTTAAATGGTAGCCGTCGCGGGTGAGAAAGGTCAGTTTGTTGTTGATAAGTTTTCGGTGAGCATCGACCTTTTTATACACATCTTCTATGAAGAGGGTGCTTCTACGGCCGTAGTGAAAGTCGAACTCCAACGTGATGACCAGAGCATTTCGTATTATTTTCCAGCTCAGGATATGATCGCGGCGCCAGCCCAAGGAAATATGGCTTTCGTCCACACCGTCTTCTGTAATGCAAACCCAGCCTTCGGGTAACGCGACGTGATAGAAGTCTTTTCCTGGTCCGCCGAATGCTCTTGTTTGATCTTTTTGTAGATAAATGGTGTCATCACCCGCGCCGGCGTTGATCGTGTCACGCCCCCTTGACATGATGATGTTGGCGTCTTTCGTACCGGTGACGATACTTGAGCCACCCACCAGCGTGTGAACGTTTTCGATACTTTCCAGCTCTGTCTTGTGGATGTATTCCTTGTCGTTATAAGACTGCTCCGTAGACAGGATTTCCACTGTTCCGGCGGCAAGATCGATGCTGTATTTACGATTTTGTGCTCGGTAGATCTGCTTGCCATCCAGTACCAGGGTGTCACTGCCGTCACCCCCCTTGAGGCTGGAGATTCCCCTCTCCAGGTAGTAGTCCTGAATGAGTCCCGCCGCATACTGGGCAACGAACTTGTCATCCTTGTCGCCCCCGCTCAGGACTTTCGTTCCGTCACCAAAATAAAACGTGTTAGGTTTTTTCCTGACCCCGACAATCGAGTCGTTGCCGTCGCCGATCATCCATATCACGCCTTTGTTTTCCCCCGGTGTGCCGAGCACGGCGCCCGGCGTATCGGCAGTAACGCCTGCTCCAGCGTCAATCGTGTCGTCAAGTGAAACCACCTCGGGTACATAGATGATGGGGGAGGTTTTCGCGCCCCACCAATGCGTTACCGGCTCCCTTCTTTTTTTGAGGCGATCGTCATAGAGTCCATGTACAACAGCCTCCGTGGAGTCTTTATGTGTTTCGTCGAGGATAGTTCTTGCAGTCTTTTGCAGTCGTTTGGCAGTTTCGATTTTGGCTTTGGCCAGTTCATAGCGATTCTTGATGTCTTGATCGATATCGAGGAAGAAGACAAACGAGAACCAGCCGGTGCGCCAACGCTCTTCAAGGGTGAGTTCAATGTAATCGTCGATCTCATCGACCATGCGGACTGCCCCGTAGACCTGCGATCCGATCGCCATGATGGCTCCCGCCGCCAGCCCAACCGGGCCAGCGGTTGAAAAGCCCGCCATCGCGGCAGCGCCCAGTATGACCGTCATGGCCGCACTGGCGATATTCAAGCCGCCGCTGACGTAATGATCCATCGCTTCTTTACCGGTTTTATTACTGGCTGCGCTGAACTCCCTGAAGGCGCTGTAAATATCGAACGGTAATGTAAATGCACCGCCGATAAGTCCCCCCGAGCGGCTTAACTTGATACCGGCACTGGTTTTGGCAAAATCTTTCAAGGCACCACTACTGGCCTGAATCATGCGTTGACCCACCTTCGTGACGGCCACATCAGTGATAATCGAAACACCTTCTGTGCCGATACCAATGCTGTTGAAAATGATTTCATCCCGATCATTTTTTTTTATAGCATCGTAAATACCCCGTAGGCCCATCAATATTCCGAACGACTGAATGCCAACACTGGCACCGACGGTAGAGAAACTTTTGATTGCGAGCCAACTCGGGTTACTCCTCTTTGATGAATAGCCCGGACGCAGGTCAAGCTTTTGTGCCGAATTCAGGAGCTGGCACATTTTTCTGCGATATCCACCTTCATCCACGCTGCCGGACACTTCATCTCTGATGACCGGGGGGGCGGAAGGAGGGCGCACGCTGGATAATTCGAACAATAACGAGGGCAATAGATAATCATCGCCGAACGTCGACACCTTCATACGCTTTTCAATCTCCGGGTAACTGAGTTGCAAAGCGTTTATGAACGATCGACCGGGTGTTCGAAAATGGGTGTTATTACCGGTCAGGGGTAGCCCGTCAAGGGTCGCACCCAATGCATCGAGGCCTCGGCGAGTGATGGTATAAGGACCGATTTTAAATGGGCCATAGAGGTCGTCGAGTAACTTGAGCTGACCGGGTTTGCGCTGGCTGCTCTCAGGCTTCGCGTGTTCGAGATCTTTATTGAAGTCCGGCTCGTAATCGAGCGTAGAAGAAGTACGCTCATTGGCATGGGTGCCGATATCAGAAACTTCGATAGAGTTTTCTTGTGTAATTAAATGATCAACGGGTTTAGGGGCGGGCATGCGTACTTCCTTGTTCGCAAAATGATGTTTATTTTATTGTGGATATACAAGTTGAGCGGGGGCTGGAAATCCCCGGTGTGTGTTGCCTCGGATGAGTTTGGTTTTCCGGTTCTCTTTATACTGCCTGTCAAAGGAATTATTCGATTCTGCTGATGAATAGAGTGTTTTCTCCTAACAAGTTTGTGGTGTTGGTGCCCGCTAGATAAATTATCTTGTTCGTGAGGAGATGATATTCAAGGATGTGTTTGTCCTCAGGCCTGATTTTATTTTTCAGTACATTCGTCGTTAGCCAGTGAGTTAGAGAACCCGAAGGTAAATTACCCTGACGCCAGTTCGTGAACAGAATGAAAACGCTGTCAACTCCATATTGCTGGATAAGCAATGCATCTTCTGCATGATTACGAAAGGTGCTGGAAACCTGGTAGCCGCTACTCCGCAGGATACCTCTGTACAAATCCCGATTGGATTGATTTTGGGTCCCGGATTCCCGGAGGTGAAATACGTTCGGGTCAATGTCGATTCGTTGCAGGCTTTCCGCGCGCGACAGGGGTATAGGTGTAACTCCGGACATGTCTTTCGGGAGTATGGCGAGGAGCATCAATGGATCACTCAAACCCTGATACCGCGCCATACTGTAATTCAGGGATGCGGGGCGATTTTCCCAGAACCTGAAAGTTTCAGACAAGGCTTGTACCCCGGCGCCTGATAGCTCCGAATATTCATTGGCTCGTTTGAACATCTCTCGTGCAACTTTTTTGGCAGAATCATGCGAAAGATAACCAAACTGATCACTGACGTACCGAGTCAGGCTTTTTTCAAATGGCAGGCCATCCAGAACGACCCAAGTGTCAACGCCACGGCTTGCCCACTTGCCCTCTGACCTCACCACCGCCCTGGGTTGGAGCTGAGGGGTGGTCAGCAGGATGTGTTCGAAAGCTTCGAAACGGGGGGCGGAGAAAAGCGGATGCTTGATGTAGGCCAGGGTGTCAGTGGCATGTGTTGGCTGGCTGAGGATGCCTATGTACAAACCTTCGATGTAGACGGCGTCACCCTTTGTCGGTTTCGTCGCGCTTCCCCAGTTTTTCCAGATCTCTGGGGGGCGCGCGGGAATGAGCGGATCGGCAAGTCTGGGGGCTTCAGCGGGGCGAGCGCGTTTACTTGGTCCGGGACCGATTTCCTCCGTTTGAATGGAGGGGCGCGAACTGCCCGGTTGCGGATCTGCCTGCACACTTGTGGGTAGCCGTTTGAAGCGCCAGAGAAATTGCCCGGGCGTCTGTTCCACCGTGATGTCGGGCACATGGGTTGTGGTTGAAGAAGCCAGTTTGTATTCGCCTTGTGCGTTTCTGCGAACCAGGAACGTTCCCTCGGCGAGGTCGACGTAGATTTGGCCCCGTGGCCCTTTGCGAATGCCGTCTGCGGATTCGTGCGCGGCCGGTAGGGTATTGGCCAGCTCAGGCGCGAGGTGGAAAACCCCTCGCGGTTGCCCGGCATTCACACTTGCGGCGTAAGAGGATTGCTGCGTAACCCGGGCGGTGTACCACGGTGCCTCAATGCGCCACCCTGGCTGCCCGTCAATTTTTTTCAGAATTGGCGGCGTCACCCCCGACACTTCGGGCCAGGGAATCTGATAGAAACCGTCGGTGTTGAGTTCTGCCCGGTAATAACTGCCTTCTTCCAGATAGGCGTAGGTCTTGCCATCCTGCCCTGTATACAAACCCTCGACGGATTCATGTGGTTTCAATGAGTGGGTCTGCAGCCCGGGCAGGGAAATTTCCGCCAACCTGGCATTGACCTCCGTAATCAGCGGATCTGTGATGTAAGTCACCACAACCCGTGGCTCGGCACCCATTTGGCTGCCTGTAATGATGGAAGCGTTGGTACCAGGTGGTCGATTGATGTCTGAAGGAAAAACTTCTGCATCAGGGAGACTACTGACACCGCCAGTGACAGTTTCCGGGTTGGTTCTGGGGGGAGTGGTTTTTTCGGACGAAACTGAGCGGCCCGGAATATTTTTCGGTTTAATCATCGAGGCGTCTCTAAACGGTTCATGGCGGTCGGTTGAGTTATCGTTGGTTTTTCATTTGATTTTCGTAACAAACAGGCTGGTCTGCCGCTGAATATCTGTTTGAACACCCCCCAGCAGGAAGCTGATGTTCTGTTCGTCCTGATAAGCGGACAGCGGTTTTTGATCGCTGACCCAGAGTTGCCGCTGGGCTTCACTCAGTTGAATGTTTTCCAGTGCGCGTTGCTGAAGATTTCCATTGGCAGGGGAAGGGAGTTTCAGCACAAACACGTGATCAATGTTCTCCCGGTAAAACAGCAAGACGTCTTCATCACGTGTATTTCTCGAACGGATCACTCCATAACCGGCATCCTCAAGAAGTCTGCTGAACAGTTTTCGCAAGCTGACTGCGGTCTTTTCTGCGGCGTATTCGTTCCAGTGTCGTGAGAAACGACCAGGATCAAAATCCAGGCGCATCAAGCCCTCGCTCCGCGAAGCGGGCATCGCGAGAGGGGAGAGGCTGCGCAACATCAATAACGGCTCGGCAAGCTCTCCTCGCGGAGCGCTGTACCCGTCCCTGTTTGCCCAGAAACGAAACACCTGGTTCATCAGCGTCAAGCCAGATCCGTTGATGATCTCGGATTGGTTCGCCTGATTGAACATGGCTCTGGCGAGCGCGCTGACGGACTGATCCGACAAATACTTGAAGGCTCGGGAGATGTACTGGGTTATCGGCATTTCAAACGGCACGACGTTGTCCAGTACCGTCCACTGATCGTTGTTTCTGACGGCCCATTTTGGCTGCAGCGACGGGTTGTCCCGCAGCATGTATTCGAAGGCGTCATACAAGGCGGGTGAAAACAGCGGATGCTGCAGATAAACCAATCGCGGGTCCGCATTCAAATCCTGCTGCATCACTCGATAGTACTGACCGTCTATTTCGATGTGCTGGCCCAACGGCGGCCGGATATTCTGTCCCCAGTTCCGCCACAACCCGAAACGAAGGTTGATCGTCGCGGGATGGGCTGACAGCAAGCTCTCGGTCAACATCCGGGTGGCGTTTGCACTTTGCTCCTGGTGCCGTGATTTGTCTGAACCCTGGGTTGCAGGATTGGTTTTTTCCTGCCACGAGCTTTCGGGTTCAGTGTCGGATTGTGCGGTTTTGCCCTGCCACATTCGTGTTCCGGGAATCTGTTCGAACAGCAACGCGGAAGCATTGCGCGCGGTAGCGGAGCTCTGCTGATACTGCCCAGCGGCGTTTTTGCGCACCATGACGGTGCCTTGGGCGGTATCGACATAGGTTTTACGATGTTTGTCGTAACGAATTCCGTCCGTTGAATGCAGGCGCGGCGTCAGCAGCGCAGCGTCATCGGGCGACAGGTACATCGGCTCTGGCGTAACGTCAGCGGCCATATCGAGTTGTTCGTTCCCTGTGTCGTGCGCCAGCCAGTCCGGTCGTTCGAATGTCCATACCGACTGGCGCTCGGTCTTGATAAGGAAGGTGCCAGCCAGATGGGGGACGAAAGGGAGAGATAACTGGTAGCGGCCATTACCGAGTTGCTCCACTGGCAGGTTCCCTGCATTTTCCACATGGGCATAGAGCTGGCCATCAGGGCTGACAGACAGTCCGTCGTCGATATCCAGACGTTTCAACAGGTGAACCTGGTCGGCAGGCCACGCAATTGTTCGCAAAATGGCCTCGACAGTCAGTGAGTACGGCGCGGGTATGTTATTGACCAGCACTGACGGTGGGTGCCCTGGCGTTTGTGACAAGCTTGCGGTTGTCTCCGCGAAAACAGGGTTCTCGCCCGAAAACTTGTAAGGTCTTGCGAGTTGAATCGGACGGGTATCGGCAAGCCCGCCCAAAACGGGAATGGTAGTTGGCGACGGGGAAACGGCCGGAGGAATCCCGCCCGCATGCTTCGGTGGTTTGCCCATTGTTATGACTTCCTGTCAGAAATGAAAGGTTGCTCGAATTAAGGTTTGTCCGCAGGAACTCGCAAACAAACCCGTGGAGTGTCAGCGAATATTCACCCTTCTCTGACCATGAACAGAGTCGTAATTTCAGGGGATAACTGTTGTTTGCCGCCCACCAGATAAATGATCTCGATACGGGTCAATTGCTCATCCAGCGCTTGTTTTTCCGCTGGACTGAGTGTGTTCTTGAACTGCGGATTAGCCAGTTCGGAGCCGGCCACTGAATGACGAGGCAGAAGTGTTTGCGTGAGCGCAGGCAACCTCAACACGAAGACGGCAGCTACACCCTCACGGTGAAAAATCAATACGTCTTCGCCGCTCGCTATTGGATGCTGCCTCGGATTGATGGTGTAGCCGTTGTCTTGCAAGACCTGTTCGAATAGTTCACGTGTACTTGAGTTCGCCGGGGGCGCATCCGGGATATCGAAATCCAGGCGTTGCAACGGAGTTGTGTCGGGCGCAGGTAAATGAAGCATCCCGCCCTTATATTGGTCGTGGGGCCGGGTGGCCAGCTTGGGCAATATCAGCAGCGGATCTGAAAAGTCGGGGTAGGTCGTCTTGTTGACCCGGTTTAGCCAGTGGCGAAATGTCAGCGACATGACCGTAAGTCCACCGGCACCAATCCCCTGGGGGGTGGCCACACGATCACTGACGGCTCTGGCGAGGTTGTTTGCCGAACGTTCGGACAGATGCCTCACAGACCTGGAGACGTACTGCGTTGGTGACATCTCGAACGGCGCAACATTGGCCGCCACTTCCCACTGGCCGTTGCGTTTCATTACCCATTTCGGCTGTTTCGAGGGGTCATTGCGCAGCATGTTTTCGAATGCGTCAAAACTTTCGGGTTTAAACGACGGATGTTGCAGATAAACATAGTCGGTATCGGGCGCCAGGACTTGCTCTACTATCGGGTAGTGCATTCCTGCTATTTCGACCGATTCGCCGGTTTCCGGTTTTGTCTTTTTCCCCCAGTTTTTCCAATGGGCCGGGGACATATCCAGCGGATCGGACTGTGGGGCAAGATTAATGTATTCGATCACCACACTTGAACCCGATGACGGAGCGTTGTCATCGGTCAGGCGCGGACGTTTGACGGGGCTGGGACCGGCGCCAGCAGCAGTGGTTGGGACGGACTCCAGAGGTGAAGCTCGTGAGGAAATGTCGTCAGAGTCCATTTCGCGCCAGATTTTGCTATCGGGGTTTTGTACGACCCATTTACCGGTCGGGGTTGCCTCTGCGGCTCGAGTCTGACGCCATCCCTGCACATCTTTTTTCACCATGACCATGCCGTCCGGCATTTCGACATACGCCTTTTTGAATTTGTCGTACCAGAAACCGTCTTCCGTGCCTGGGTTTTTCTTGAGTTGAGCTGCCAGCTCGGGATTGATCAGGAATGACGGTTGCGCTTGCGCGCTGATGGACGGATCGGCGAACGCTGGCGCATGACCTGTCTCGAAGTGCCGGGCTATCCAGTTTGCAACGAGCAGTGCAGGCGTAACAACGGAGGGAAGTGGGTCGCCGGCAGTCGGCAAGCGGGGGACGATGACAGTGGGGCGCGTGTCGGATGTTGCCGGGCGATGGTGAATCGTGACGCTAGGGCGGCTTTCCAGTGTCGGCAGCGTAAAGGGATGTGAAGACGGGCCGGCTTCAGGCGACCCGTGCGCCGTACCTCGCGCCGTCATCGCGATTTCGCCGGGCAAATTGCCGAGTGGCGGTAATGGGGTGTCGATCGGTGGCGCGGGCGGTTCGGGCAACTTTGTGTTCGAAGCTTTCTTGGGAGGCTTGGCCATTGGTGATCCAGTCGTGTACATGGGAAAAGGCAGGGTCAGGTCGCTACTGCGCGGGCGCCTGATCACTGACTGCGCAGGGACAATGGTCGGGAAAAAATCGCTGGAAGGTGCGGTATATATGTATTCAACCAGCCGCAAATGCTTCTGGATGTTGCGCAGCCCGGCAGGGCGAGCGGTCCGGAAGTTCGAATAGCACAGCCTGGAGCGGCCGCACCTGTTCTTTAATATACAAACGCCGATTGCGGTGCATTGGGCGTTGGGGTGAAAGAGGTGTAAACCTGTTTCAGGACTGGACACTGCACTTTTTGTCGAACTGCCCGCGTACGCTCCAGATGACTCCGGAGCGCGTTGCTGTGTGTACGGGTGACCGTTGATTGTCAGGTTATTCAGCTGTGTCGGGTGACGACAAGGTTATAGTCGTGAGTTGGGAGGGGCTCTCTGACGCCCAGCAAAAAAATGATGCTGTTCGTGCGCAAATGCTCTCTGAGGTTGTTTTTGAGGTGGGCGTTCATTTTATTGGCGAGGGCTCTTTTTTTGAGCCACGTAATTGGATCAAAGCGATCCACAGTGTTGTTTGGAACTCTGTCCATGAACATGATGAAAACATGGTCGACGCCCATTCGCTTGATCAATAAGGCATCCTCCAGTTTGACGCCAAAATCATGGGCAATGTTGTAGCCGTGTCCGTAAAGAAGATCTTTGAAAAGTGTTCGCGTGGATGGGATGTTCCTTTGATGTCGCGAGCCGTAAAACAGTTTCGGATCGAAGTCGATTCTTTGCAGACCTTCAGCGGACGGTAACGGCATATGCATATTGCCGGTGGCGTCGGGCGCCAGTGGCGAAAGGAGCATAAACGGATCGCTCAAGTCCTGACGAATGACTCTGTTCTCGCTCACGAAGCGATTGTCCCAGTACTGGATCGTCTCGACTAACGCATTGATCCCTGGCCCTGTTATTTCACCGGAGTGATTGGCTCGATTGAAAATTTCCTGTGCAACTTTGTTTGCGCAGTCATCAGAAAGGTATGAGAACTTATCGCTGACAATTTGAGTCAGGCTTTTTGCAAATGGCAAACCCTTCACAACTCTCCATGTATCACTGCCGTGTCCCGTCCTCCTGTCCGCCAGTTTCACCACGCCTTTGGGTTGTAACTCAGGAGTGGTCAGCAGCAATTGTTCGAACGCATCGAAACGATAAGCAGAGAACTGCGGAGGTTTGATGAAGGCAAAACCGTCAACGGCGTGGGTCGGCTGGTCAAGTATCGCAAAGTGCTTGCCGCCGATTTCGACGGAGTCGCCCGCTGGCGGTTCCGTTGTTCCCCAGCCTTTCAATGGTTCACGGATGCCCATGAGTGCGAAGGGATCGGGAGGATCACTGTCTTCTGGCAGTCGAGGACGTTTACTTGGGCCCGGGGCGGACTCTTCTGGCTGAGTGAGGGCGCGAGAACTGCCTGGCTGCGGATCCTGCTGCGTATTTGCGATGGCCTGCAACTTGCGGCGCCAGACGAATTGCCCAGGAATCTGCTCGAACGTGATATCCGGCACATTGGTCGTTGTTGCAGACGCCAGTTTGTATTCGCCTTGTACATTCCTGCGAACCAGGACGGTTCCGTCGGCGATATCGACATAGGTTCTCCCGCGCGGTCCTTTGCGGATGCCGTCCGGGGAACCTTGCGCTGCAGGAAGAAGCGCCGCCAGGTGCGGGTCGACGAGAGGAATCGCGTGTGACGGTTCGTTAATCCGTTGCGCCGATCGCTTCCTCTGTCTGGATTGAGCCGTGTACCACTGGGCCTCGACTCGCCACAGTGGCAAACCGTCGATTTTTTTCAGGATCGGTGGTGTTACGCCTGGCGCTGCTGGCCAGGGAATCTGGTAGTCACCGGCTGCGTTGCGTTCAACCCGGTAATGGAGGCCATCTTCCAGGTGCGCGTAAGTCTGACCGCCCGGGGCCATGAATAATCCGTCGACGGACTCGTGCGGCTGCAGCAGATGGGTTTGTAAAGCCGGCAGGGATATCTCGGCAAGTCTGGCATTGGCTTCGGTGATTACCGGGTCCGTGATGTGACTCACCACAACACGTGGGAGGACAACAACTCCGCTGCCAGAGGTATTGGGCGTGGGAGTGTCGGGCAGTCGACTCGTACCTGGCGCAAAAATGCCGGAGCTGCCGGGATTGTTTACGCTGCTATTGCCACTGTTGGATCTGTTGATGTTTAAGGTATCGGGCGACGCAGGGCGAACCGTGGTGTTTGTGGGTTTTGTCATTGAGGTGGTTCCAAGTGATTCATATTGTGCTCACTGTCCTGCTCGATCATTGGTCTTTGAAAATGAACAGCGTGGTGTGCCGCAGTTGCGGGGGGAGTTTGAAAGGCGTATTCACGTTGCCACCCTGATCGGCCACTTCTTGCTGTTGTACCGTCAAGAGGCGGGAGGGGCCGGGCGCAGCAGCTTTTGTTGGGGTCTTTACCATAATCGTAATCCATTAAAGAGGTTGCTCTGACGATGCTCCCCCATAGCGTGTTCTTAAGTGCGGTATATAAATATTGTAAGCAGCAGATGGGTTGCGCTTCAGCGAAGTTCTGAAGCGCAATGTTAACGTTGAGCGTTCAGTCATTCAGCCGATAGTTCAATGTTTGGCACGTCAGGAGACTGATGTTTGCAGCGACCCAGAATATGCAGATCGGAATAGCTGACTTCTCGAGAACTTGCCGTTTCGGCAAGTATCCATTTACGATTTTGCAGGCTGTATTTTAACGTTCCCCTGCTTGCGTTTTTCATGAAGGCATTTCTTACGAGCAGTTGCATGCGCGCAAAGGGCACGAGTTCATTGGGCAGTGGTGCGTCCGTCAAGGACTCAAAGTACCTTGCGTCCAGACTTTCGGTACGAACGTTCTCAAAGGTCAGATCAACGGTGTGTACAACGCCTTTTGGCCCAATCACGAAAATCTGGTCAATAAGATCTTCCGGACCGTATTCCGGCAGATGAATAGTGACGGTTCCAATGTACAGTTTATTGTCTTTTAATATGACTTTGAATTTTCCGAGTTTTGTCGCGTCCAGCTCCCAAGTGGAAGAATTATTCAGCCTGATTGCAGCACTTTCCAGGCCGCCAGGCGTTGAGATACGCAAAACCCTGTGTTCTCGCAAATGCACAAGATAAGTTGAGCCTGCACCTTCGATGTTGTCGATGGCGACCAAGGCATCCACGGACTTTAGAGTCACGCAAGACGTAACATGATCAAGCCTGAATGCGCTTGATTCCGGAAGCTCGAAAGTTGCTTTGTGGTGCATACGCAGAGGCAAACGCAGGTCGTGACTGGTGAGGGTGCTCTCGCTATTGCTGTGTTTGTAATGTGCTGGCGGCTTGGCAAACTCGCTTTCAAGTAAAAGGGTGTGCGACTTTTTGTCCCTGAAAACCAGCATGTAGCCATGGGTGGACGTATTGTTCGTGATTTTTGGAAGAGCCAGTTCAAGCGTGGTCTCCATATATTGTCCATGCCCGACAATATGTAGAAGATGCTCACCAAAGTAGAAGAGAAAGTCGCAGGAAACGTTGATTCTGCCTTCTTCTGCCAACGTATTGGTTTTGGATGATGGGGTCGTGGCAAAGGCTACGTGAGCGCTCGTCAGTTCATGGCTGTCGAAATCGAGGAAAATGCGCGTGCCGTAGAACGAATCCGGGTCACTGCCCGTGATGAACTGGGTATGTTTGTTGTGTCGTTGAACATAGTAGTTGGTGTTTTGCAGGGTAGGGACGTTGCATACAGACTCGAGAAGGAAAAGGGTGCTCTCCGGATATCCATCCTGGAGGATTTCAGCGTTTATTTCGGTATCGTCTTCGAGTGCTATGGTTTCTGGCAGGTCGGGTCTTAAATGGTAGCCGTCGCGGGTGAGAAAGGTCAGTTTGTTGTTGATAAGTTTTCGGTGAGCATCGACCTTTTTATACACATCTTCTATGAAGAGGGTGCTTCTACGGCCGTAGTGAAAGTCGAACTCCAACGTGATGACCAGAGCATTTCGTATTATTTTCCAGCTCAGGATATGATCGCGGCGCCAGCCCAAGGAAATATGGCTTTCGTCCACACCGTCTTCTGTAATGCAAACCCAGCCTTCGGGTAACGCGACGTGATAGAAGTCTTTTCCTGGTCCGCCGAATGCTCTTGTTTGATCTTTTTGTAGATAAATGGTGTCATCACCCGCGCCGGCGTTGATCGTGTCACGCCCCCTTGACATGATGATGTTGGCGTCTTTCGTACCGGTGACGATACTTGAGCCACCCACCAGCGTGTGAACGTTTTCGATACTTTCCAGCTCTGTCTTGTGGATGTATTCCTTGTCGTTATAAGACTGCTCCGTAGACAGGATTTCCACTGTTCCGGCGGCAAGATCGATGCTGTATTTACGATTTTGTGCTCGGTAGATCTGCTTGCCATCCAGTACCAGGGTGTCACTGCCGTCACCCCCCTTGAGGCTGGAGATTCCCCTCTCCAGGTAGTAGTCCTGAATGAGTCCCGCCGCATACTGGGCAACGAACTTGTCATCCTTGTCGCCCCCGCTCAGGACTTTCGTTCCGTCACCAAAATAAAACGTGTTAGGTTTTTTCCTGACCCCGACAATCGAGTCGTTGCCGTCGCCGATCATCCATATCACGCCTTTGTTTTCCCCCGGTGTGCCGAGCACGGCGCCCGGCGTATCGGCAGTAACGCCTGCTCCAGCGTCAATCGTGTCGTCAAGTGAAACCACCTCGGGTACATAGATGATGGGGGAGGTTTTCGCGCCCCACCAATGCGTTACCGGCTCCCTTCTTTTTTTGAGGCGATCGTCATAGAGTCCATGTACAACAGCCTCCGTGGAGTCTTTATGTGTTTCGTCGAGGATAGTTCT
>Ga0207655_1001842_pt1 | contig 18335 bp, 15 predicted proteins | sample KBSM44metaG_FD_184398 | JGI IMG/M metagenome (GOLD analysis project Ga0207655, IMG submission 184398) | Miscanthus rhizosphere microbial communities from Kellogg Biological Station, Michigan, USA - KBS M4-4 metaG (SPAdes) (version 2) | ecosystem: Host-associated > Plants > Roots > Rhizosphere >...
GCACCCGAACTGGACCTCGTCCTGCGCTTCCGCGCCCACGCACTGATGCAAGCCCTGGAAAGCCAAAACCTGCACGGCGTGATCGACCTCACCCCAGGCATCCGCTCGCTGCAAGTGCACTACCAACCCGAACAACTGCCGCTGGCCGATCTGCTCGGCATCGTCGCCGGCGAATGGGACGCCGTGTGCGCCGCCAAGGACCTGCAAGTGCCCTCGCGCATCGTCCATCTGCCACTGTCCTGGGACGACCCGGCCTGCCAGTTGGCGATCGAAAAATACATGACCACCGTGCGCAAGGACGCCCCGTGGTGCCCGAGCAATCTGGAGTTCATCCGCCGCATCAACGACCTGCCAAACCTCGACGAAGTGCAGCGCACGGTGTTCGACGCCAGCTACCTGGTGATGGGCCTGGGCGACGTCTACCTCGGTGCACCGGTCGCCACGCCACTCGACCCGCGGCATCGTCTGGTGACCACCAAGTACAACCCGGCCCGCACCTGGACCGCGGAAAACTCGGTGGGCATCGGTGGCGCGTACATGTGCGTGTACGGCATGGAAGGCCCTGGCGGTTATCAGTTCGTCGGCCGCACTTTGCAGATGTGGAATCGCTATCGCGAGGTCGCCGCATTCGATGGCAAACCATGGCTGCTGCGCTTCTTCGATCAGATCCGGTTCTACCCGGTCAGTGCCGATGAACTGCTGCGCATTCGACGGGATTTCCCACTCGGGCGCTTCGACCTGAACATCGAGCAAAGTCAGCTGAATCTGGCGGATTACCAAGCCTTCCTGACGAAGGAAGCCGAGAGCATTGCCGCGTTTCGCGATCAGCAAAAAGGCGCGTTCAACGCCGAACGCGAGCGCTGGATCGCCAGTGGCCAGGCGCATTTCGACAGCGAAGAACTTGTCCCGGAAGCGACCGAAGACGCACCGCTGGCCAGCGGTCAACAGAGCGTCGACAGCCACATCGCCGGCAACCTTTGGCAGGTTCAGGTGGAGACCGGCAGCCGCGTCGCCGCCGGTGATGTGCTGGTGATTCTGGAGTCGATGAAGATGGAAATTCCGTTGCTCGCCCCCATGGCCGGAGTGGTGCGGGAGATTCGCGTACAACCGGGTTCGGCGGTACGTGCCGGACAGCGCGTCGTGGTGCTGGAACTTGAGTGAACCCACTTTGAAAAGGATTAACGCGATGAACATCAATCTGCAACTCGATGCCCTGCGCAACGCCTACCGCGACGACAGCATCACGCCTCGCAAACTGCTGCTGAGCCTGCGCGAAAAAGCCGCAGCGCTGAACCCGGATTATCACCTGTTCATCCACTTGCTCAGTGTTGAAGAACTGGAACCGTACCTCGCCGCACTCGACGGCCGTGACATCGACAGCCTGCCGCTGTACGGCGTGCCGTTCGCGATCAAGGACAACATCGACCTGGCGGGCATTCCGACGACCGCGGCGTGCCCGGCGTTTGCCTACGTGCCGGAGCGCTCGGCCACCATCGTCGAGCAATTGCTGGCGCTGGGCGCGATTCCGTTGGGCAAGACCAATCTTGATCAATTCGCCACCGGCCTTAACGGCAGTCGCTCACCGTATGGCGTGTGCCCGAACAGCGTGTTGCCGGAGTATCCGTCGGGCGGTTCCAGTGCCGGCTCTTCACTGGCGGTGGCGCTCGGCGTGGCGAGTTTCTCCCTCGGCACCGACACGGCGGGCTCCGGGCGCGTGCCGGCAGCGCTGAACAATCTGGTGGGGTTGAAAGCCACCAAAGGGCTGATCTCCACGGCCGGTGTGGTGCCGGCGTGCCGCACCCTCGATTGCGTGACCACGTTCACCGCAACCGCTCGGGAAGCCAGTCAGTTGCTCGCGCTCACTGCGCACCTTGATCCCCGCGATGAATACAGCCGTAGCAATCCGTTGTGGAATGACGGCTCGGCGTTTGGTGCGCCTCGCCCCTTCCGCTTTGGCCTGCCGCGTGCTCAGGATCTGCAGTTCTTCGGCTGCCCAGAGGGCCCGTTGTTGTTTGGTGATGCCATCGATCAGCTCAAGGCTTTGGGCGGTGAAGCCGTGGAACTGGATCTGTCGCCGTTCCTTGAGGCGGCTCGGTTGCTCTATGAAGGCCCGTGGGTGGCCGAGCGCTACAGCGTCGCCGGCAAATTGATGGAACAAAATCCTCAAGCCGTACTGCCGGTGATCCGCGCGGTGCTGGCCAAGGCGCCGGCGGTGAGCGGCGTGCAAACCTTCCGCGCCCAGTACCGGCTGCAAGCGCTGAAAGCCCTGTGCGATCAGGCACTCAACGACCTCGACTGCGTGCTCACACCCACCATCGGCCGCTCCGTCACGCTGGCGGAACTGAACGCCGAGCCGGTGCTGCGTAATTCGGAACTGGGCTACTACACCAATTTCATGAACCTGCTCGATTACGCCGCCGTCGCCGTACCCAGCGGTTTCATGGGCAATGGTTTGCCTTGGGGCGTGACGTTGTTCGGGCGGGCGTTTACTGATCAGTATTTGTTGGGTGTGGCGGATGCCTTGCAGCGTCAGCAAGGTTTGCTCGCGCCTGCGCCGACGGCTGTCGCGCGCAATGACCTGGCGCGATTGGTGGTGTGTGGCGCGCATCTGGATGGGCTGGCGCTGAATTGGCAGCTCAAGCAGCGCGGGGCCCGACTGGTCGAGACGACATTCAGCTCGCCGGACTATCAACTGTATGCCTTGGCCGGCGGCCCGACGTTTCGTCCCGGGATGGTTCGTGTGAAGGATGGAGGTGTGGCTATTGCCGTGGAGGTTTGGGAACTGCCGAGCCGCGAATTGGGTTCGTTTTTGACCGGGATTCCGGCACCGCTGGGATTGGGCAAGGTGCAATTGGCGGATGGGCGTTGGGAGAGCGGGTTTATTTGTGAGGCGTATGGGTTGGAGGGGGCGGTGGATATTAGTCACCTTGGTGGGTGGCGTGCGTATCTGGAGACTCGTGTCTGATCCGGAATCCACCCCTCACCCTAACCCTCTCCCCAAGGGGTAGAGGGGACTGACCGAGGTGTTTGTTTGAGCTACAGCGACCTGAAATATCGAGCCGAACTCTGGTTTTGAACAACATACAAATCTGCTCCCTTTCCCCTCTCCCCTATGGGGAGAGGGCTGGGGTGAGGGGTGGCCCTACCTGACACCATTCCCCCCACAAATGCAGCAGTTATTTCCCGGCAGTGCCATTAGAATGCCTGCCATCGGGTCACTGCCAACGGAATCGTCATGCCGCTTCGCTCGTCGCTGTATTCGCAACGTTCGTTGGTCCTCACGCTGATCGCGCTGCTGGGCGCAGGTTTTCTCGCCACGTCCTTCCTCAGTTACTACGCCTCGCGAGCGTCGATCCGTGACAGCATCGTCAACACCGAACTGCCGCTCACGTCGGACACGGTCTACTCGGAAATCCAGAAAGACCTCGTCAGACCGATCCTGATTTCCTCGATGATGTCCCGCGATACCTTCATGCGTGACTGGGTGGTAAACGGCGAGCAAGACCCCGAAAAAATGACCCGCTACCTCAACGAGGTCATGACCCACTACGGCGCCTACACCGCATTTTTCGTCTCCAACACCAGCCTCACCTACTACCACGCCAAGGGCGTACTCAAACAGGTCAAAGCCACTGAACCCCGCGATGCGTGGTATTTCCGCGTACGGGACATGGCCGATCCCTACGAGATCAATGTCGACCCGGACCTTGCCAACCAGGACAACCTGACCTTCTTCATCAACTACAAGGTCTACGACTACAACAACCGTTTCATCGGCGCGGCCGGCGTCGGTCTTACAGTCGATGCGGTGATCAAGCTGATCGACAAGTATCAGCAGCGCTACCAGCGCAGTGTGTACTTCGTCGACAATTTCGGACGCCTGGTGCTCACCGGAGCCGAGGGCGGCCCGCAAGGCGCGAAGATCGGGCAGCGCCTCGGCGAACTCGACAGCATGAAAAGCCTCGTCAGTCAGCTGCCCAAGCCCCACAGCGGCAGCTACGAATATTCCGCCCAGGGCCAGGGACATTTTCTCAATGTGCGTTTCATCCCGGAGCTGAACTGGTACTTGTTCGTCGACAAACGCGAAGACGGCGCCCTCAGTGAAATCCGCCAGTCGCTGTACCTCAACCTCTTGATCTGTCTGATCGTCACGCTAATTGTGCTGGCCCTGCTCAACCGGGTGATCAAGCGTTACCAGGGCAAGATCCAGGCCCAGGCGATCCTCGACAGCCTGACCGAATTGCCGAACCGCCGCGGTTTCGACCTGTTGGCGGCGCAAGCCATGCACGAAGCCCTGCGCGAGCCCAAACCGCTGACCGCGTTGCTGCTGGATCTGGACCACTTCAAGGCGTTGAACGACACCTACGGTCACCTTGCCGGCGACCAGGTGCTGATCGGCTTTGCACGGGATCTGGAAAGTTGCCTGCGGCACTCCGACATCGTCTGCCGTTGGGGCGGGGAGGAATTTATCGTGTTGCTCAAGGACACCGATGGTGAGACCGGTCTGATGGTTGCAGAGAAAATTCGTCAGCATGTCGAGCAACAGCGTTATGCCTACAACGATAAGGCCTTGCAGCTGACCGTCAGCATCGGCTTGACCACACTGCAGACCGATGACACCTTGCACACGCTGCTCTCGAGAGCGGATCATGCGATGTACCGGGCCAAGCAAGCCGGCCGTAACCGCACCTGCGTGGAAATGCCTCACTCCAGTTATGCATACCCCTAAATGAATAAGCAAGATTTCTGCCCGGCCTGCGGCGCCTCCAACGACTGCACCCTGGCCGACCCGCGAACCGCCGATCGGGCCTGCTGGTGCTATGGCGTCAGCATCGACCCGGCGGTGCTCGAAGCGCTGCCGCCCGAACTGCGCGACAAATCCTGTTTGTGCCCACGCTGCGCGCAAGTCGAGGCGCAGCTGTAAGCAACCGCACAACCGATCACGTAAGATACGCGCCCCTTTCCTACCGATCCCTTGTCATGCGCATTGACCGTTTCCTCAGCAACCTGCCGCGCTTCAACCGTAAGCAGGTGCGTCTGTTGCTGGTGGAAAAGCGCGTCAGGATCGACGGAAAAGTCGTCAGCGACCCTCACGCCGACGTACTGGAATTCAGCCGCGTGGAAGTCGACGATGAGCTGCTGCAAGTCGGCAAGCCTGCACGCTACTTCATGTTGCACAAACCGTCTGGCTGCGTCAGCGCCACCCGAGATCCGCAACATCCGACCGTGCTCGACCTGATCCATGAGCCGGACAAGGAGGACCTGCACATCGCCGGGCGCCTGGACTTCAACACCACCGGCCTGATGCTGATCACCAATGATGGCAGCTGGTCGCGACGCCTGACCCAGCCGCAAACCAAACTGCCCAAGGTCTACTACGTAGAAACCGAGCAAGAGATTGGCCCGCAATACGCATTGAAATTCACCGAAGGCCTGTACTTCGCTTTCGAAGACCTCACCACCCAACCCGCCGGGCTGGACGTGCTCAGCCCCAAGTCCGCACGACTGAGCATCGTCGAGGGTCGTTACCACCAGGTGAAGCGTATGTTCGGCCATTTCGACAACAAGGTGCTGCGCCTGCACCGCGAAAGCATGGGCCCGCTGGTGCTCGACAGTGCCCTGAAACCGGGCGAGTACCGCGCATTACGCACCGAAGAGATTCAATTGATCTAAGCAGGCGACCGCTCAGCAGAAGTTGTCGAACAATTTGTCAAAGATACTTGCGCGATGACGTGACCCCTGCTTGAATCAGGACGTCGGCCGAAATGTGACCGACGAGTCACAACATACTTCTAAGAAACTTTTTGCCGGTAGAGAACCCTCAGGTTCCGCTTTCCCCCGGCAGACTGCCCGCCAATAACAATACCCGTCGACCGGACTGCATTGGATCGACATGGGCCTCCAAATTCCAGGCGTATGCCTACCTGTCACAAAACTCGTGCAATCTCATTTGCGCGCATACCCGCTTGCTTGGAGTCTTATGACATGAGGCCAGAAATCGCTGTGCTGGATATACAGGGTCAGTACCGGGTTTACACGGAGTTCTATCGCGCAGACGCCGCAGAAAAGACCATTATTCTGGTCAACGGCTCGATGGCCACGACTGCGTCGTTTGCACAAACCGTGAAAAACCTTCACCCGCAGTTCAATGTGGTCTGCTACGACCAGCCCTACGCGGGCAAGTCGAAAGCCCACAACCTGCACGAGAAATTGCTGACCAAGGAAATCGAAGGGCAGATCCTCCTCGAGCTGATCGACCACTTCGCCGCCGAACACGTGCTGTCGTTTTCCTGGGGTGGCGCCGCGACCCTGGTCGCCCTGGCCCACCAGCCACGACGCATCGAGAAAGCCGTGATCAGCTCGTTCTCTCCGGAGATCAACGCGCACATGCTCGATTACCTCGAGCGCGGCATCGATTACCTCGGCAGCCGGGACGGTGACCGGGTCGGCAACCTGGTGAACAGCACCATCGGCAAACACCTGCCGACACTGTTCAAGCGCTTCAATTATCGGCACGTCAGTTCCCTGGCCGAGCATGAATACGGGCAGATGCACTTCCACATCAGCGATCTGCTGCAAAGTGATCGCCAGTGCTTCTTCAAAGCCGCGGAGAAAATCAACGTGCCGGTGCTGTTCATGAACGGCGAATGGGACGAGTACACCGCTGCCGACGGCGCTCAACTGTTCGCCAACCACGTGCAACACGCTACTTTCACCACCCTGCAGGCCACCGGCCACTTTCTCGACATGGAGCACAAATCTGCCTGCCGAGACAGCCGCAACGCATTGCTGGGCTTCTTGAAACCTTCGCAACACGAAAGTCGACCGCGTTATCACTACGTCCAGGACCAACATGCATTGGCCATCTGAAACAGCGTCATCGCGAGCAAGCTTCGCCCTACAGTGTTGAATGCATTCCTGTAGGCGCAAGGCTTGCCCGCGATAGACCGTTCCCCTTGCGCTAAACGCATCGCGCACAAAGAAAAACTTCATTTCCACGCGCACATCTGGTACAAAGTCAGCCGCTCTGAGCGGGTGTCGTATAATGGCATTACTCCAGCTTCCCAAGCTGATAACGAGGGTTCGATTCCCTTCACCCGCTCCAATCGAATTTTGGTCTCACGTCGTTTTTTGACGGGGGATGCAGGTAAAGAAAAAACCGGCCTTGATGGCCGGTTTTTTTGTGTCTGGGGTTTGGTGGAATTGCCTTTTGCCCTTAGGGCCGTTACGACTAAGCTGAGATTCGTTAACGTTTTTTTGTGGAATGACAGTTTTAGTATCAAAATTCACACAGGATTAGTATTTTCACGTCGCAGGAAATTAACGTTTTCGCGCCATATTGGTGTTTTATTAGCGTTTTCATTGCCCTGTTAAGGAATTCGTCAATGCCAGTCGGTTTCAAGGCCCTCGCCGATCGCTACGACATCGCACTTGCACAGCCTCTGCGTGTCGAGTCTGAGATCGGCACTGCACGTCTCAGCCGCGAGAGTGACGGGAATGTGGAGAACCGGTACCCGCCAAGTTACAGGCCCGAAGACGATTTCGCAGGGCATTTCGAATTCGGTCTGAAGTACGAAGAGATTCATCTTGAGTTCTTCTCTCGCCTGTTTGCGGCGATAGGCCCGCAGCCTATCGAAGACTGGTGTCGACGAGAGCCTTTCGGCCAGTACGCACGGCGCACCGGGTTCCTTTACGAATGGCTGACAGGGGAACGTCTGGATGTGCCTGACGTGACCAATGGCGCCTATGTCGATGCAGTTTCGCCCCAAAAATACCTGACTCGTTGCGAGTCACTGCGAACGCGACGCTGGCGAATCAATAACAACCTGCCGGGCACGGCTGAGTTCTGCCCCTTGGTTCGTCGTACCCCATCAGTGCAGGAAGCTCTGCAATTCGATTTGCGCGAAGCATTGGAAGAGTTGGATCACGCCTATGGCTCCGACATCCTGATGCGTACGGCCAGTTGGCTGACGTTCAAGGAATCGCGCGCGAGTTTTCTCATCGAGAAGGAAGCCGACCAGGCCGATCGCATTCAGCGCTTTGCCCATGTCATTGCCCAGCACTGCGGTCACATCAAAAACCCGTTGAGCAACGACAGCCTGCACTCCTTGCAAGCCGGCATCCTGGGGCGTGATGCCATCGGACTGGGCTTACGCGGCTCTCCTGTGTTTGTGGGTCAGGCCACAATGCGCGAGGACATCGTGCATTACATCGCCCCCCATTTCGCAGATCTTCCTCAGCTATTGGCAGGACTTACTGAGTTTGAGGTCGCGACGCGTGGTGCGGAGTCACTGGCACGTGCCGCTGTGTTGGCATTTGGCTTCGTGTATATCCACCCCATGCGAGACGGCAATGGCCGGATTCATCGCTTCCTGATCAACGACACCTTGATTCGAGATAAGGCAGTGCCGGACGGCGTGATACTGCCGGTGTCAGCCACCATTACCAGTTCGATCGACTTCAGGGCCGGCTACGATCGTACGCTCGAAGTGTTCTCGCGACCGTTCATGCGACGCTACGCGACGGCCTATCGGTTCGGCGAACTTGTAACCTACGAAGACGGCGCTCTCAGTAACTTCATCTTCGATGAATACGAGGACGCATGCTTTGCCTGGCGGTATCCCGACCTGACCGAGCACGTCCTGTACACCGCACGCGTCGTCAAGCACACGATCCAAAAGGAAATGGCAGACGAAGCTAAAGTACTGGTGATCTTTCAGCGAGCTCAGGAGCAACTGAAAGAGGTGCTGGAGATGCCAGACCAGGACGCGAACCGCATTATCCGTTCCATCAAGGAGAATGGCTGGGTGGTGTCCGGCAAGCTAAAGAAAGGGTATCCGCAGCTTGAAGATGAGGCCATGGCTGAACGTGTCATAGAGGCGGTGCGCTCCGCGTTCGAGGATAGGGAGATGGGGGCCGGCAAGGAGTGACTTTCGACGGATTAGATAAGGCTTTGGGGTGGATCAGAGAAATGGCCCGCCCCCCCCACATTCCGGGCACAAAAAACCGGGCGAAGCATCAGACCGCCTGCATCCCGCCCCCATGCCTGAATGATATGCAGTGCTATACTTTTTTATGCTTTGAATGAAGCGTACAGCGTTGCCCACGGGTACTGATACCGACTGCAAATCTCGACTGGCAGCTACAAGACAAAGGAGGTCTACGGCAAGCACGAGATGGGAGGTGTGGCATGAATCGACACTATTACATCAGCAATAACCTCGACGATCTTGAAGCCGTTGAAAATGAGCTGGAAGCCAGCGGCATCAATTCCGAACAAATTCATGTGCTCAGTGAACACGTTGCCGAAGTTGAACAACATCACCTTCACGAAGTTAATTCGTTAATGGAACAGGATGTTGTCCACTCTGGCGAAATTGGTGCAGTGATCGGTATACCACTCGCGGCGCTGGTTCTTGGCGGCGCCTATTGGCTGGGCTGGACCGAATCCGCCGCAGGCTGGATGCCTTTTATCTTTCTTGCCATTGTTGTATGTGGCTTCTGCATCTGGGAAGGCGGTTTTTTTGGTATCCAGGTGCCAAACACTCACTTCCGCAGTTTTAAACAGGTGGTAGCGGAGGGAAAACATATTTTCTTCGTCGATGTCGAGCCGGATCAGGAGTCGGTATTGGACGGGGTTATCGAACATCATCCAATGCTGGAGATCGCCGGTACGGGAACGGCAGCCCCCCACTGGACGGTCGCCTGGCAGCACAAATGGCATCAGTTCAAACGAGTGATATCGGGTTAGCCTCTGGAGACTGAAGGCCATCCAGACGCTGCTTATTGGCCGAAGGAAATGACCCGACTGAGGAACACATAGTCCGCCTCGGTGGCCATCAGTCCGACGAGTACCAGCAAACACAACGGTGGCACCAATATGGCGTAGACCATGGCCAACCGTTCCCAGGCCATATGCATGAAGATGGAGACAATTAAACCTGCCTTCAACAACATGAAAGTGATAATCAGGGCCCACCGAAGATAGCCATGGAAGTGAAAATAGTCGACGAGATACGACATCGTGCTGAGGACGAATAACAGCCCCCAGATTTTGAGATACAAACTAATCGGATGTTGTTGACCCTGAGCATGTGCCATCACCCGTGCTCCTCTACCATAAATAGAAGAAAGCAAAAATAAACACCCACACCAAATCCACGAAGTGCCAGTAGAGCCCGGCTATCTCGACGTTCTGATAGTTTCCGGAGCGCTCATAATCTCCCCGCAATACTTTCCGCGCCACAATGCTGAGGTAGATCGCTCCGATTGACACATGCAGTCCGTGGAAACCGGTAATCATGAAAAAGCTGGCGCCAAACTGCGCCGCCCCCATAGGGTTCCCCCAAGGACGCACGCCTTCTGCGATGAGCTTGCTCCATTCGAATGCCTGCATGCCGACGAAGGTCACACCCAAGGCAGCGGTCGCCAGCATCAGGGCCGTGGTTTTCGCACGATCACGGCGATAGGCGAAATTGACGGCCATGGCCATGGTGCCGCTGCTACTGATCAGCACAAAGGTCATGATGGCGATCAGAATAAGCGGGATTTCTCTACCGCCGATCGTCAATGCGAACACTTCACTGGGGTTCGGCCAGGCGGTGGTGATGGTCATGCGTACCGACATGTAGCCGGTTAAAAAACAGGTGAATATAAAGGTATCGCTGAGCAGGAATATCCACATCATCGCCTTGCCCCAGGGGACCTGCTTGAAAGCCTCCTTATCCGAGGACCAGTCGCTGGCGATGCCCTCCCATCCTGGTACAAGCGGTGAGCCGGGGGGATTGGAGGAACTGGACTCGCCTGGGGTTGCTGGGTGCGATGCCATGGCTGATTACCTCAGGCCGCAGAGTCTGGCGATGGCTTCATAGGTTTGTGGCGTGCTGGTCAGCAGAGCAAATAGCACGAACCACAGACCCAATAAGTAATGCCAATAGATGGCACAGAGTTCGATGCTGGCGCTGAGTTGCGGCAACGGCACACGTTGCAGGAATTTAGCAACGGTTCTGCCCCAGGCAATCAACCCACCCAGCAGGTGGAGCCCGTGCACACCGGTCAACAGGTAGAAGAAGCTGTTGGCCGGGTTGCCGGCGACAAAGTAGCCCCAGGCGACAAACTGCTGCCAGACCCAGAACTGCCCCATCAAAAAGGCCATTGCAAATAGGCCTCCCAACACAAAGCCGATGACCGTTGCGTCGAGCCGCGCCTTGCGAGCGGCCATGCGCGCCCACTGCAATGCAATGCAACTCAAGACCAGAAATGCCGAATTCACCCATAGCTGCCATGGATTGGCCAACGGCGCCAAGGGCTCTGTCAGGGGCTGCCAGTCGGTCATTTGTGAACGGGCGATAAAGGCGAGCAAGAACAGGAAAAATAACGAACTCACCACGACCAGAAACAAACGCAGGCCTGTTCTTGCGATTTGGTATCGATCGGCGCCCTCGCCGGCCTCAGTACCCCGCGGATCGCGATTCCAGCTGCCGCCGGGGTCAGCGCCGTCGGCGTTTCTCAATAGCAGCCTGCTCATGGTTTAACGCCCGCTATCGTGGTTCCGGCACTGAGTTGGCGCATCTGCTCCAGCTCCTCGGCGGAGACTGTTTGCGGAACGAAATCCTGTTCTATCCCCGGCACGCTGTAGTCATAAGCCCAGCGATGCACGACCGGCAGCTTCGCTCCCCAGTTACCGTGTATCGGTGGGGTGTTCGGCGTTTGCCATTCCAGACTGGCCGCGCCCCAGGGGTTACTGCCTGCGGGCCTGCCTTTAAACACACTCCAGGCCAGGTTGAACACGAACAGCAATTGGGAAACGCCGACCGTCAATGCGATCACCGTGATGAAGGCATTCAACTCCTGCGCCGACTGCGGGATAAACGCGTAGTTGTCATAGGCGTAGTAACGGCGTGGCATGCCCTGGAATCCCAGGTAGTGCATGGGGAAGAAGATGGCGTAGGTGCCCAGGAAGGTAATCCAGAAATGCAGCTTGCCCAAGGTGTCGTTCAACATCCGCCCAGTGACTTTCGGGAACCAATGATAGATGCCGCCGAATACCACCAGCACCGGTGCGACCCCCATCACCATATGAAAATGGGCCACCACGAAATACGTGTCCGAGAGCGGTATATCCACGATCACATTGCCCAGAAACAAGCCAGTCAGACCGCCGACCAGGAAGGTGACGATAAAGGCCAGGGCAAACAGCATCGGCACGGTCAGATGAATGTCGCCGCGCCAGAGGGTCAGCACCCAGTTGTAGACTTTCAGTGCGGTGGGCACCGCGATGATCAAGGTGGTGACGGCGAAGAAAAAGCCAAAGTACGGGTTCATTCCGCTGACATACATATGGTGCGCCCAGACCACAAAGCTGAGTACGCCAATCGCAATAATGGCCCACACCATCATTCGGTAGCCGAAGATGTTTTTACGCGCATGCGTGCTGATCAAGTCAGAGACCAGACCAAACGCAGGCAGAGCAACGATGTAGACCTCCGGGTGGCCGAAGAACCAGAACAGGTGCTGGAACAAGATCGGGCTGCCACCCTGGTGAGCGAGTGGCTGCCCCAGCGAGATGATCGCCGGCATAAAGAAGCTGGTGCCCAACAGTTTGTCGAACAGCATCATGACCGCACTGACGAACAGCGCCGGGAAAGCCAGCAAGGCCATGATCGAGGCCATGAAGATGCCCCATACGGAAAGCGGCATGCGAAACAATGTCATGCCGTGCGTGCGCGCCTGCAACACCGTGGTCACGTAGTTCAACCCGCCCATGGTGGCTGCGACAATAAAAATCGCCAGTGAGACGAGCATCAGGACGATGCCCCACTCCACCCCCGGTGTCCCCTGAGAAATGGACTGTGGCGGATAGAGCGTCCAGCCCGAACCGGTGGGGCCGCCCGGTACAAAGAAACTGGAGAGCAACACTACTACCGCCAGCAGGTAGAACCAGTAACTCAGCATGTTGACGTAGGGGAAGACCATGTCGCGGGCGCCCACCATCAGCGGGATCAGATAGTTGCCGAAGCCCCCGAGAAACAAGGCCGTCAGCAAATAAATGACCATGATCATGCCGTGCATGGTCATCGCCTGATAGTAAGTACTGGCGTCCATGAACGCCAAGCTGCCGGGGAAGCCTATCTGTATGCGCATCAAGCCGGACAACACGATGGCGATAAGACCCACGAACAAAGCCGTCAAGGAATATTGAATGGCTATGACCTTGTGGTCCTGACTCCAGACATATTTGGTCAGGAAACTTTTGGGCTCGTGTAGCGCTTCTGTTTCGGCTTGCTCCGCATAGGCCATCACGTCATCCTCCTGTTCGAAGTTTCAGTGCATTCCTGGCTGCTTTACGGCTACTTCCCTGGCTCCGCCTTGCTCGCATCAGCGTCGGCATTCGCTTTGGATTTGATAAAAGCGATCAGCGCGTTCAACTCCTGATCACTCGGGGTAAAGGGCGGCATGACGGCTGCGTAGCCCTTGACGATTTTGGCGCCGGGATTAAGGATCGAATCCTTTATATAGCCCTCGTCGGCCTTTATCGTCGAATCGTCGGCAAGGGTTTCTGTCTTGCCGTATAGGCCCTGCCAGCTGGGGCCGACACCCTTGCTGCCATCGACACTGTGGCAGGCCAGACAGCCGAGCGACTGAGCCAGCCGTTGACCCTGTGTCACCAAGTCCTCACCCGGGGCCGACGCTTCACTGGGAGAAGCTTCTTCAGCTTGCTGTCCGGTACCCAGTGATTTGATCAGGGTGATGACCGCACCCAGTTCATCGTCATTGAGAGTATAGGCCACCATCACCGGCGGGTAGCCTTGCACCAGGCGGGCCTTCGGATCGAGGATCGACTCTTTCAGGTAGGCTTCATCGACCTGCACGCTGGTGCCATCGGCCAGTTGTTCGGTGCGCCCGTAAAGGCCCTTCCATCCAGGGCCGAGACTGGCACTGCCGTCCTGGCTATGGCAGGCACGGCAACCATACTGCTCGACCAACAGGCGGCCTTTTTCCAACACGCTGTCCCGACTGGGTTTGGCAGCGGTCGCCAATGTTTGCGCAAAGGTCGGTTGGCTGCCCAGCCACTGGGCGAAGGTAGCCTGGTCTTCCACGATCATAGTGCCGCGCATGTTGTAATGACCGACACCACAATACTCGGCACACAGGACTTCATACTTGCCGATAACAGTTGGCGTAAACCAAAAGTACGACACCATCCCAGGCACCATGTCCATCTTGCTGCGAATCTGCGGTATATAAAAGTTGTGCAGCACATCTTTGGAACGCAATAACACTTTCACCGGTTGATCGAGCGGAAGGTGAACTTCATTACTTCTGACTATTACATCGTCCTGCCCGACAGGATCTTTGGGATCAACGCCGAGTGGATTGACCGAATCAACAAACTTTATATCCGACTTACCCAACTTTCCGTCCTGGCCCGGAAAACGGTAAGCCCATTGCCACTGCTGGGCGATCACTTCAAGTTCAGTAGCATTTTTAGGCACCCGGATGAAATCATTGTAAACAACCAGGCCGGGCGCCAACATCCCGGCAATACCGATCGAGGTCACGACAATCAACCAGAATTCCAGCCGTTTATTTTCTGGCTGGTAGGCCGCCCTGGAGCCTTCCTTGTGACGGAAGCGCATGATGGCCACCGCCATGAAAGCGGTAATGGCGATGAAAAATATGCCGCTGATGACCAGTGTGATAAACAGGGTGGTGTCTATAGAACCCCAGTTCGACGCGGGCGGCGCCGCATGCCAAGGCGCTACCAGATGGAACAGCACGGAGGCAATAACGATTAGCACAAGAATAATTGCTATTGCCATTTGCCTTCATCCTATTCCTGTTACTCATCGGCATGCCTAAGCATTCCCACAGAACAACATCGTCAAACTCATACTAATCTGACGCCAAAACAGGTTGGACAACTACCACTTATCTTCGTAGCAAAGTCCGCAGGAAGTATAGTTCATGGCCGGAGCAAACGCTTTTCCGGAAAAGCCTTGCCGCCTGGATATTCCAACTTCAGCATCAACTTGATCAGTTGAAATCTATTCGCTATATATAACTGTAACTATTGAGCAACACCTCTCGCCTGAACGACACGTCGAGCAAGCGAGGCCCGGTTGCCAGCTATAATTAAAATCTGATTACGGAAGGCAAAGATCGGCTAAAAGCGCCCGAAAGATCCTCGCCTATGCATAGCGGTCAGACAAATGACGGCCAAGGGCGATAGCGTCCATCCGTCCATAACGGAGATTTCGTCATGAGTGCCTTGACGATCGAAGGTCGGTGCAAACTCAACGGTGCAGAAAAGTCGGAACCAATAGGTGAAATCCATTTTTACGTCGATAACCCTCTCCGTCTGAGACTGGAGGAAGCTGAAGAACGCCTGCAGAAGACAGATGGGCGTGAAACCATGGTCGATGTCGACATGGATACACTGGAGTTGAAATTGCCGGAGGGATACGGCCCGTTGTCCGATTGCCAGATGCGCGTCTATATACACTACGAGCGCGGCCAGTTTCATCTGGTCGGGCATCGAGCGAGTGATGGAAGCTTGATCTATAGCAACGCTGTTTTGATCGATCAACTGCTTGATTAGCGGCGGCGGGTTGCTCGGCCATCAGTGCGAGAAAGGGACAGACGGAAAGAGCGGGATCTGTCCCTTTTTTCATTAATGCATCAACGCGTCGCAACGATAAACAACCGTGGGAACGGCAGCAGCACTGATCCATCGGCCAACGACGGATAGGCCCGCTCGATCGCCGCTTGGTACTGCTTGAGATACTGCGCCCGCTCCGCCTCATCCAGCGGATCAAGAAACGGCCGCAAACCGCTGCCCTTGAACCACTCGACGACACCAGACGCGCCGCCAGCAAGTGGATGATGGTAAGTCGTGCGCCACACATCGACACGGGAACAGTGGGCTCGCAGCATCGAGTAATACCCACTGGCATCTGCCATGTCCGTTCGCTGCCCGGCGGCGCCCGCCAGTTTGCCAACCCATGGGCCATCGGCTGCAACTTCGCGCATCAAGCGATGCGAAGGTTCGTTGAGATTGTCCGGCATCTGGATCGCCAGGCTGCCACCCGGCGCCAGCTTGCTCGCCAGTGCAGGCAGTAACTTCGCGTGGTCGGGAACCCACTGCAGCACCGCGTTAGCGAAAATCACATCAAACGGGCCGTTTTCGTTCCAGGTATCAATATCAGCCGTATCGAATTGCACTTGCGGCAAGCGCTTGCGGGCGGCCTCGATCATATCGGTCGAACTGTCCAGGCCACGCACCGTAGCATTGGCGAAGCGCTCAACCAGCAATTCAGTGGAGTTGCCAGGGCCGCAACCGATGTCGATGGCCGAGCGCGCATCCGTGCCCGGAATGGCAGCCAGCAAGTCACGGGCCGGGCGTGTGCGTTCATCTTCAAAAGCGACGTATTGTTTGGCGGACCAACTCATTGCGTTCTCCTGTCGGTGCGATGTTGCCTGAGGCAGACATCCGGTCAGCTAGGTTACATCGACCGGCGCGTGCGCCCTATCCCGACCTTCGGATGGCGACGCAACATAGAGGAATCCGGGCCGGCATTTTTATCGCCAAATCTTCTTGCGCCATAACCAAACCGACCGTTCGTCGAGACAGAAGCCAAGCAATTTTGACAGCCTGTATATCGCATCTATAGTCCTAATCGCGGCCCGTCGGAAGGAACCCGAACCCGTTAGTTTGCACGCAAGGAGCAAGGCCAGCTCATGCCCGTGACAGGTGGGTTCCGCCCGTAGTGTGTTCGCAACGGCCGTAAGGCAAGCAAGCGTTGTTGCGCCTGAAAAGTAACCAGGCATTCACTATGAACAAGGAGCTTTACTATGTCTCGAGTCACGGATGTACTTGTTTCAATCGACACTGAAACCATTCTGAAAAACTACCCGAACATCAGCAAAAACCCTGCGTCGCCGACGTTAATCGACGTCAATCATGTGTACATGGTGACCAATCAGAACAACGTGGTCAGCGGCCAGGCCGGTGGCGAACTTAACTTGAAAGCCCAGGTAGGCGACTTGATTCGCTGGCGTGAAACCAGCCTGTCGCAGAGCTTCGAGACTGCAGTGATTTTTTACAAGTTCGTTGGCAACGTCGGCAACGAGTTGATCTCCACACCCACGCCCCGCAAGGCTACAGCGTGCGTTGCCGTTCCCAACACCAGCAACCCGTCGGTGCCTAGCTGCCAGAAAGTCGATAACCATTACTGGTCTTCGGAAACACTTTCGTGCGGTAGCGTGACCTACCACTTCCATTTCCTGATCGTTGATCGCGACTGCAAGATCGTAGGCTGCTGCTCGTGGGATCCTTTCATTACCATCCGTAACTGACGATGACCAGGCCCCTTGGCAACGAGGGGCCTACCGAGTTCGTTGCCGCTTCGGCCGGGACGGGATGTCTTGCTTGAACTGATGCGGCTGCCGTCTTGAATCAACATCATGAAAGGAATCCATGATGACTTCCGAACCGATTACCTCCCCCTCGACGACTATCGCGCAAGCCAACAATGTGCTGCTGATCGTCGATGCCGAATCACTGCTTTCGCGCTATCCACAGCCCAGTCTTGAACCGCAAAACCCGACCGGTATTGAAGAAGGTTTCATCTTCGCCATCAGCGGAACAAAGCCAACACAAAGTACAACAAATGACAGCTTAATGACGCTCACCGCGAATAACGGCGAGAACTTCCACATCCGTGGCAGGACCGTCAGCTTGCTCGCCGAACACAGCGTGGTGTTCTACGAGATGTCTGCAGGTGATGCAGGGGTACTTTCACCGCCTGAACTGGTGGTCCACGCAAACCTGACAGTCCCCGCCCCCAATCCCGAAAACCCGACCCAACCGGGCAGCCACACGGCTGATGATCATTACTGGCATTGCACGCAATTGGCGACTGGGGTTGAGGCGTGCGAACTGAAATTCATGCTGATCAATAAAAGCTGCGAGGCACTGGGGTACTTCAGTTGGTCGGTGGACGTGAAGTTGGCGGGGTGAATGAACGCCAAAAAAACCGGCCTCTAGGGCCGGTTTTTTATTGAATATGGAAATGTAATTAGAATTTCCAACACGCCGTCGCTGTCTGAAACTCAGGCGCATCCCTATAAGGAACACGGCAATGAAATTCGCAAAAGTCGCTCAGAAACTTGCCCTGTGGGCCGGCAGTCCCAAAACATTCATGGGGGCGATCATTCTGATTTTTCTGTGGGGGCTGAGTGGGCCGATTTTTCACTTCAACGATACCTGGCAACTGATCATCAATACGTCGACCACCATCATCACGTTCCTGATGGTGTTCCTGATCCAGAAC
>Ga0207655_1001857_pt1 | contig 18236 bp, 16 predicted proteins | sample KBSM44metaG_FD_184398 | JGI IMG/M metagenome (GOLD analysis project Ga0207655, IMG submission 184398) | Miscanthus rhizosphere microbial communities from Kellogg Biological Station, Michigan, USA - KBS M4-4 metaG (SPAdes) (version 2) | ecosystem: Host-associated > Plants > Roots > Rhizosphere >...
GATCGTCGACTTCGCCCAGCAGGAACCGATGATGGCGCAGAACGCGGGCGGCCAGTCGGGCAACCCTGCCAGCCCTCATTACGCCGACGGAATCGATCCGTGGGTCAAGGGGCTGTACATGTCGGTGCCGATGCAACCGGAGAATTTCGAGAAGGTGTATGGCAAGCAACGGTTGACGCTGACGCCTGGGAAGTAACCCCAGGCATCACCCAAACCTGTAGGAGTGAGCTTGCTCGCGATTCGTCCTTTCAGGCACATCACCGCTGCCTGACACACCGCAATCGCGAGCAAGCTCACTCCTACAAGGGCGGCGGCAGGTCAGATATTGATAATGCGTCTGGCCCACCGCTGTCGCGGGCAAGCGCGCTCCTACAGGGGGACGTGGTGGGTCAGGGTGGACGATGTGGCTGGCACACCGCTGTCGCTGTAGGAGCGCGCTTGCCCGCGATTGCGGCAGGTCAGATGTTGATGATGCATCTGGTCCACCGCTGTCGCGGGCAAGCGCGCTCCTACAGGGGGGACGTGGTGGGTCAGGGTGGACGATGTGGCTGACACACCGCTGTCGCTGTAGGAGCGCGCTTGCCCGCGATTGCGGCAGGTCAGATGTTGATGATGCATCTGGCCCACCGCTGTCGCGGGCAAGCGCGCTCCTACAGGTAAACAGACCGAACTTCTCGATCCCCCCGCTGCTCTACCTGACAAGCCCTCCACCCCGGCCAAGCCCATGGACCTTGTCATCGCCCGCCCCGAAGGCCTGTACTGCCCGCCCGGAGATTTCTATATCGACCCGTGGCGTCCGGTCGAGCGTTCGGTGATCACCCACGGCCACGGCGACCATGCCCGGACCGGCAACCAGCACTATCTCGCTGCCGCCCCCGGCGAAGGCATCCTGCGCTCGCGACTGGGTCGGGACATCAACCTGCAGACCCTCGAATACGGCGAATCCATCACCCACCACGGGGTGAAACTGAGCCTGCACCCGGCCGGCCACGTGCTGGGTTCGGCGCAGGTCAGGCTCGAATACGGCGGCGAAGTCTGGGTCGCGTCCGGCGACTACAAAGTCGAACCCGACGGCACCTGCGCTCCATTCGAGCCGGTGCGCTGCCACACTTTCATCACCGAATCGACCTTCGGCCTGCCCATCTACCAGTGGGAGCCCCAGGCGCACATCTTCGCCGGGATCAACGACTGGTGGCGGGCAAATGCGGCCGTGGGCAAGGCCAGCGTGCTGTTCGCCTATTCCTTCGGCAAGGCCCAGCGAATCCTCCATGGCATCGACCCGAGCATCGGTCCGATCCTGGTCCACGGCGCGGTCGAACCGCTCAATCGTGTCTACCGCGAAGCCGGGGTACGAATCCCCGAAACCCGGTACGCAGGTGACTTCAAGAAGACCGACCCGGCCCTGCGCCAGGCCCTGATCGTTGCCCCGCCTTCGGCTGGCGGCAGCACTTGGATGCGGCGGTTTGGCGACTTCAGCGACGCCTTTGCCAGCGGCTGGATGATGTTGCGCGGCACGCGGCGCCGCCGTGGCGTGGACCGAGGTTTCGCGTTGTCCGACCACGCCGACTGGCCCGGCCTGCTGTGGGCCATCGAAAACACCGGGGCCGAACGGGTGATGGTCACCCACGGCTCGGTCGCGGTGCTGGTGCGCTACCTGCGTGAACTGGGGCTGGACGCACAGGGCTTCACCACCGAATACGGCGATGAAGAAGACGACGCGCCCGCCAAAGAGCAGGCCGAAAAGCCGTCTGAGCAAGAGACTGCGTCATGAAAGCCTTCGCCGAACTGTACGCTCAGCTCGACGCCACCACATCCAGCAACGCCAAGCTTGCAGCCATGCAGCACTACTTCGCCCACGCAGCACCGGAAGATGCCGCCTGGGCTGTGTACTTCCTCGCCGGTGGCCGTCCTCGTCAGTTGGTGCCCACGCGCTTGCTGCGCGAGCAGGCGATGCAGCTTTCGGCGTTGCCCGAATGGTTGTTCGAGGAGAGCTATCAGGCCGTGGGCGATCTGGCTGAAACCCTGTCGTTGCTCCTGCCCCAGGCCGAGCACAGTTCCGAAGAAGGCCTGGCGAGCTGGATGGAAAACAAGCTGCTGCCCCTGCGCGGCCTGCCACCGGAAGAGTTGCAGGAGCGGCTGCCGACGTTCTGGGCGCAACTGGATCGCCAGTCGCTGATGGTCTGCCTGAAACTCATCACCGGCAGTTTTCGCGTCGGCGTGTCGAAATTGCTGGTCACCCGGGCACTGGCCGCACTGGCCGAGATCGACAGCAAACGGGTGGCCCAGCGCCTGGTGGGCTACACCGACCTGTCCCATCGCCCGAGCGCCGAAGGCTACCTGAAGCTGATCGCCGAAGAGTCGGACGACGAACACGCCCAGCGCGGCGGCCAGCCCTACCCGTTTTTTCTCGCCCACGCACTGCAACAACCGGTGGACCAGTTCGAGACCCTGCTCGGCCCTGCCGAAAATTGGCAGGTGGAATGGAAGTGGGACGGCATCCGCGCGCAAGTGGTCAAGCGCGAAGGACGACTGTGGATCTGGTCGCGGGGTGAGGAGCTGGTCACTGATCGTTTCCCGGAGCTGCACAGCCTGACCCCATGCCTGCCCGATGGCACGGTCATCGACGGCGAAATCGTCGTATGGAAGCCGTCGAATCCCGCCCCGGACGGCGAAAACGCCTTCGCCCTCAGAACGCCCTCGCCTGCCGAACCGGGCCAATCGGCACCCTCGGTCCAGCCCTTCGCCCTGCTGCAACAACGCATCGGCCGCAAGACGCTGGGCAAGAAAATCCTCGACGAAGTGCCGGTGGTGGTCCTGGCCTATGACCTGCTGGAGTGGGATGGCCACGACTGGCGCAGCCGGTCGCAGCATGAGCGACGCACTCAACTGGAGCAGGTGATCGCCCAGGCCAACAGCCCGGTGCTGATGCCTTCGCCGGTGCTCACCGGGAAGGACTGGCTCGACCTAGGGCGCCAGCGCGAAGCGTCGCGCAGCCTCGGCGTCGAAGGGATGATGCTCAAGGCGCGGGATGCGTTGTATGGCGTGGGGCGCACCAAGGACATGGGCGTCTGGTGGAAATGGAAGATCGATCCGTTCAGCGTCGATGCCGTGCTGATCTACGCCCAGCGTGGCCACGGACGCCGCGCCAGCCTGTACAGCGACTACACCTTTGCTGTGTGGGACGGCCCGCCTGAGGCCAGCGAACGGACTCTGGTGCCTTTCGCCAAGGCCTATTCGGGGCTCACCGATGAAGAGATGCGCAAGGTCGATGCGATCATCCGCAAGACCACGGTGGAAAAATTCGGCCCGGTGAGAAGTGTTACCCCGACCCTGGTGTTCGAACTGGGGTTTGAAGGAATCGCCCTGTCCAAACGCCACAAGAGCGGCATCGCCGTAAGGTTCCCGAGGATGCTCCGCTGGCGGCTGGACAAGCCCGTGGCCGAGGCCGACACCCTGGCAACCTTGCAGGATCTGCTGGCCTGAGCACCGTTCTGGTGCACGAGGTCATTCTTGAGTTATGAAATTTGCGCCGTGTAGGAGCGCGCTTGCCCGCGACCTGCGCACGTTCGGTTTGCAAAGTGTTTCGAATTTTCCTGTGTACTTCAAAAGCGTTCGCGGGCAAGCGCGCTCCTACAAGTTTTACGCGCCCTTTCGAACCATTTCCGCTAATCTCCCCCTGCCTGCGGCGCCTGATAAAAAGACAATAGATGGCTCAAAGTCATCATTGCGACAACTCCGTACATTTAAAACGCACGTTCGTCTCTTTGGTTCGGAAATTGCTGTCTTTTTTCAGTCTGGCACCCGCCGGTAGCAAGCCTTCGCGTGTTCCCAACGCTCAATTTGGTTTTAAGGACTGAACGATGAAAAAAGCATGGCTGACCCTCTCTGCACTGGCCATCTGTCTGGCCGCTGGCAACGCAATGGCCAAGGAGTACAAGGAGCTGCGTTTCGGCGTTGACCCTTCCTACGCTCCGTTCGAATCGAAAGCTGCCGACGGCAGCCTGGTAGGCTTCGACATCGATCTGGGCAACGCGATCTGTGCCGAGCTGAAGGTCAAGTGCAAGTGGGTCGAAAGCGATTTCGACGGCATGATTCCCGGTCTTAAAGCCAACAAGTTCGACGGCGTGATCTCCTCCATGACCGTCACCCCGGCTCGCGAGAAAGTCATCGACTTCTCCAGCGAACTGTTCTCCGGCCCGACTTCCCTGGTCTACAAGAAAGGCTCGGGCCTGTCGGCTGACACCGCGTCGCTCAAGGGCAAGACCGTTGGCTACGAGCAAGGCACCATTCAGGAAGCCTACGCCAAGGCCATCCTGGACAAGGCTGGCGTGAAGACCCAGGCCTACGCCAACCAGGACCAGGTTTACGCTGACCTGGTGTCCGGTCGTCTGGATGCCTCCGTACAAGACATGCTGCAAGCCGAACTGGGCTTCCTGAAGTCGCCACAAGGCGCCGACTACGAAGTCAGCAAGCCGATCGACGACCCACTGCTGCCAGCCAAGACTGCCGTCGGCATCGCCAAAGGTAACAAAGACCTGAAAGCGCTCTTGGACAAAGGTATCAAAGCGTTACACGATGACGGCAAATACGCCGAGATCCAGAAGAAGCACTTCGGCGATCTGAATCTGTACAGCGGTAAGTAAGAAAACAAACGCCTGTCGCGTTCAGGGGGTCATCCGAATCCCCCCTCTGAGCACGATGGGCGTTTTTATTGACTGCATAGGTTCCACATGTTCGAAACTCTCCTGCAAAACCTGGGACTGTCCGCGTTCAGCCTCAAGGGCTTCGGCCCGCTGCTGCTTCAGGGCACCTGGATGACCGTCAAACTCTCGGTAATGTCGCTGCTGCTGGCCATCGTGCTTGGCCTGCTGGGCGCCAGTGCCAAACTGTCCAAGGCCGCGATCCTGCGGATTCCGGCACAGGTCTACACCACGCTGATCCGTGGCGTACCGGACCTGGTGCTGATGCTGCTGATCTTCTACAGCCTGCAAACCTGGCTGACGACCTTTACCGAAGCGATGGAATGGGACTACATCGAGATCGATCCCTTCGCCGCCGGTGTCATCACCCTGGGCTTCATCTACGGCGCCTACTTCACCGAAACCTTCCGTGGCGCGATCCTCGCGGTGCCCCGTGGCCAGGTCGAAGCCGCCACCGCCTATGGCCTGAGCCGCAGCCAGCGTTTTCGCTTCGTGGTGTTTCCGCAGATGATGCGCTTCGCCCTTCCAGGTATCGGCAACAACTGGCAAGTGGTGCTCAAGGCCACGGCACTGGTGTCGATCATCGGCCTTGCGGACCTGGTCAAGGCCTCGCAGGACGCGGGCAAAAGCACTTATCAACTGTTCTATTTCCTGGTGCTCGCGGCGCTGATCTACCTGGTCATCACCAGCGTCTCCAACTTCGCCCTGCGCTGGGCTGAACGGCGTTACGCCGCAGGCAGCCGGGAGGCTCAACGATGATCGAATTGCTGCAAGAATACTGGCGCGCGTTTCTCTACACCGACGGGCAGAACATCACTGGCCTTGCCATGACCATGTGGCTGCTCAGCGCCTCGATCGCCATCGGTTTCATCGCCTCGATCCCGCTGTCCATCGCTCGCGTGTCACCCAACCCGCTGGTGCGCTGGCCGGTGCAGTTCTACACCTACCTGTTCCGCGGCACACCGCTCTATATCCAGTTGCTGATCTGCTACACCGGGATCTACAGCCTGGAGGTGGTGCGCGACCAGCCCATGCTCAACACGTTCTTTCGCGATGCGATGAACTGCACCATCCTGGCCTTCGCCCTGAACACCTGCGCCTACACCACGGAAATCTTCGCCGGTGCCATCCGCAGCATGAACCACGGCGAGGTCGAGGCGGCCAAGGCCTACGGCCTGACCGGCTGGCGCCTGTACACCTACGTCATCATGCCGTCGGCGTTGCGTCGTTCGCTGCCCTACTACAGCAACGAAGTGATCCTGATGCTGCACTCCACCACCGTGGCCTTTACCGCCACCGTGCCGGACATCCTCAAGGTTGCGCGGGACGCCAACTCGGCGACCTTCCTGACCTTCCAGTCGTTCGGCATCGCCGCCCTCATCTACCTTGCGGTCACCTTCATGCTGGTGGGCCTGTTCCGCCTGGCCGAACGCCGCTGGCTGGCCTTCCTCGGCCCGACTCACTAGGACTCGCAGATGCGCCACCAGACTCATGACCTGCTGTCGCCGGTGCCAGGCACCGCGCGGCAGATTCACAGCTTTCACTACGGCCCGCAGGACGGTGCCTGCAAGATCTATATCCAGTCCTCCCTGCACGCCGACGAACTGCCCGGCATGCTGGTGTCCTGGTACCTCAAGCAACGCCTGGCCGAGCTTGAAAAGGCCGGCCAGTTGCTGGGGGAAATCGTCATCGTTCCGGTGGCCAATCCGATCGGCCTGGAACAGGTCCTGATGGACACCCCGCTGGGCCGCTACGAGCTGGAAAGCGGGCAGAACTTCAACCGCTGGTTCGTCGATGTGGCGCAACAGGTGGGCGATGAGGTCGAGCCGCTTCTGGGCGATGACCCGAAAAGCAACGTGGCGCTGATCCGCAAAAGCCTGCGCGCTGCACTGCAGGCACGCAGCGGCTCCACCCAACTGGATTCGTTGCGCCTGGCCCTGCAGACCCTGGCCTGCGACGCCGACATGGTGCTGGATCTGCACTGCGATTTCGAATCGGTGGAGCACCTGTACACCACGCCGGAAGCCTGGTCCCGGGTCGAGCCGCTGTCACGTTATCTGGGCGCACAGGCGAGCCTGCTGGCGACGGATTCGGGCGGGCAGTCGTTCGACGAATGCTTCACGCTGGTCTGGTGGCAATTGCAGCAGCGCTTCGAGAAGCGCTTCCCGATCCCGCTGGGCAGCTTTTCCGTGACCCTGGAACTGCGCGGCCAGGGCGATGTGAATCACGCCCTGGGCAGCCGCGATTGCCAGGCGATCATCAGTTACCTGATGCAGTACGGCGCCATCGCCGGCGTGCCTGCGCCGGCCCCTGAACTGATTTATCCGGCGACGCCCCTGGCGGCGGTCGAACCGGTTGCCACCCCTGTAGGCGGCCTGCTGGTGTTCTGCACCCTGCCGGGCGAATACGTCGAGGCGGGTCAACTGATCGCCGAGGTCATCGACCCGATCAACGATCAGGTGACCCCGGTCCACGCGACCAACGCCGGACTCATGTACGCCCGCTCCTTGCGACGCATGGCCACGGCCGGCATGGTGATAGCCCATGTCGCCGGCACCGAGGCCTTTCGCAGCGGCTACCTACTTTCTCCTTGAGGATTGCCTGACATGTACAAACTGACCATCGATGGTCTGCACAAAAGCTACGGCGACCACGAAGTGCTCAAAGGTGTGTCGCTCAAGGCCAACGTCGGTGACGTGATCTGCCTGATCGGCGCCAGCGGCTCGGGCAAGAGTACCTTTCTGCGCTGCATCAACTTTCTCGAACAGCCCAACGACGGCGCCATGACCCTGGACGGCAAGCCGGTCAAGATGGTCAGCAACGCCAGCGGCATGCACGTGGCCGACCCTGCCGAACTGCAGCGCATTCGCACACGCCTGGCAATGGTGTTCCAGCACTTCAACCTGTGGAGCCACATGACAGTGCTGGAGAACATCACCATGGCCCCGCGCCGGGTGCTGGGCGTGTCCAAGGCCGAAGCCGAAGACCGTGCGCGCAAGTACCTGGAGAAGGTCGGCCTGCCTGCCCGCGTCGCCGATCAATACCCGGCGTTCCTTTCGGGCGGCCAGCAACAGCGCGTGGCGATTGCCCGGGCGCTGGCGATGGAGCCGGAAATCATGCTCTTCGACGAACCGACCTCGGCGCTGGACCCGGAGCTGGTTGGCGAAGTCTTGAAGGTGATTCAGGGCCTGGCCGAAGAAGGCCGGACCATGATTCTGGTGACCCACGAGATGGGCTTTGCGCGCAAAGTGGCCAATCAGGTGGTGTTCCTGCACCAGGGCCAGATCGAAGAAATCGGTCACCCGGACGACGTGCTGGGCAACCCCAAGAGCGAGCGCCTCAAGCAGTTCCTGAGCGGCAACCTGAAGTAAGCGACACGTGGCCTGCCCGCCGTCAGGGGCAGGCCACTATTGCAGCAACGAAGTAGCCAGCACCTTCGACGGCTCGCCAATCACTCCGGCGGCAAGCTGCACGAAATCCTCGGTGCTCACCTTGCCCATCCGCACCAGCCCCTGAATCACATCGTCCAGCGATTTCTGGTCGCGGGTCTGCTGACGGATTTCCTGATCCAGCGCCGACAACAGCATCGCCGCTCGGGCGGTCATCCCCGGATCGACGTGTTCGGCACGCAGGGTCGTCACCTTGCGCCCCAGTCGCGTGAGAATCGATTGCCAGTCCTCGAAACGATCCTGGGTCATGCCACCGGCCCGACGCAGCAATTCGACCGAGTAATACTCGGCGACGCCTGCGCGGATCCAGTCGCTGCGATCACGCACCTGAATGCGCCCGAACACCTGCACCAGTTCACGCAGCAACGGGCTGGCCCCGCTCTCGCTGATCAGCGGGCGATTGGCGTTGAGGTAGATCGAGTCATGGGCGGCGCTGGCATTGCGCGCCATGGACTCGCTGGCGCCGACCACCAGCAGTTTGTCCGGGGTGCGCGGGAACACCGCCTGCAGCCTGGGCCACACGAATGTGAGCAAGGTCAGGGTTTCCATGCGGCGCATGCCCTGCCCTTTCGGCGCGCTGACCGTGACGTCGGTCTCGCCCAGCCTGGCGCGGCGATTGATCAGGTTGCCGGCCAGCATCCAGCCGTTGGGGCGGTCAAACAGACGCGAGACGTCATCGATGCGAAAGCGGTCTTTGCCGATGCGCGGCCACGAGGTTTCGACGTTTTTCCAGCCGGACGGCAAATCGACCGTCATGCGGGTTTGCAGGCGGATGCCATCCTGCTGATCCAGACGCGCCCTGGGCACCAGGTCTTCGCCGCGAAACAGCGCCCAATCGGCGGTCATGCGGCTTGCATAGCGGGGTTTGCCGTTGAGCGGGTCGGGGGCGTGGCGGTCGATGTGCACGCGGTAGGTCAGCGTCGCCTTGCCGCTGCCGGGCTTCCAGACGCCGCGCAGTGCGTTGCCGGTACGGGCCGCGGCGGTTGACCACTGGCCGTCGGCGCTGAAATCGCTGAACTGGCCCTGCTCGCCCAAGTCCAGGTCCAGGCTGCGCACCGCCGTGCCCTGCTCAAGCGTCAGGCGCACCTGGGCCTGGTCGCTCTGGGGCAGCAACGTGATGTGGTAATCCAGATCGACTTTCTTCGCCGCCCATACCGGCAGGCTGAAAACAAGAACAGCAGCACACAACGGCAGTTGATAACGCACGAGCAGACCACTCCTGAAACCACAGGCTCTTGGATCGGGTGACGAGGCGCCGGGCGAATCAGCCCGCGCGGAAGATCAGGTAATCCTCCCAGTCATCTTCGGCCACGCTCTTTTCGCTGAGCATGCGCCCGGACTGGGAAATGCGTTGCTTGTGAACCTGCTCGCGGTCGCCACACACCAGGTGGTGCCACAGGGGCAGGTCCTTGCCTTCGCTGACCAGACGGTAGCCACAGGTCGGCGGCAGCCACTTGAATTCATCGGCCTGACCGGGCGTTAACTGAATGCAATCGGGCACCAGGGCCTTGCGATTCGGATAATCGGTGCACTGGCAGGTGTTCAGGTCCAGCAACTGGCAGGCGATGCGGGTGTAGTAGACGCTGCCGTCGTCCTCGTCTTCGAGCTTTTGCAGGCAGCACAGACCGCAACCGTCGCACAGGGATTCCCACTCGACCGGATCGAGTTGGTCGAGGGTTTTGCGCATCCAGAACGGTTCGACTTTGGCGGCCATGATTTCGCGAGGATCGGTATCGACTAATGAAAAGGCCGCCAGTCTAGTGGCACATCGCAGCCGGGCCAAGCGTTGGCGACTGTCGGTAAGCGCACACTTGTCAGTTGCGGTGCCGCGCAGTAGCTTTATGCCCTCGCACGCCCGCGCCAGAGCGCCCCTTGCGACACGCGCACGACCCCGTATTTTCGACGATGCCTGCCGTCCACGGCCCATCCGATTGTCCCCGCAGGCCGCACCCGGCCCTGCGATTCATTCAACCTTCAGGACCTGCAAACATGAGCGCCAACCTTCGCGTTGCCGAATACGCCATTGACCCGCAATTCACCAATCGCTGGTCGCCACGGGCCTTTACCGGCGAGAGCATCCCGCAGGAAACCCTGCTGAGCTTCTTCGAGGCGGCCCGCTGGGCGCCGTCGGCCTACAACTCGCAGCCATGGCGCTTTCTCTACGCGCGCCGTGACACGCCGAACTGGGAGCGCTTCCTGGGTCTGCTCAATGAATTCAACCGTGGCTGGGCACAGCATGCCTCGGCCTTGGTGATCGTGATTTCCAAGACCACCTTCACCGCACCGGGCGCCAGCGAAGAGACGCCTGCGCTGTGGCACACCTTCGACACAGGTTCCGCTTGGGGCCATCTGGCCCTGCAAGCGAGCCTGAGCGGCTGGCACACCCATGGCATGGCCGGTTTCGATCAGGAACTGACCCGCAAGGAGCTGAAGATTCCGGAAGGCTACGCGCTGCACGCGGCGGTGGCGATCGGCAAGCTGGGCGACAAATCGACCCTGGCCGAATACCTGCAAGCCCGCGAAACCCCAAGCCCGCGCCGGCCGTTGGTGGAATTGGCGGCTGAAGGGGAATTCAGTTTGTAAGGGCACCAGGATATTCCCCGTAGCAGCACGGCTTGCCGGCGGGGCGGTGTATCTGTCAATGATGCATCGCCTGACACACCGCCCCGCCGGCAAGCCGTGCTGCTACGGGGCGTTGTGCCAATCCGTGTTCAATACCCCTTTGCGAAATCCACTTCGCCGCGCAGCGCCTCACCGGCCGTGTAGGCCTTGAGGTTGTCGACGAACAGCTGAGTCATCGCAGCAGGCGAGGTCGGCGCCGAACTGTGGCCGGTCAGGAGCAGGCCCCAGGCGGTCCAGAACGGGTGACGCTGGGGCAATGGCTCCTGGCGGCAGACATCGATCACCGCGCCCGCCAGATGGCCTTCCTTCAGGGCCTCGACCAGATCGGCATCCACCACCGCCACACCCCGCCCGACATTGATGAACAGCGCCGACGGCTTGAAGCTGGCGAACAGCTTCGCGTCATATATGTCGTGGGTCTGCGGCGTGTTGGGCAGCAGGTTGATGACGAAATCCACCTCCCCCACCAGACGCGGCAGATCCTGCAACGCGGCGACTTCCTTAAACGGAGCCAGCTCGCGAGCGGTGGAGGCTATGCCGTAGACCTCGACGCCGAACGGCACCAGGAACTGCGCCACGCTGACGCCAATATCGCCGGTGCCAACAATCAGCGCCTTGCGCCCGGCAAGGCCGGGACCGGTGCGCGTGTCCCACTTGCGCTCCACCTGGCTGACCAGCCGCGCCAGCACCTCGCGCTCATGCACCAGCATGTAGGTCAGTACGAATTCGGCCATGACCTGACCGAAGATTCCGACGGCGCGGGTCAGCCGGTAATTGCGCTGCAGACCTTCGGCCAGCAGCGGCGTGATCCCTGCCCAGGTCGATTGCAGCCATTGCGGCGAATGCCCCTGGCGCAACAGCGTGGCCAGCAGGTCAGGCTGGCCCAGCCAGATCGGCGTATCGGCCGCCATTTTCGCAAGCTCGGCGGAATCGCCACTGCTCAGGATCTCGATCTCGGGAGCAGCCTTGCGCAGCAAATCGGTGTAGAGGACGTAATCGTGTTCGGCAATCAGCACGCGCATGAATTAAAAACTCGAAAAAGCAAGACATGCGACCGCATCGCGCCCGGCGCTCCGGCCCTTTGACAGGCAACGGCGCAGGCCAGACGCAGACAACGGTCCGGTAAACCCCCTGCGATGAATTGCAGGGGCAGTCGTCGATCAGACCGGGTCGTTGCGGCGCAGCAACTCTTCGGGCAGGTGCTCGATGTACTCATCCTCGGCCGGCGGCATCTGCAGGTGATAGCCCTGCTTCTCCAGATTGGCCAGGACGGCGTGGATGTCCTCACGGGCCAGCGTACGCTCGGGGCTCAGGACCAGGTCGAAAGCATGCACCGGCTTGCCGAACACGGTGAGCAGGCCTTCAGGCACGCGCTCGAGGGCCTCGCTCTTGAGCACGTAGAGATACATTTCGTTCTTGCGCGGGCTGCGATAGATGGAGCAGATCTGTTTCAAGGCTGTTCTCCGGCATTGGCCAGGCTGTCGAGCAGCATCTGGCCCATCAATTCGCGGCGCCAGCCACGCAGCGAATCGGGCAGTTTATAAGGACCGTCAGGGAAACCGGTCTTGAGCAAGGCTTCCAGCGTCTTCTTGCGCAGCATCAGTTCCGGCGCCATGTCCAGGCGCTCGGCTTGCTGCTGGCCGATGGCACGCAGGCTCTTGAGTACATTCGACGCCTCGATCGGCAGCGGCTCGGGCAACGCCGGCGGCCACAGATCAGGCGACACACTCCCGGCCTGCTTGATCAGGTCGAGCAGAAACTCGCCGTCCTGACGCACGGTCTTGGGGTGCATGTCTTCGATTTTCGCGAGCGCTGCGAGGTTGTCCGGCTGGGTCTTGGCCAGCGGCCACAGCGAGTGCTCGCGCAGGACCCGGTTGCGCGGCTGATTGCGCAGGCGGGCCTGGGTTTCGCGCCAGGCGCACAGCTCGCGCAGAACGGCCAGTTGCGCCCGGGACAGCTTCCACGCCAGCTTGGCCTCGCGATAGACCTCGTAGGGATCGGTTTCGCGGCGCAGGTTGGCGACCAGTTCGGCGCCGTCTTCCAGCACCCAGGCGTACTTCTCGTCCGACAGGCGCGGGCGCAGAAGGCTGTAGACCTCGGCCAGGTGCACCGCGTCTTCGGCGGCGTAGCTGATCTGCGTCTCCGACAACGGCCGCTGCAGCCAGTCGGAGCGGGTTTCACCCTTGGGCAGCTCGATGTTCAGCACTTCCTGCACCAGACGCGAATAGCCCATCGAGAACCCCAGGTTCAGATAGGCGGCGGCCAGTTGGGTGTCGAACAGCGGCACCGGCAGGCTGCCGGTCAGGCGCAACAGCACTTCCAGATCTTCGCTGCAGGCGTGAACGACCTTGATGACGTCGGCGTTCTCCAGCAGTGCAGCCAGAGGTTGCCAGTCGCCGATCAGCAAGGGATCGATCAGAAAAGCCCGCGAGCCGTCGCCGATCTGCAGCAGCCCGGCGATGGGATAAAAAGTGTCGACCCGCATGAACTCGGTGTCGAGAGCGACGAATGGCAGCTTCTGCCACTGTGCGCAATGAAGGGCGAGGCTGTCGTCGTCGCGAATCCAGTGAATATCGATGGCCACACGGCTCTCCCTTGAAGAATGGCGCGCAGTATATATCGCTATGAGCGTTTACCGGGCATCCGTCCTGCAAGTCTTGAACAACTTCATGTGGAGTGTTTATCGATATCGCAAAGGATGACGACCGTTCATCGGAGCGATCAACTGTTCTTGCGCAGGATGTACACGCGCCACATGGCGTAGCCCGGCAGGAAATCGTGGTGCGTGACGATACGAAAGCCCGTCGCCAGGAACTCGGACTCGACCTCGGCCCGGCAGGCCACGAAACGATTGCGCGATTGCGGATGGCCGTCGGCTCCCAGCCGGCTGCCCTCCTGACGCTTGCGCCGCCAGGACTTGATGTTGCCATCGACCCACAAGGCGACGATGGCGGTATCACGAGTCACCCGGTAAAACTCCTCCAGGATCGCCATGCGCCGTTCGCCGTCGGCGATATGGTGAAACAGGCGCATGCAGAAGATGCAGTCCACCGCGTTGGCAGGCAGGCCAATGGACAGCGGCGAGCTCTGGAAGGTGCGGATGCGCTTGCTCACCGGCTCGGCCGACTGCGCCTTGGCGACGTCCAGCATGTCGGTCGAGGGGTCGGCCGCCAGAATCACCCGGTTGGCGTGTTCGGCCAGCACCGGCCAGAAACGCCCGGCGCCCGAGGGTACATCAAGCACCAGCCCCGGCTCGCCGGCATCGCGCAGCGCCTGGCGCGCCAGTTGCGCATCGCGCCACAGGCTCAGGCGGCGGGCCAGCCCTTGCTCATGGCGTTGCACGTATTGCTGCACCTGATCGCGCTCTGTCGCCTGTTCATTCATTGGCCAGTACCCCGTCCGTATAAATCCCCCGACAACCGGCAAACATGTCCAGCGACGGGTTATAAACGCTGGTCTGAACCTTCAACAATCCCAACATCGAGTGGAACAGGTTGTCCTGGCTCAAAGGCGCATTACGTTCCTTCTGCAAACAATGGGTATCAACGGCGAACGACTGCTGATAGTTATCCGAGAACCAGGCGATCATCGGCACATGTTTTTGTTGATCCGGAGCCAGCATATAAGGCGTGCCGTGCAGGAACAGGTTGTATTCACCCAGCGATTCGCCGTGATCGGACAGGTACAACATGGCGGTGTCCACTTTGTCCTGATTGGTGCGCAGAATATCGATCAGGGATGCCAATACATGGTCGGTGTACAACAGGGTGTTGTCATAGCCGTTGACGATACTTTCCCGGGAGCAATTGTTCAGCGCGTTGCTTTCACACACCGGGGTAAACTTTTCGAACTCTTTCGGGTAACGCTTGAAGTATTCAGGGCCATGACTGCCCATCTGATGCAGCACCAGTACCGTATCTTTATCCAGGTTGTCGATGAAGTTCTGCAGGCCCTGCAGCAGGATTTCATCGCGGCATTCGTTATTGGCGCACAGCACCGGATCCTTGAGGTTGCTGACGTCCTGCAGGGTCACACGGTCGCAGGTGCCCTTGCAGCCTGACTGGTTGTCCCGCCAGATCACGTCAAGGCCGGCGCGCTTGAGCACGTCGAGCATGCCTTCCTGGTTCTTGGCCTGGCTTGCGCTGTAGTCCTTGCGCCCCATGTCGGAGAACATGCACGGCACCGAGACAGCGGTTTCCGTGCCGCAGGAATGCACATCAGTGAAAGTCAGCAGACCACGTTCTTTCTTGAGTTGCGGCGTGGTATCGCGGTTGTAGCCCAGGATACCGAAGTTCTCGGCCCGCGCACTTTCGCCCACCACCAGCACCGTCAACGACTTGCGCTTGTGCTGCTGCCAGTCAGCGGCCAGTTTCGCGTCCTTGCCAATACTGACGAAGGGCTGTTGCGCGGACTTGACCTGCTCGCTCAGGTAGCCCACGGAGGCACCGATGTAGTTGCTGGGCACTACCATCAGCCGCAACTCGTGGTGGTTGCGGAACAGCGACGACAAGCCCTGATAATTCATCAATGCAACACCGCCGATGACACCGGCGCACACCGCGCTGACCACTACTTTGCTCAGCACCTCACGGGGCCAGCGACGATAGTTGACCGGCACTTTCCAGAGAATGACGGAAGGAAGAACACCGAGCAATAACAAGTACGCCGCCAACTTGAACGACAACAGGCCTTGAACTTCCGAGACGTCGGTTTCGGCGAAGTTGCGGAACATGCCGGAGTCAATCAATACACCGTACTGACTCATGAAGTAAGCGACACCGGCGCTGATCATGAACAACGCGATCAATACCGGCTTGAGCACTTTCCGGAAGGCAAACAGCGTCAGGAAAATATTGAATGCACAGAACACCATCACCGCAAAAGCGCCGCGCAATAACAGGCCTTTACCGTTGAATTCGGTAATGGTGAACAAATGCTGCCAGAGCGTCAGGTTAAAACCGAGCAACAAAAAGGCACTGGCGAGCACAGTCACAAGCTCGGGGCGAACTGCTTTTACGTTCAACATGGGGCTCTACTTGGCTAAAAAAGACACCGCCGATCAAGAGCAACAAAAAACTCTTTCGACATCGCAAACTTTAGGCAGCTGGCCATCAATTTTTTGTGAAAAGGATGCGAACAAATGGTGGGATACGACTTCTTTTGCTGTAGGACTTTTCCTCGCAATGTAGGCAGCGTTGATTGCTCTTGGCGCCAGGGCTTGCTGACGGTGGCGTCCGCGCAATCGCTCCCGCCGGCAAGCCGCGCTGCTACGGGGTTTTGGCGTGACTTAGACCTGTGAACACCCCGACCTCCGTAGCAGCCGGGCTTGCCCGCGGGAGCGGCCTCATGATCGCCCCGCCGGCAAGCCGTGCCGCTACAGCACCGGTTCCGCAGTCCAGACCCTGGATGCACTCGATTCCTTCACTTCGTCCTCGATAATCATCTGCGCTGCCTTCTCGGCGATCATCACCGTGGGCGAGCAGGTGTTGCCGGAGGTGATGGTGGGCATGATCGACGCGTCGACCACGCGCAGTCCGGTGACGCCGTGCACTCGCAGCCGGTCGTCGACCACCGCGTCGCGCCCGTGACCCATCTTGCAGGTGCCCACCGGGTGGAAGATGGTGGTGCCGATGGTGCTGGCAGCCTGGCGCAGTTCCTCTTCGCTTTGCAGGCTGGCGCCGGGCAGGTATTCCACCGGTTCGAAGCTGGCCAGTGCCTGGGCGGCGGCGATGCGGCGGGTCAGGCGGATGGCGTCGGCGGCGACCGCAAGGTCGGTCTCGTGGCTCAGGTAATTGGGGCGAATGATCGGCGCGGCGTCGGCGTGAGGCGAGCGGATTTCCACAGTCCCCCGGCTTTGCGGGCGCAGGTCGCACACTGATGCGGTGAAGGCTGGAAAGCCGTGCAAGGGTTCGCCGAAGCGTTCCAGCGACAGGGGTTGCACGTGGTATTCCAGATTCGCGGTGGCCTGCTCGGGGCCTGACCGGGCAAACGCACCGAGTTGGCTCGGCGCCATGGCCAGCGGCCCGCTGCGATTGAGCGCATACCGCAACCCCATGTTCATCTTGCCCCAGAGGCTGCCCGCCATCTGATTCAGGGTGTGACCGTTGCTGACCTTGTAGATCAGACGCAATTGCAGGTGATCCTGAAGGTTTGCGCCCACACCGGGCAGTTCCACCCGCACGCCGATGCCGTGCTTCTCCAACAGCGCACGCGGGCCTATCCCGGAGCGTTGCAGCACCATGGGCGAACCAATCGAGCCACAGCAGAGAATGATTTCACGATGGGCACCGAGCTTGCGCTCCTGGCCGCCCACCCTCGCCAGCACGGCACTGGCGCGGCCGTTGTCAAATTCGATCCGCGAGACTTCGGCGCCGGTCATCACGGTCAGGTTCGGGCGCTGGGCGACTGGCCGCAGAAACGCCTTGGACGCATTCCAGCGCACGCCGCGCCGCTGATTGACCTGAAAATAGCTGCAGCCTTCATTGTCGCCACCGTTGAAGTCCGGGATCGAGGCGATGCCAGTCTGGGCTGCTGCTTCGCGAAACGCATCGAGCAACGTCCATGACAGCCGCTGCTGCTCTACCCGCCATTCGCCCTTGGCGCCGTGCAATTCGGAGTCTCCGGCGTAATGGCTTTCGGAGCGTTTGAAGATCGGCAGCACATCCTGCCAGCCCCAGCCCTTGTTGCCCTGCGCAGCCCACTCGTCGTAGTCACGGGACTGGCCGCGCATGTAGATCATGCCGTTGATCGAGGAACAGCCACCCAAGACTTTGCCGCGCGGGTAGTTGAGCGCGCGCCCGTTCAGACCGGGTTCGGCTTCGGTCTTGAAGCACCAGTCGGTGCGCGGATTGCCGATGCAGTAGAGGTAACCCACCGGCACGTGAATCCAGGGGTAGTTGTCCTGCCCGCCCGCTTCGAGCAGCAGCACACGATGGGAGGGGTTGTGTGACAGTCGATTGGCCAGCAGGCACCCGGCAGGGCCCGCGCCGACGATCACATAGTCATAGAGCACACTGTCCGTTTGCATGCGTCCCTCGATGATTTTGTTGTTTTCTATCGATGGGTCATCCTGAAGTCTTTTGCTGCAAAACAAAAGACCGCCTTGTGAGGCGGTCTTTTGCAAATCGCACCGTCCGTAGCAGCCCGGCCGGGCGGCGCTCCGCTTGCCGGCGGGAGCGGTGTGTCTATGACAAGTTCGTCGTCTGACACACCGCCGTCGCGGGCAAGCGCGCTCCTACAGCGGTTCGGTGTTACACCGGGTCCAGCGGTTTGCAGCGATCTCGGTGTTCACACCGGGTCCAGCGGTTTGCAGCGGGGTCGCAGTGTTACACCGCGCTACGGCGATAGCTGCGGTAGTTGGGCATCCAGAAGTGACGCTCGATGGCTTCCACCAGCATCTCTTCGGTGGTTTCCAGCGCGACGTTCTCAGCCTGGGCCTGTTTGGCCACGGCCAGGGCGATCTTCT
>Ga0207655_1001858_pt1 | contig 18229 bp, 21 predicted proteins | sample KBSM44metaG_FD_184398 | JGI IMG/M metagenome (GOLD analysis project Ga0207655, IMG submission 184398) | Miscanthus rhizosphere microbial communities from Kellogg Biological Station, Michigan, USA - KBS M4-4 metaG (SPAdes) (version 2) | ecosystem: Host-associated > Plants > Roots > Rhizosphere >...
TATAGCCCGATTTTTCAGGCCTTTTTCAATCGCTCGATAACTTTTTCGCGGGAAAAAATTTCGAGCACTGAATCGAGGGACGGTGTCTGCGATGTTCCCATCACAAGCACTCGTACTGGCATCGCCAACACCGGCATTTTCAATGCATGTGCGGCGAGAACTTCCTTGATGGTAACTGCGATTGAGGCCTTATCCCAGGTCACGCCCATCAATTTTTCAACGAGTGTTGCAATCGCGGGCTTCACTGCATCGGTGATGTGCTGCGCGCGATCGGCTTCGGTCACGTCGATGTCCGCATAGAACGCGGCAGCCCACCCCGCCAGCGCCACCGTGGTGTCGCAACGGTCCTTGAACAGCGCGCAGATCGCAGGCAAACGTTCATCGGCGACGATGCCGCGCTTTTGCAACTGTGCTGCAACAAGCGGGGAGAGCTCGTCGCCGCTCTTCGCCTTGATGTACTGCGCATTCACCCAGGCAAGCTTTGCCGCGTCCCACTGCGCGGGGCTCTTCGACAAGTGCGAGCCGTCGAACCAGCTCACCATCTGCTCGCGCGTGAAGAGTTCATCGTCGCCGTGGCTCCAGCCGAGGCGCGCGAGGTAGTTGAGCATGGCCTCGGGCAGGTAGCCGTTCTCTTCGTAGGCCGTGACGCTCACCGCGCCGCGGCGCTTCGAGAGCTTCTGTCCGTCGTCGCCCAGGATCACGGGCACATGGCCGAACTGGGGCAGCGGCGCACCAAGCGCGCGGAAGATGTTGATCTGCCACGGCGTGTTGTTGATGTGCTCGTCACCGCGGAACACGTGCGTGATGTTCATGTCCCAGTCGTCGACAACGACCGCGAAGTTGTAGGTGGGCACACCGTCGGGCCGCAGGATGATGAGGTCGTCGATCTCGCGGTTGTTGATCGTGATCTCGCCCTTCACGAGGTCGTTCCACGTGACGTCGCCTTCGGGCGGGTTGCAGAAGCGCACCACAGGCGGCACGCCTTCGGGCACGGGCGGCAGCACCTTGCCTGGCTCGGGGCGCCAGCGGCGGTCGTACAAGGTCTTCTCGCCGCGTGCACGTTGCGCCTCGCGCATCTCCTCGAGCTCCGCGGGCGTGCAATAGCAGTGGTAGGCGGTGCCGGCCGCGAGCATCTGCGCGACGACTTCGCGGTAGCGCTCGAGGCGCTGCATCTGGTAGATCGGGCCTTCGTCGTAGTCGAGGCCAAGCCAATGCATCGACGCGAGGATCTGGTCGGTCGAGTCCTGCGTGGAGCGAGCCACGTCGGTGTCCTCGATGCGCAGCACGAACTCGCCGCCATGGTGGCGCGCATAGGCCCACGAGTAGAGGGCCGTGCGTGCCGTGCCCAGATGAAGGAAACCCGTGGGGGATGGGGCGATGCGGGTGCGTACTTTGCCGGTCATTTCGTTATCGTGGATTCAGGGTGCTCAGGCCGCGCGCGATGTCGGCCTTGATGTCTTCGACATGTTCGAGGCCAACCGCGAGGCGAATCAGCCCCTGGCCGATGCCAGCCGCCTGGCGCTGCGCCTCGGTGAGGCGGCCATGCGAAGTGGTGCCGGGGTGCGTGATGATGGTCTTCACGTCGCCGAGGTTGGTGGCAAGGCTCACCACGCGCGTGCTGTTCATGACATGGAAGGCATTGGCGCGCGCCGTCTCGGGCGAGTCGCCGACCACGTCGAACGACACCACCGCGCCGCCCTGCCCCGACTGCTGCTGCATCGCCAGTTCGTGCTGCGCATGCGAGGCGAGCCCCGGATAGTAGACGCGTGCGATGCCCGGCTGCTTCTCGAGCCATTGAGCAATGTCCATCGCGTTCGCGCAATGCGCCTTCATGCGGATGCCGAGCGTCTCGATGCCCTTGAGCACGACCCACGCATTGAACGGTGCCAGCGCCATGCCGGCGGTGCGCACGATGGGCCCGAACACATCGACGATGAGCTTCGAGGGACCGCAGATCGCGCCCGCCATCACGCGGCCCTGGCCGTCGAGGTGCTTGGTGCCCGAGTGGATGACGAGGTCGGCGCCCAGCGCCGCCGGACGCTGCAGGATCGGCGTGCAGAAGCAGTTGTCGACCGCCAGCAGCGCGCCCGCCGCATGCGCCACATCGGCCAGCGCGCGGATGTCGCAGACCTCGGTCAGCGGGTTGGTCGGCGTCTCGGCAAACAGCAGCTTGGTATTGGGCTTGACCGCCGCGCGCCATTCGGCCACGTCGGTCTGCGACACGAAGGTGGTCTCGACGCCGAACTTGGCGAACTCCTTGCCGAACAGGTTCAGCGTGGAGCCGAACACCGAGCGCGAGCAGACCACATGGTCGCCTGCCTTCAGCAGGCCCATGCACATCATGAGAATCGCGCCCATGCCGGTCGAAGCGCCGATCGCCGCTTCCGTACCTTCGAGCGCCGCGATACGCTGCTCGAAACTGGTCACGGTCGGATTCGAGGTGCGCGAGTAGGTGAAGCCCGGCTCGGTGCCAGCGAAACGCCGCATCGAGGTTTCGGCATCGGGCTGCACGAAGCCGCTGGTCAGGAAAAGCGCGTCGGAATGCTCGCCGTACTGGCTCGGCGCGAGCCCGGTGCGCAGCGCGAGCGTCTCCGGATGCAACCCGGGCGGCAGTGTTCGTTCTTCGTCGGTCACTTCGTCTGCTCTCACTCGCTGTGGTTGGGAAGCGCGAGGCGCGAAGAATCCTCTTCGGTCTCTTCGACGCGGGGACGGTTGCCGTTCATGCGCGAGATGGCCTCGGTATCGATGTCGCCGGTCACGTACACGCCGTCGAAGCACGAGGCGTCGAAGCCGTCGAGCTTGGGGTTGAGCGAGCCGATCGCGCGCTTCATGGCATCGACGTCCTGGTAGATCAGCGCGTCGCAGCCGATCAGTTCGCGGATCTGCTCGACCGTGCGGTCATGCGCCACCAGTTCGCCCTTGGTCGGCATGTCGATGCCGTAGACGTTGGGGTAGCGCACCGGCGGCGCGGCGCTGGCCAGGTAGACCTTGCGCGCGCCGGCGTCACGCGCCATCTGCACGATTTCCTGGCTGGTGGTGCCGCGCACGATCGAGTCGTCGACCAGCAGCACGTTGCGGCCCTTGAATTCGCTGGCGATCACGTTGAGCTTCTGGCGCACCGACTTCTTGCGCACGCCCTGCCCCGGCATGATGAAGGTACGGCCCACATAGCGGTTCTTCACGAAGCCTTCGCGGTACGGCACGCCCAGCAGGTGCGCGAGCTGCGTGGCGCTCGGGCGGCTCGACTCGGGGATCGGGATGATCACGTCGATCTGGTTCGGCGGCACGGTCGAGACCACGCGCTTGGCCAGCGTCTCGCCGAGGTTCAGGCGCGCCTGGTAGACCGAGATCCCGTCGAGCACCGAGTCCGGGCGCGCAAGGTACACGAATTCGAAGATGCAGGGGTTCAGCGTAGGCGACTCGGCGCACTGCATCGAGTGCACCTTGCCTTCGAGGTCGATGAACACGGCTTCGCCCGGGGCGATGTCACGCTCGAACACATGGCCCGAGCCTTCGAGCGCGACCGATTCGCTGGCCACCATCACGGCGCCGTCGGCGCTGCGGCCCATGCACAGCGGGCGGATGCCGTAGGGATCACGGAAGGCGAGCAGGCCGTGGCCGGCAATGAGCGATACCACGGCGTACGAGCCGCGCAGGCGCTTGTGCATGTTCTTGACCGCGGCGAACACTTCGGCCGGGTGCAGCGGCACGCCGCGCGACGAGCGTTCGAGTTCGTGTGCCAGCACGTTGAGCAGCACCTCGGAATCGCTCTCGGTGTTGGTGTGGCGGTGATCGGTGGAAAACAGCTCCGCGCGCAGCGCATGCGCGTTGGTCAGGTTGCCGTTGTGCACCAGCACGATGCCGAAGGGCGCGTTCACGTAGAAGGGCTGCGCCTCTTCTTCGCTGTAGGCATTGCCGGCGGTCGGGTAGCGCACCTGGCCCAGGCCCACGCTGCCCGGCAGCGCGCGCATGTTGCGCGTGCGGAACACGTCGCGGACCATGCCCTTGGCCTTGTGCATGAAGAACTTGCGTTCCAGCAAGGTCACGATGCCGGCCGCATCCTGGCCACGGTGCTGCAACAGCAGCATCGCGTCATAGAGCAGCTGGTTGACGGGTGCGTTGCTGACAACGCCGACGATTCCACACATGAACGATTCCTCTCAGGGCAGGTAGCTTGCCAACTTTTCAGGCAGCGCGGGTTTCAGGCCCTGCAATGCCGCATCGAGAACAATGGCGCTGCGCGATTCGTGCCACCAGGCACTGTCGCTCAACACCAGCAAATGAACAACGACGGCCAGCACGAGCAGGGCCACCGCGCCCCGCGCCGCACCGAACGCTGCTCCCAGAATCCGGTCCACCGGCCGCAGGCCCACGACCGTGATCAACTTGCGCGTGAGCGCCGCCACCAGGCCCACGCCGAACACCACCGCCACGAAGACCAGCACGAAGGCCAGCGGATAGCGCCAGGCACCCTGCGGATCGCCGAACGGCAGCCATGCCGCCACGCCGGAAGCCAGCCACTGGGCGGCGATGAAAGCCGCCACCCAGCCGATCAGCGAAATCACTTCGAACACCAGCCCGCGCATCAGGCCGAACAGCATCGACACCCCGATGAGCGCGACGGCGATCCAGTCGAGCAAGGCCACGGCAACAGCAGGCGACGGCTCTTACAACGTGAGGATCGCAGCCGCCAAAGACAAGCCCTTGACCTTTTCCGCCGCGCGGTCGGCCTCGGCACGCGAACCGAAGGGGCCCACACGCACACGCGTGCGCTGCTCGCCGTCGGCTGTCTTGGCCACGTGCACGTAAGTCTTGAGGCCGGCCTTCTCGAGCTTCTGGCGCACTTCGCGCGCCTTGTCGGCGTCGGCGAAAGCGCCGACCTGCACCACGAAGCGGCCGCCTTCATCGGCGGCGGGCTTCGGCGCGGCAGCCGTCGCGACCGGCTTGCCTTCGAGCAGCGCGCGGGCACGGGCAGCATCGCCCGAGTCGGCCGGCTTGGGCTTCGCTTCTGGCTTGGGTTCGGGCTTCGGCTTGGGCTCGGGTTTGGGTTCCGGCTTGTGTTCGGGTTTGGCCTCCGGCTTGGGCTTGGGCTCCGGTTTGGGATCGGGCTTGGGCTCGGCGGCCGCGACGGGCGGCGTGCTGGGCACGGGCCTGCCGGATTCGATCACCGTGCCGTCGGCGGTCTCGGTGATCATGCCGCCGGACGATGCCGAGGCCACGCGCGAACTGCTGCCGCTGTCTGGCGCTGCCGGCGCGGTGCTCGTGGTGGGCGCAGGCGCGACGGGCACGGGCAGTGGCTTGACCTTGTTGCGGTCGGGAATCTCGATGGGAATGTCGACCGACACGGGGCGCGGCTGTGTATCGAACAGCAGCGGAAAGCCGATCACGCCGAGCAGCACCAGCACCGCTGCGCCGAGCAGCCGGTGGCGTGCACGCCGACGCATGGTTTCGACACTTTCCGCGGGGACGGCGGCAGGGGCGCTGCGTCCTTCGTTGCCTTGCGGGCCGCGCGTGCGGAACTTGAAAAACGCCATGAAGTTCGATCCCTGAAGGAGTGCAGCGAGGTGGTGCCAGATGGTGTGGACAGCCCGACGATCAGCCGCCTGGCAGCAGGTGTTTGGCTTGCAGCCGGGGGGTGCCGTTTTCGAGCACGCCACCCACGGTGAAGAACGATCCGAAGACCACGATTCTATCAGCGGGCCCCGCCTGCCCGATGGCTGCGCGCAATGCTTCCATCGGGGCCGCGTACACGCTGCCCGAGGCGTCGGTTCGCGTGTTCTGCGCCTGCCAGCTGGCCAGCAGGTCGGCCGCCTTGGCGGCGCGCGGCGTGGGCAGGTCGGTGAAGTACCAGCGGTCGATCAGCGGCCCGATGCGCGCGAGGATCGGTGCAAGGTCCTTGTCGGCCATCACGCCGAACACGCCATGCGTTGTGGGGTAGAAGCCCATCGCATCGAGGTTCTCGGCCAGCGCGGCCACGGCATGGGCGTTGTGCGCCACGTCGAGCACCAGCGCCGGTTCGCCCGGCACGATCTGGAAACGGCCCGGCAACTCGACCATCGCGAGCCCGTTGCGCACGGCCTGCGCGGTGATCGGCAGTTGCGGGCGCAGCGCTTCGAGCGCCGCAAGCACGCCGGCCGCGTTGATGAGCTGGTTGGCCCCGCGCAGCGCCGGGTAGGCCAGCCCGCTGTAGCGCCGGCCACGGCCCGACCAGCCCCACTGCTGCTTGTCGCCCGACACGTTGAAGTCGGTCCCAAAGCGCCAGAGGTCGGCGCCGATCGCGTTCGCATGGTCGATCACGCTCTGCGGCGGCATCGGGTCGCTCACGATGGCGGGCTTGCCCGGCCGCATGATGCCGGCCTTCTCGAAGCCGATGCTTTCGCGGTCGGGCCCGAGGTATTCCATGTGGTCGAGGTCGATGCTGGTGATGACCGCGCAGTCGGCGTCGATGATGTTGACCGCGTCGAGCCGCCCACCCAAGCCGACTTCGAGGATCGCCACATCGGGCTTTTCCTCGGTCATGCAATGCAGGATGCCGAGCGTGGTGAACTCGAAGTAGGTCAGGGGCATGTCGCCCCGCGCCTTCTCCACCACTTCGAAGCTTGCTATAAGTTTGGAAGCATCGACGGCTTCGCCCTTGAGCCGCAGGCGCTCTTCGAAGCGCACGAGGTGCGGCGAGGTGAACACCGCCGTGCGATAGCCCGCGTGCGTGAGGATCGATTCGAGCATGGCGCAGGTCGAGCCCTTGCCGTTCGTGCCCGCCACCGTGATGACGGGGCAGTTGAAGCGCAGGCCGAGGCGCTGCGCCATTTCCTTGGCGCGCTCGAGCCCGAGTTCGATGTTCTTGGGATGGAGTTGCTCGGCGCGCGCGAGCCAGTCGTTAAGGGTTTCCATGGAGGCCGGCATTGTCGCCGACTGGCCGCCCGGGGCATCATCGCGGCCATGACAACCCTATACGGCATTCCGAACTGCGACACCGTCAAGCGCGCCCGCGCCTGGCTCGATGAACATGGCGTGGCCTACACCTTCCACGATTTCAAGAAACAGGGCGTGCCCGAGGCCGAGCTCGACCAGTGGCTGAAAAAGCCCGGATGGGAGGCCCTGGTCAACCGCAAGGGCACCACCTGGCGCAAGCTGGACGACGCCACCCGCGAGGGCGTGGTCGATGCCGGCTCGGCCCGCGCCGTGCTGCTGGCCAACCCCAGCCTGATCAAGCGGCCGGTGGTCAACTGGGGGGCGAAAAAACCCGTTACGACAGGGTTCGACGCCGACGCCTGGGCTGCCAACGCCGTGTAAACGCCGGAACCCGGCCTGCCTGCCCGGCCTCCAACCCCGATCTGCAGGAGAAACACACCATGAATACGCATGTTTTTCGCACCCTCGCCGGGATTTCCGCGGCCGCAGCGTTGGCCGCCGGCACCGGGCTCGTGCACGCCCAGCAGAACCAGGTGGTCCAGGCCCGCGTGATCTCCGCCACGCCGATCCGCGAAACGACCGGCAGCGACGTCAACTACAACGTCACCTATGAATACAACGGCCGCCAGTACACCACCCGCATGAACAGTCGGCCCGGCGCGACCATTTCGATCCAGGCCAACGCCTACGGCGTGACGACCTCACCGGTGGCGCCGCAGTCGCAGCTGCAGCCCTATCCGGTCGAAGCCGACAACGGCAACGGTTATCCGCAGTATGGCGGCTCGCCATGGGACAGCGTGGTGCCCGAGCCGGGCGTGGTGGTCTCCGACGCTCCCGCGCCGGTCTACCAGCCGGCGCCGGTGTATGCCGCTCCCGTCTACGTGCAGCCAGCCTACCCGTACCCCTATGCCTATCCCTACGTCTATCCGCCGGTCGGCATCTCGCTGAACCTCGGCTATTCGCGCGGCTGGGGCGGTGGCTACTACCGCGGCTGGGGTGGCGGATACCGCGGCTGGCACCGTTGAGCCGCTGACCGGCGGCCCAAGCCGCCCGAGCCCCTAAAATCGAGGACTTTTCCAACCCTTGACGGGTGCGCCGCTGGTGCGGTGCGTCCTCGATTTGCCGACCGCTCCCGCGCCGGCGCCATCCAATGACGACTACCGACACCCTCAACAGCGCCGCAGTGGCCACCAAGGCCAATGTGTATTTCGATGGCAAATGCGTGAGCCACAGCCTCACGCTGGCAGATGGCACGAAGAAATCGGTCGGCGTGATCCTGCCGTCCACCCTCACCTTCAACACCGGCGCGCCTGAAATCATGGAAGGCACCGGCGGCAGCTGCGAATACCAGCTCGCGGGCAGCGCCGAATGGATCGCCTCGGGTCCGGGCCAGAAATTCAACGTGCCGGGCAACTCGAGCTTCCAGATTCGCGTGGCCGGCGAGCCCTACAGCTACATCTGCCACTTCGGCTGAAACCGGACCTCCTGACATGTCGACCATCCTCCAAAACGTACCCGCCGGCCAGAAGGTCGGCATCGCCTTCTCGGGCGGCCTGGACACCAGCGCAGCGCTGCACTGGATGAAGCTGAAGGGCGCCGTCCCCTACGCCTACACCGCCAACCTCGGCCAGCCCGACGAGCCGGACTACGACGAGATCCCGCGCAAGGCGATGCTCTACGGCGCCGAGAACGCCCGCCTGATCGACTGCCGCGTGCAACTGGCCAACGAAGGCATCGCCGCGCTGCAGGCCGGCGCCTTCCACGTGACCACCGCCGGCGTCACCTACTTCAACACCACGCCGCTGGGCCGTGCCGTCACCGGCACGATGCTGGTGTCGGCCATGAAGGAAGACGACGTCCACATCTGGGGCGACGGCAGCACCTACAAGGGCAACGACATCGAGCGCTTCTACCGCTACGGCCTGCTCACCAACCCCAACCTGAAGATCTACAAGCCCTGGCTCGACCAGGCCTTCATCGACGAGCTGGGCGGCCGCGCCGAGATGTCGGCGTTCATGCAGAAGGCCGGCTTCGCCTACAAGATGTCGGCCGAGAAGGCCTACTCGACCGATTCGAACATGCTCGGCGCCACGCACGAGGCCAAAGACCTCGAGCACTTGAACAGCGGCATCCAGATCGTGCAGCCCATCATGGGCGTGGCCTTCTGGAAGGACGAAGTCGAAGTCAAGCGCGAGACCGTCTCGGTGCGCTTCGAGGAAGGCGTGCCCGTCGCGCTGAACGGCGTGCGCTACTCGAACCTGGTCGACCTGATCCTCGAAGCCAACCGCATCGGCGGCCGCCACGGCCTGGGCATGAGCGACCAGATCGAGAACCGCATCATCGAGGCCAAGAGCCGCGGCATCTACGAGGCTCCCGGCCTCGCGCTGCTGTTCATCGCCTACGAGCGCCTCGTCACCGGCATCCACAACGAAGACACCATCGAGCAGTACCGCGACAACGGACGCAAGCTCGGCCGCCTGCTCTACCAGGGCCGCTGGTTCGACCCGCAGGCCATCATGCTGCGCGAGACGGCGCAGCGCTGGGTGGCACGCGCCATCACCGGCGAAGTGACGGTCGAGCTGCGCCGCGGCAACGACTACTCGATCATGAACACCGAGTCGGCCAACCTCACGTACAAGCCCGAGCGCCTGAGCATGGAAAAGGTCGAGGGCGCATTCACGCCGCTGGACCGCATCGGCCAGCTCACGATGCGCAACCTCGACATCGTCGATACGCGCGAGAAGCTCGCGATCTACACGCAGGTCGGCCTGCTGTCGTCGAGCGAAGGTGCTTCGCTGCCGAAGCTGGCCAACGACGGCGACGCGAGCTGATCGCAGCGCCCTGTCTCCTCGGAGGCAGAAACGACGACGGGCCCCTCGGGGCCCGTTTTCCTGGCGCGCGGGTGTCAGTCCCCGCCGCCTCCGCCGCAGCCGCCGCCACACCCGCCCCCGCCGTCGGACGAGCCCCCGCCATCGCCGGAGCCGCCATCCCCGCCACTGCTGCTCGATTCGCTGCCGCCGAACCCGCCCGCATCGCCCGCACTACCGCCATCCGACGATGACGATTCGCCGAAGCTGGTACCGCACTGGGCATCGGAGCCGATATGCCGCTCGACCGCCCGGCAATCGGGCACGTAGTGGAAGCCGCCCGCAATGGCGAACTTGATGTCCAGCGCAAACAGCAGCGGCAGCCGCGCCGGCTTGCGCGGATCGATGCTCTCCTCCTTGCAGGCCCAGTACCAGGTGCGGCGCAGGCCGTCGTTGCGCCGCGCGTCCTTGCCCAGCACCTCGGCCGGACTGTGGTGCAGCATGGCGCCGAAGGCCGCCTTGCACCAGTTCTGGTAGCCCTGCGTGTGCAGGATGAACTCGTGCCACGCCGTGTCGACCACCTTCGAAGGCATGGCGACGAACTTGCGGTCGCTGCGCAGGTGTGACATGAAGAATTGGCGCAGGCCGCGCAGCACCAGCTCGGCGTCGCGCCGGCTCAGTTGCGGATGCGCCTCGCGCAGCTTGCCGATGAGAAACGACGGCAGCCGGGCCTCGCGGATGAACTGGCGGCGCAGGCTGGTTTCGAGGAACTTGAGCACCGCCGAGAACAGCAGCGCCACCACGATCACGGCCACCACCGAACCCCAGCGGCGCGAACCCAGGAACACGGCGGCCAGCGCGACGAGCGGCACCGCCCGCCGGGCCCACACGAGGGCACCGATGCGGCGGCGGAAGTTCAGGTGCAGGAAGTCGAGATCCATGCCGTCAGACCACCACCGGTTCCGGCTCCAGCCGGATGCCGAAGCGCTCGTACACGCTGGTCTGAATGGCCTTGGCCAGGGTCATCACCTCGCCGCCCGTCACCGGGTTCTCGCGACCGCCGCGGTTGACCAGCACCAGCGCCTGCCGCTCGTACACGCCGGCATTGCCCACCGACTTGCCTTTCCAGCCGCAGGCGTCGATGAGCCAGCCGGCCGCAAGCTTGATGCTGCCGTCGGCCATCGGGTAGTGCACGATCTTCGGGTCACGCGCAATGATGTCGGCGCACTGCTCGGGTGTGACCGTCGGGTTCTTGAAGAAGCTGCCGGCGTTGCCCAGCACGCGCCAGTCGGGCAGCTTGGCGCGGCGGATGGCGCAGATCCAGTCGAAGATGTCCTGGGCGTCCGGCGTGAAGTTGCCGGTTTCTTCCATCTTGCGCTCCAGGTCGAGGTAGCCGACCACGGCCTTCCACGGCTTGGGCAAACGGAATCGCACCCGGGTGATCACCGCCCGGCCCGCCAGCCCGAAGTCGTTCGGGCCGCTGCGCACGTGCTTGAACACCGAATCGCGGTAGCCGAAGGCGCACTGCGCGGCATCGAGCGTGAAGCTGCGGCCGGTTTCCAGGTCGTAGGCGTCGAGCGACTCGAAGCGGTCCTGCAGTTCGACACCGTAGGCGCCGATGTTCTGCACCGGCGAGCCGCCCACCGTGCCCGGAATCAGCGCCAGGTTTTCGAGCCCCGGGTAGCCGCTGCGCACCATCCATTCGACGGCGTCGTGCCAGTTCTCGCCGGCACCGGCCTCGACGATCCAGGCGCGCGGGGTTTCTTCCACCAGCCGCAGGCCCTTGATCTCGATCTTCAGCACCAGCGGCTTGACGTCGCCCGTGAGCACGATGTTGCTGCCGCCGCCCAGCACGAAACGGGGCGCATCGCGCCATGCCGCGTCGGCGTGCAGCGCGACCAGGTCGGCTTCGCTGGCGATGCGCACAAGATGCAGCGCACGCGCGACGATGCCGAAGCTGTTGTAGGGCTGCAGCGGGACGTTGGACTCCACGATCATGGGAGAATTGTCGCATCCAGCCCAAGTGAATTCAGGAGAGAGTCCATGCCGTCCTTCGATACCGTCTGCGAGCCCAACCTGCCCGAAGTGAAGAACGCGGTCGAGAACACCGCCAAGGAGATCGCAACGCGCTTCGATTTCAAGGGCACGGCCGCTGCCGTCGAGCTCAAGGACAAGGAAATCACCATGATCGGCGACGCCGAGTTCCAGCTCGTGCAGGTGGAAGACATCCTGCGCAGCAAGCTCACCAAGCGCAGCGTCGACGTGCGCTTCCTCGACAAGGGCGACGTCCAGAAGATGGGCGGCGACAAGGTCAAGCAGGTCATCAAGATCAAGAGCGGCATCGAGAGCGAGCAGGCCAAGAAGATCACCCGCATCGTCAAGGACAGCAAGCTCAAGGTGCAGGCCGCGATCCAGGGCGACGCGGTGCGCATCACCGGCGCCAAGCGCGACGATCTCCAGGCCGCCATGGCGCTCATCAAGAAGGACGTGCCGGACATGCCGCTCACGTTCAACAATTTCCGCGACTGAGCCCGGCCGCATGAAAGCGCTCGTCGTCGCAGCGCAGCTGCTGGCTGCCGCTGCCGTGGCGCACGCCGCCGGCTCGGTGACCCTGACCGGCAGCATCGGCAGCCGCGCCATCCTGATCGTGAACGGCAACCCGCCCAAGACCATCGCGGTTGGCGAGAGCTACCAGGGCGTGAAACTGGTGTCGCTGCAGGCCGAGCAGGCCGTGGTCGAACTCGATGGCAAGCGCGTCAACCTGCGCATGGACACGCCGGTCAGCATCGGTGGCGGGGGTGGAACGGGCGGTGGGGGCAGCCGCGTCGTGCTGTCGGCAGACAGCCGCGGGCATTTCATGACACAGGGCGCCATCAACGGCCGGCCCGTCACTTTCATGCTCGACACGGGCGCCACGTCGATCGCACTGTCGGCCGACGATGCCCTGCGCATCGGGCTCGACTACAGCAAGGGCCAGCGCGTCGTGATGAACACCGCCAACGGGCAGGCGCAAGGCTACCGGCTGCGCCTGCAATCGGTGCGCGTGGGCGACGTCGAGGTCTACGACATCGACGCCATCGTCTCACCGCAGGCCATGCCTTTCGTGCTGCTGGGCAACAGCTTCATCAACCGCTTCTCGATGCGGCGCGACGCGGACCAGATGGTCCTCGAAAAACGCTATTGAAGCCCAGGTGTCAGGCCTGCGCGGCCGTTACGACGATCTCGATCTTGTAGGCCGCATTGGCCATCTTGGCCTGCACGGTCGCGCGCGGCGGCGTATTGCCGGCCGGAATCCACGCGTCCCACACCTCGTTCATGGCGGTGATGTCGGTGATGTCCGCCAGGAAGATCTGCGTCATGAGGATGCGCGACTTGTCGCTGCCGGCCTCGGCCAGCAGGCGGTCGACCATGCCCAGCACCTGCGCGGTCTGGCCGCGGATGTCCTGCGTGGTGTCGTCGGGCACCTGGCCCGCGAGGTAGACGGTGCCGTTGTGCACGGCCGTCTCGGAAAGGCGGGGGCCGACGTGGAAGCGGGTGATGGAAGCCATGGTGTTTTCAAGCCTTTTTCTTCGAGCCGAGTTTCGACTCCGTGCCGGCCGCGAGCCGGCGGATGTTTTCGCGGTGCCGCCAGATCAGCAGCAAACTCATGACGATGATCGCGACCAGCACCGTGCGGTCGAGTGGCCACGCAATGCCGCCGCCAATCAGATAGTAAGCCGGCGCAAAGAAGGCGGCCGCCAGCGACGACAGCGACGAGTAACGAAAGAAGACCGCGACGATCAGCCATGTGGCGCCGGTCGCCAGCCCCAGCCAGGGCGCGATGCCCACCAGCACGCCCGCCGCGGTGGCCACGCCCTTGCCGCCCTGGAAGCCGAAGAACACCGGGTAAAGGTGGCCGAGGAACGCAGCCAGGCCGGCCAGGGCGGCGACATCCTCCCCCAACCCCCATTGCGCGCCGAACCGGTGGATGAAGAACACCGGCACCCAACCCTTGAGCGCATCGAGCAGCAGAGTGGCCAACGCCGCGCCTTTGTTGCCCGAGCGCAGCACGTTGGTGGCGCCGGGGTTCTTGCTGCCATAGCTGCGCGGATCGGCCATGCCGAGCGCCTTGCTCACGATGACCGCGAAGGACAGCGAGCCGATCAGGTACGACGCCACGATGGCGATGAGGGAAGGCAAGTTGAAACTCAAGGCGGCGCTCCGCGGAGATGGTTGTTGTTCTATCCGGCGACGACCGCCGCCGGCTATTCTGCCAGCGCACACTGCACGGGCTTCGCGCCCAGCAGCGCCACGCACACCTGCGGATCGATGCCGATCAGGTAGCCCCGGCGCCCGCCGTTGAGCACGATCTTCGGCAGTTCGAGAACGGTGGCCTCCACGTACACCGGCATCTCGCGCCGCGTGCCGAACGGCGACGTGCCGCCCACCATGTAGCCGCTGTGCCGCTGCGCCACCTCGGGCTTGCAGGGCTCGACCGACTTGGCGCCGATCTGCCGCGCGAGGTTCTTGGTCGACACCGTGCGGTTGCCGTGCATCAGCACGATCAGCGGCCGGGCGTCCTGGTCCTGCATCACCAGCGTCTTGATGACGGTGAACGGGTCGAGCCCGAGCATCTCGGCGCCGCGCTGCGCACCGCCGTGCTCGACGTACTCGTAGGGATGCTCCGTGAACGCGACCTTGTGCGTCCGCAACAACTGCGTTGCGGGCGTTTCGGACACGTGGGTCTTCTTGCTCACGCCGCCGGGTCGCGGATTTCCCAGCGGATCTTGTCGATCTCCGCCAGGATCTCGGGCGACAGCGTGGTGCCGTACGCGTCCAGGTCTTCTTCCAGCTGCGCCAACGAGGTCACGCCAATGATCGTGCTCGCCACCTGCCACTTCGTGTAGCAGAAGGCCAGCGCCAGTCGGGTCGGCGTCAGGCCGTTGTCGCGTGCCAGCTGGTTGTAGCGCCTGGCCGCACGCAGCGAATCGGGACGGCCCCAGCGCTGCTTGCGCACCGATTCATAGCTCGAGATCCGCGCGCCCTTGGGCGCATCAGGCCCCTCGATGCCGCTCTGGTCGTACTTGCCCGTCAACAGGCCGAAGGCCAGCGGCGAATACGCCAGCAGCGACACGCCCAGCCGGTGCATCGTCTCGTCCAGCGCATTCTCGTGCCCTCGGCTGATGAGGCTGTACACGTTCTGCACCGTCGCCACGCGCGGCAGCCCATGCTGCTCGGCCAGCCGCACGAACTCGTGCACGCCGTAGGGCGTTTCGTTCGACAGGCCGATGGCGCGCACCTTGCCCGCCTTCACCAGCCTGCCCATCGCTTCGAGCTGCTCCTGGATCGGAGTCTGCGATGTTTCCTTCACCGGGTCGTAGTAGATGTTGCCGAACATTGGCACGTGGCGTTCCGGCCAGTGGATCTGGTAAAGATCGATGACATCGGTCTTCAGCCGCTTCAGGCTGGCGTTGCACGAGGCCTCGATGTCGGCCGCCGTCATGCCATTGCCTTCGCGCACCCAGGGCATGCCGCGCGACGGGCCGGCCACCTTGGTCGCGACCACCAGCTTCTGGCGCGCGCCGGGGTTGGCGGCGAACCAGTTGCCGATGATGGTTTCGGTGACGCTGTAGGTTTCCTTGCGCGCGGGCACCGAGTACATCTCGGCGGTGTCGATGAAGTCGACGCCGCGCTCGAGCGAGCGACTCAGGATGGCGTGGGAGGTGGGCTCGTCGACCTGTTCGCCGAAGGTCATCGTGCCGAGGCAGATCGGGGTGACGTGCAGGTCGCTTTGACCAAGTTGGATCTTTTTCATGCGCGGGATGCTACCGCCCCGACCCGCAACCCGCTGGCCGTTGCACCAAAACCCGGGCATTCCGTGGCGGCCGGCTGTCGTGCGCCGGACTGCGTCAGCACAAAGGCCTCTTTATCATCGGCGCCCATGTACCAAGTCCTCCGCCCCTCCCGCAGCGAATTCGTGCCCGTGCGCAACCTCAGCTACCACGTGCGCCTCTGGGGCCAGCCCTCCGATGCGCGACCGCCGCTGGTGCTGGTGCACGGCTGGATGGACGTGGCGGCGTCGTGGCAGTTCGTGGTCGATGCAATGGAGCAGGAGCGCTTCATCATCGCTCCCGACTGGCGCGGCTTCGGCCTCACGGACGGTGGCGGCGTCGACAACTACTGGCTCGCCGACTACCTGGCCGACCTCGAATGGCTGCTCGACCACTACGCTGGCGAGGGCGACAACGCACGGCAAGTCGATCTCGTCGGCCACAGCATGGGCGGCAACGTCGCCATGCACTACGCCGGCGTGCGGCCCCAGCGCATCCGCCGCCTCGTCAACCTCGAAGGCTTCGGCATGCCCGCGCGCAAGCCCGAGGAAGCGCCCGCGCGCTACGGCCAGTGGATCGACGAACTCAAGCGCCTGCACCGCGGCGAGATGGCGCTGGCCGGCTACTCGGCCGTGGACGGCGTCGCGCGCCGCCTCATGAAGACCAACCCGCGCCTCACGCCCGACAAGGCCCAGTGGCTCGCCAGCCACTGGGCGGCCAACCACGCGCAAGCCGATGGCGGTGAGCGCTGGCAGATCCTCGGCGAGGCGGCGCACAAGATCGTCAACGCCCACATCTTCCGGGTCGACGAAACGCTTGCGCTGTATGCGCGCATCACCGCACCGCTGCTGATGGTCGAGGCCGCGGACGACAGCCTGCAGGGCTGGTGGAAGAACCGCTTCACGCTCGACGAATTCCATGAACGGCTGAAGTCGGTCGGCAACAGCCGCATCGAGCGCCTCGAAGACGCGGGCCACATGCTGCACCACGACCAGCCGCAGCGCGTGGCGCGGATGATCGAAGCGTTCCTGGCGGCCTGAGCCCGCCTCTTGTTCAGCCGCGGCTCGGCTCGCTGTCGAGGCTGTCCATCTGCGCCGCGACAAGCGACGTGATCGTTCAGAGCCTCCGTTGATCGGCAAGCACCGGCAGCGTGCCCAGGTGCACAGGGCGTCGGGCGCTCCCCGCAGCGAAATAAAGAAAGGAGGCGGCGGAAGGCCGGGGGGACATTCGCGGTGGGCAGTACCCGGCGGCCTGTGCACGCGCCCTGAACAAGAGCGCACCACACCCGCGCCGCCGCCTCTACTCTTCGTCAGCGTCGTTGCCCGTCAGCGAGAGAACTTCTTCGACGAAAGCCTCGAAGAGCGGCAACGAAGCAGGCAAGGCGTCGAAAGACTCAACCTCGCCCGCATCGAAGAAGTGCGGCTTGCCGTCCGGCACCGACACCCATTCGCCGGCCTCGACAAGCAGCCCCAGGTAACCGTCGGCGGTCGGCACATAGAACAGCCCGGCGCTCTCCAGCACGCGCTGCCCCTTCTTCTTGCCACGCCCCCAACTCACGCCCTGCCCGGCCAGGTGCTCGGTGATCCAGCCGTCGCACACATGCGTGTCGCGCCAGCTTCCTTGGGCATCGAATACGGCGAGCACTGGCATGGGGCGTCCTTTGTTGTCTGCGAAGTTACTGCAGGAAGCTGGGCTTGGCGTAGCCCTGGAACTTGCTGTCGACCACCGCCTTGAACTCCTTCGACCGGTAGGCTTCGGCGATGTCCTTGGCCCACTGCGTGTTCTTGTCGGCGGTCTTCACGGCCACCACATTCAGATAGTAGTCCGGCGTTTTCTCCAGCACCACGGCTTCGGTGAGCTTCAGGCCCGACGAGATCGCGAAATTGCCGTTGACGATGGCGTACTCAGTGTCGCCCAGCGAACGCGGCAGTTGCGCGGCTTCGAGCGGAATGAACTTCAGCTTCTTCGGGTTCTCGGCCACGTCCTTTTCCGTCGAGCGCAACACGTCGATGCCGGGCTTGAGCGTGATCAGCTTGTTCTGCTCCAGCAGCACCAGCGCTCGGGCCAGGTTGCTCGGGTCGTTCGGCAGCGTCACGCGGTCGCCTTCCTTCACGTCGGCCAGCGTCTTGCGCTTGGTCGAATACACGCCCATCGGGGCGATCGGACCCTGCACCAGTTCGGCCAGGTCGAGCTTCTGGTCGGCCGCGAACTTCTTCAGGTAGACCTGATGCTGGAAGAAATTGGCGTCGAGCGAGCCCTGGGCCAGTGCGAGGTTGGGCTGCACGTAGTCGTTGAACTCGACCAGCTTCACCTTGTAGCCCTTCTTCTCGAGGATGGGCACGATGCCGGCCTTGAGCTGGTCGGCGTTGGAGCCGGCGGTGCCGCCGATCACAAGGTTCTTCTTGGCGGGGTCTTGCGCGTGGGCCTGCAGCGAGAGGCCGCCGAGCGAGACGGCAGCCAGGGACAGGGCGAGAACGGAACGGCGCAGGAATGCGGTTTTCATGGGATAGGGAAAGCTGAGAAAAAAAGAATCAACGCTTGTCCAGCCTGCTCGCCGTGGTGTTGCCCACGAATTGCAGGATCTGTACGAGCACCACGAGCAGCGCCACGGTGAGCACCATCACGTCGGTCTGGAAACGGTAGTAGCCATAGCGGATGGCCAGGTCGCCGATGCCGCCACCGCCCACCACACCGGCCACG